>Ga0123353_10013807_pt1 | contig 11594 bp, 9 predicted proteins | sample TergutLab28metaG_3_FD_92763 | JGI IMG/M metagenome (GOLD analysis project Ga0123353, IMG submission 92763) | Labiotermes labralis P3 segment gut microbial communities from Petit-Saut dam, French Guiana - Lab288 P3 | ecosystem: Host-associated > Arthropoda: Insects > Digestive system > Gut ... | reverse complement strand
TGGGGCGCGCTGTTTGTGCCGGGGGTTCTGATGCTGCTGGCCTCGGCCCTGGCCGCGGTCTTCGGCGTGCTGGTGGTGCTGTTCTCGTTTTTCTCCTTCATCAGTCTCAAACGTATGTCCGTCGCCGCGGGGGTTCTGGGTATCCTCGGCGCGCTGGCGGCGGCGGCTGGTTTCGCGGCGGGTCTGCTGCTGCACAGGCAGTCGGCGGCCCTGGGCAGCGCCTTCTATTCGGGCGCCCTGGGCTTCGGGGCGCCGCTGACATTTCTTTTGTTCGCTTTCACCGCCTGGACAAACCTGCGCCTGGGCCGGACAGGTGTCCCCGTCACCTATGCGGAGGGGGACTTTGAACGCGCGGAAATTTATAAGCGGGTAAAGCGGGGCGAAATCCAGCTGGCCGACCTGCCCTACCCCGTGGTGGAAACCGAGGCCACCCGCGAGCTGCAAGCCATGATCGAAAAAGAGATGGGAGGCGCGCAGGCATGAGCAAGGAGATCGAAGTACAAACCGGTCAGCACCATGGCGCGCAGGCCCTCAGCGACAAGCTGGAAGCCAGCGCGAAAGCCCGCGGCTGGATCATGCGCGGCGTGGTCATCTTCCTGATCCTGGTGTTTTGCGGCGGCTTGGCCTGGGGGGCCAACGACCTGCTCAGCCGAGAGGGGAAGTTCCCTCCGCAGGCCGAGCCGGACGAGACCATCACGAACCCGCCTGAGGGCGCGCAGGCGATCTGCGCCTACATAGAGCAGGCCATCGCCATGGCGCTGGAGGAGCGGCCCCGGTTTGTGATGGAGACGAATTATTCGCTGGACGGCGATTATCTGGATACCATCGCCTTCGCGGGGGAGGCCGCGCACCTGACCGCCATGGCAAAGCTGGTGGCGCCCGGCGTCACGGAGCAGCTACACGAAAGCTCGCCAAAGCAGGAAACGCAGTACGGCGACGATTTTTCCGCCTGGCTGTGGGCCCTGCCCGCCGCCGACCAGCTGGAAGAGGCCACCTGCGAGTTCATCTTCTATAAATGCACCGCCTGCGGGCGCGAGGAGAAGGAACCCCTGGACGCCTGCCCCAAATGCAACGCGAAGGAGGATCCGGATGCGAAGGCCCCCCTCTTCGGTGTGGGCTACCGCGGGAACTACACCTTCACCCTAAAGCTCCCCGACGAAGCCGACGACGTCATTTCCGAGGTTTTCCACGCGCGCACGCAGGAGGAGGTTCTGGCGCTGCTGGCGGGCCCCCTGGAGGGCTTCGCCGATATCGGAACCATCAGCCGGGACCACCGCAATTCCCGCATTGTCGCGGTGGTGGGCCGCACCACCGGAAAGCTGCAATCCCTGCAGTTCAAGCAGGATTACGATGTGGACATGGAGTTGCGCTTGGCGCGGGACTTTGACGCGGCCGACGGCGCCATCTTCAGCTGCACCCTGGGGGAGAGCACGAATTTCAGCTTCACCTGGCTGGGCGTGACGCTTTCCGCCCGCGAGCGAACCATGGATCTGAGCGACAATTCGCAGCTCACCGCCCGCATCGACGCCCCCGGCGGGCAGAATACGCCCCTCACCTGGACCAGCAGCGACGAAAGCCTGTGCACCGTAGACCAGGAGGGCTACCTGAAAACCGCCAAAAAGGGCCTGCGGAAAGCCGGCAGGAAGTACGGCGATGTGACTATTACGGCCTTCTTCGAGCACGACGGCGAGGTCTACGCCGACGAATGCGCGGTCTATGTAAAAATACCTGTGGAGAAGGCGGCGCTCGACCGCCGCAATATATCGCTGCAGCCCGGCGGGACAAGGCAGATGAAGGTGACGCTCTCGCCCCGGGGCGCGACCTATAAGGAAGTGGACTGGTACACGGAGAATCCCGATATCGCCGTCGTGGACGAAAACGGCCTGGTGCGGGCCGTGGGGCCCGGCAAAACCGTCATCTTCGCCGTCACGCGGGACGGGTACTACAGGAGCTCCTGCAATGTGACCGTGGCGGGAGGTGAGCGGTGATGGCGGAAAAGCGAAACCTCAGGGAGCAGATCTTCGGCGCGGAGGAAAACGCCGCCGCCAGCCTGGATCCCGAAAAGCTCGGCCGGTTCCAGCGCATCGCGGGGCGGATGTACCACACCCCGCAGCTTTCGGCCAAGGAGGTCGGCATCCCGGCCATCGCCAAGGCGGGGCGCAAGATCAGCGAGATGATCAACGATACCTATCGCATGTATTTTTTCATCAACGTGCTGCGCCTGGACCCCTTCTATATAACAGTCATTATCTCGCTCATGAGTGTTTATAATGCGCTCATCCGCCCCCTGATGGGCATCGCCTACGACAGGACGCGCACCCGCTGGGGCAAGGCCCGGCCCTTCACCCTGTTTGGCCCCGCCCTGTATTTCGGCTCCACCGCGCTGCTGTTTTGCGGGCGGCTGTTCTTTGACAACGATATACCCGACGACCCGCGCAAAATCCTGTTCGTGTTCGCGATGATGTTCCTGCGGGATACCTTTTCCCTGCTGTACAAAATCCCCACGGACAATTACCTCATCTTGATGACCCCCAACCCCAAGGACCGCATGAGCGCCGGCTTATGGCAGACCTACGCCGAAAAATGGAGCGGCGATTTTCTGCTGGCAGGCTTGATCATGCCCCTGCTCACCCTTGCGCGCGGCGGGATCATCAAGGTTTCGCCCGGCGTGATTTTCGCTGGCTTTGGCATCTTCTCCGCCGTTGTGGGCACCAGCGGCGGCCTGCTGATGTCGATGTATTGCCGCGAACGCATTATACTGCCGCCCAAGCCCGCCCCCACGACCAAAACCCTGTTCTATATCCTGAAAAATAAATACGCGCTGCGCAAATTCGCCGCGGAAATCGCCAGTGAATGGTGGAGCAAGGGCAGCCTGCCCTGGGACGTCATCATGCAGATGGAGATTTTCGGCGGCTCGTTCCGCGGCGCGCCTTTTTATTTGCCCCGACAGGTCATGCAGTTCGTCAGCCTTGCCCTGGTGGAACCCTTCAAGAGAATGTTTGGCGGCAGCTACCGCAAAACCGTGATCTTCATGCGTACCTGGGATTTCGTGTTCGGCATGAGCCGTGCGCTTATCGGCCTGTTCTCGCCCAAGGTAATCGGCACCTGGTGGAAGGCCGGGCTCGTGTTCGCCGTGTTTGACGCGCTGGTGGTTTCCAACGACGCGCCGTCCACCGTGATGGAAAACGAAATCGACCGCGAAATCGACGACTACACGGAATATGTGACCGGCGAAAAACCGGATGGCACCATCGGCGTGCTCACCCAGCTTGCCCTCAAGCTCACGGAGCCGCTGAAGGCCCTTTGGAACATCGTGCTGCTCAAATGGGTCAGCTACGACGCGAATATCGCGGACAACAAGCTCTGGAGCCAGGACCGCGTGCGCGAATACAGCACCATGTATTCCAGGGTTTTCTTCCTGGAAACCATGGCGGACATCGTCAAGCACGTGCTCAAGACCATCCCCTATTTCTTCTACGACCTGGAGGGCAAGAAGAAGGAGGACATGTACGCCGCCCTCAACGAGCGCCGCGCCCTGATCGCCAAGGAGGGCACCATGGCCGAGGAAATGGCGACCATGATGGAGATGATGGCCGAGGAAGAATTCGCCAAGCAGGCATGATTTAACGAAAGGAGAACAGCATGGAAGCCTTTATTACAGACCAGGCAATCCCTGCCCTCAAGTACGTCCCCTTCCACATCGCGGCCTCTTACGCGAAGAAGCCGACCTCCCCCGAGGTGGAGCAGAGCCGCCGCAAGGCGGGCGGATTCATCAAGGGCATCTGCCACCCCTCGGAGAACTACGGGCAGATCAAGGGCGCGGGCTTTGAATGGAACCGACCGGACATCCCCTTCCCCTTCGACAAGGAGGGCGGGCTCAAGCCGAACTATATCGAGTGGAAGGAAAAAATGCGGCGCTACCGCGCAAACGGGATCCGCCTGCTGGCCGTGACGCCCTATCCCAAGGAATTCATCGCGGCGGGCATCGACCCCCGCCTGCCCGAGGACGAGGCCCGTGTGCGGGAGGTAGCCGTGTTCCTCATCAACGACCTGAAGGGCATCGTGGACGGCATCCAGATCACCAACGAGATGGGGATCCCCCGCTTCACCAAGCCCCTGAAAATGGATCAGGCCGCGCGCTTCATCGGCATACAGCTGGCCGCCATGCACCCCCACCGGGGCGATATCCTCCTGGGCTACAATTCCGGCGGGCCCCAGGCGGACCTGCACGAGAAGCTGCGCCCCTGGCACAAATTCTGCGACTATGTGGGCATCGATATCTACATCGGCTGCTTCGCCCCCGTGGCCAACTGGCTTGCCATGTTCGACCTGCTGCTGCGCTACGTGTGGAGCATGACCGGCAAGCCCGTGATCCTGTGCGAGTTCGGGTATATCAGCGGCGGCGCCCCCAAAACCCCGGAGGAAAAGCGCGCCATCCTGGAGCGCTACGGCGTCAGCTCCGAGAAGGAGGCCCGGGAAAGCCTGGACGCCTTTATGGAGAGGATCAAAGAGGTCAGCCCCCAGATTCACAAATACACCGTCAAAAACGCCTCGGGCAGCTACGCCGACTTCCTCTTCCAGCTGGACTTCTGCAACCATTTCTACAGCGAGCTGCCCAAGACCACCGTCATCAGGGAATACCCCCATACGCCCGAGGGCCAGGCGGATTTCTACCGGGACATCTTCCCCCGGCTGGCCGGCCTGCCCTTCATGCTCGGCGCCTTCATCTACTGCTGGAAGGACAGCGAAAAGTGCTACGTCTGCGGCCAGGAGGACTGCCCCACCGAAACCCGCTGGGGCCTGGTGGATATGAAGCACAGGGAGAAGCCCGCGTATTACGCGGTGCGGGACGCGCTGGCGAAAATTTAGGCGGCTATACGCAAACGCCGCGCCAATCCGGTTGGCGCGGCTTTGCTTGGTTATCTGTTGCGTAGTCCTCGCCCTTTCATGATAGGATGGCTCACCTTTCGCGCATGCGTATCAGCGCGTTCAACTGGATGACCTTGCCCAGTTTTCGCCAACTCATCTTCTGGCCGGTGACTTCCCGCGTCAGGCGCTGCTGCTCGCAGAGGAGAAAGCGCTCATAATCGGGATCGTAGGAATTGTACCTCATGCCGGAACCTCCTTTCTCTCTTCTTATCGTTAGTATATACAAAAATTTCTATAATGTCAAGGCATATTGCACAAAACAAAAGAGATAGTTTTGTGCAATATGCCGAGCTATAATTATTTGCGGGTTTGCTTTCAGCTATTTTCCGGTCACAATGTGCCCAGCATTTGTAGGTTATGCACAAACCGAAGGCAGTAGTTTTAGGCAATACGACGAAAGTTATTCATTTCAAATTTTTCAAATTATTTCACCAGGCGTCCTGGTCAATGGTCTGCCACGAAAACGTCAGCATATTGTCGCTGACCGAATATGTTTCCGGGTGCCTGCTGTCAGGCGCGCCCTTCACGAAGCCAGCCCCGGCAAAGGAGGCCTCGAAGGCCCGCAGCATCTCCTGGTCGGGGAAGGTGATGCTCCCCACCATGATAATTTCGGATTTCTTGTTGTACTCATAGAAAGCGCCAGGTACGAAGCCGTTGTACCACCAGGTGGTTTCTGTTTGCCGGGTGAAAAGATGCACCGTTTTGCCGGTTAAGAAATTGTGCTGATAAATGTTCATGCTCATCGTCAGTTCTTCCGATGGCGAGGCAGGCAGGTAGTGCTCCGCTGCCTGCGGGATCGGCTTCTTGAGTACGGCGATTTCGCCGCCCAACATTACCAGACCATAACGGCCCTTCCACATTTGAACCATCCAGGCCTGATCATCATACTGAAACTTGACGCGCACAGTACCGTAGACCAACTGGATGGGTGGCGGGTTGTAGTATCCAAAAATGTAGGACTGTTCATTGAGCCATACATCGCGATCCCTCTCAAGATACCATACGTCATTTTTGTCCGACTCGAAGATCAACAGACTGAGGGTAGCCGCCTTTTCTTCTGGGGTCAGTTTGGGGTTACGGCTGATATCCTCCCGGAAAGTATCAAGGTGCGCAAGATAGGGATTCGTCGTGGTTTGCGCTATAGTCGTCGCTTTGCGCGTCGTTGCCGTTTGCTTTTGCGTGGTTGAGGCTGCGGTGGTTGATGTAGTTGGAGCTCCCGTGGTGGTTTCAGTAGATGTGATCTCCGTTGTGGTGGCTTGTGTTGTGGTAGGCTCGGTGGTCTGCGGTGCAGGCGCGCCGCAGGCGAACAGCAGCGCCAGCAGGGCGGCCAGGGCAATGACTTTGATTTTCATTGGAAAAATCCCCCTTCCTCGTACATTAGTCGTTCGGGATGGCCGATTTCCTGCGGCTGCGCAAAAAAAGCAGCGCTAATATTACATTCTTTTACCGCACATCGAATGACAATGCGAATCACGAGTAGAGCCGCCTTTTTTGCTCCCCCTGTCGCCAACTTGCCCTGTCGGGCAGCGACATCCCCCTCAGTTCGTTCGCCGACAAGCGGCTCACGAGGAGGACAAGCGAAATCAACGCGAGTTCGTGCAAAACCAGGCTCAGTGCACCCCGTCCCCCTCGTGAGCTGCGAAGCATCTCCCTCCCGCAAGAAAAACTTGACCCCGCTCCCAAAATCTGCTATACTATATGTAAAGAACAGGAGGTATAACAAAGATTGGTTATCGATTTCCACGCGCACTGTTTTCCCGATAGAATCGCGCCCACGGCCGTGCGGAAGCTGACGGAGGACGGCGGCGCCCGGGGGGCCTACGCCGACGGCACGCCCGCCGGGCTGCTGGCGGTCATGGACGGGAGCGGCATAGACGCCTGCGTGGTGGCGAACATCGCCACGAACCCGCGACAGCAGCGCTCGGTGAACGACTTCGCCATTTCGCTGCTGGAAAACCCGCGCTTCATCCCCTTCGGCTCCGTGCACCCCGAGGCCCCGGACGCGCTGAACGAGCTGCGGCGGCTGGCGGCGGCGGGGATCAGGGGGATCAAGCTGCACCCGGATTACCAGGGCTTCTTCCCGGACGAGCCCCGGGTCTTCCCGATTTACCGCGAGGCGGCGCGCCTGGGCCTGATCACCCTCTTCCACGCGGGGGTGGATATCGGCCTGTGCGACCCCGTGCGCGCCGCGCCCGCGCGCATCGCCAAAGCCCTGCCGCAGTTCGGGGGCGCGCCCGTGGTGGCCGCGCACTTCGGCGGCTATATGCTGTGGCAGGAGGCCATGGAGCACCTGTGCGGCCGGGACATCTGGTTCGACACCTCCTACTGCGCCCGCAAGATGCCGCCGCCCTGGGCCATGCAGATTCTGCGGCTCCACGACCCCGCGCGGGTGCTGTTCGGCACCGACCTGCCCTGGGCCGACCCCCTGGACGAGCTCGTATTTGCGCGCTATGTCGCCGGGGACTATGCGGGGGATATTCTTGGCGGCAACGCGGCGAGGCTTCTACAGCTAACATGACCCTCAAAAATCAAACCGAAAGGGAATAATATTATGCTAAATCCGAACCTTTACGAACCCATTTTCCAGCGCAAATCCATCCGCAGCTACGACGACGCGCCCCTCACGCCCGATCAGCTTTCGTTCATCAAGGCGGAGATCGGCAGCGTAGTTCCCCTGCTGCCCGCTGAGCGCTTCCACCTGGAGCTGGGCGAGGCCAGGGAGGGCTGGCGCGTCTATGGCTACTGCGAGAACACGCCCCTTTCCAACGCGAACCTGGGCTTTGCCATGCAGCAGCTCGACCTGGCGCTGCACCTGCAGGGCCTGGGCCGGCTGTGGTTCGGCATGGGCCGCGACCCCGGCGGGGCCAAGCCGCCAAAGGGCCAGGGCCTTTCAGGGAAAGGCCTTTCTTACGCCATGTGTCTCAAAGTGGGCGGTGCGGCGGAGCCCCTTTCCCGGGAAAGCGCGGAGGAATTTAAGCGTAAGCCCATAGGCGAGGTTGTGGAGGGGGAGGGCCTGTACGAGCTTTTCGAGGCCGTACGCCTGGCCCCCAGCGCCCGCAATTCCCAGCCCTGGTATTTTGCGCAGGGTGAAGGCGCCATCCAGGCCTGGCGCAAGCAGCCGGGGCTTATCGGCAAGCTGATCATCGACCGCATGAACTGGATCGACATGGGCATCGCCCTGTGCCACGCCGTGCTGGCCCTGGAGCACGCGGGCAAGCCCTTTGAGATCGAGATCGCCCCCCCGGCGCAGAGCAGGGAGGGCTATGACTATCTGTTGGATATCGCAATGCCGAATTAAGAATTACAGAGCAAAGGAGCAGCCGCTATGCTGAATTTCACCTTCCAACTCCCCACCAAGATCATTTTTGGCCGGGACGAGCACAAGAATATCGGGCAATATTTGAAGGAGTACGCACCGGATATGCGGAAGATCCTGCTGCACTACGGCAGCGGACGCATCAAGGCCAGCGGGCTTTACGACGAGATCGCGGCCTCCCTCGCGGGCGCGGGCATTGATTTCATCGAGCTGGGCGGCGTGGTGCCCAACCCCCGGGTCAGCCTTGTATATGAGGGGATCGAGCTGTGCAGGCGCGAGGGCGTGGAGCTCATCCTGGCCGTGGGCGGGGGCAGCGCCATCGATTCAGCCAAGGCCATGGCTATGGGGCTATGCTGGGACGGCGACGTTTGGGATATCTACGACAAGAATATCCCCACGGGGAAGGCCCTGCCCATCGCCGACATCCTCACCATCCCGGCGGCGGGCAGCGAAAGCAGCAAGTCCAGCGTGATCAGCAACGAGGAGACGGGGCGCAAATACGGCCACAACGAGGAGCTTACCCGGCCTGTGATCAGCGTGATCAATCCGGATCTGTTCATGACCCTGCCCCGCGAGCAGATCGCCTACGGCGTGGCCGACATGATGAGCCATATTTTCGAGCGCTATATTACCCATACCCCGCACACCGACGTCTCGGACGAAATGTGCGAGGGCGTGCTGCGGGCCATGATGAAGAACGGCCCCAGGCTCATGGCCGACCCCGGGGACTACGACGCCTGGTGCGAGATCGGCTTCGCGGGCACCCTGGCGCACAACGACCTGCTGGGGCGGGGCCGCGAGGAGGACTGGGGCTGCCACGGCCTGGACCACGAGCTGAGCGCCCACTACGACATCGCCCACGGAGCGGGCCTGGCGGTGCTCACGCCATTCTGGATGAAATATGTGTACAAGCTGAATATCCCCATGTTCGAGCAGTTCGCACGCAATGTGATGGGCGTCACCGGCGGGCGCGACGCCGAGGCGGCTATCCTGGAGGGCATCGACAGGCTCAGCACGTTCTTCAAGTCCCTCGGCCTGCCGGCGACCCTGGCGGAATTGGGCATCGGCCCTGACCGTCTGGAGGAGATGGCGAAGAAGTGCACGGGGGCATGGTTCGGCGAGGAGAAGGGCCGGGGGGTGTTTTTGAAGATGACGTGGCAGGACGCGCTGGCGATTTATAGGATGGCGCTGTGAGGGTAGCACCCCTCGGTGCTTCGCACCGGCCCCCCGGAGGGGGGCATCCTGACGGCACCCGCAAGTATTGCTGGAATTGCGTACAACACTTCGATCATTGTCAAGATGCCCCCTTTTGGGGGGCCGGTGCGAAGCGCCGAGGGGGTGTCGCAGGGCGACTCGCGCAGCGACGTAACCCGGCGTGGCAGAATGCGCTGGCGATATATAGGATGGCGCTGTAAGGAGGTTGCCGTGAAGAAACGACACGGTCGTCTGATTACCGTATTGGTTAGCGCTGGCGTGGTGTTGCTTGTTGGGGGATATTTGTTTTTCTCCAAGGCGGATAACTCCTACGCGGAAGAAAGATACGCGCAAGCGGAGGAAGCTCTTTGGAGAGGGGATCTGTTGGAAGCGCGCAACAAATTTTATGAAATGTATGGCTGTAAGGACGCAGCCGAACGCGCCGAAAAGGTCAATGGGATGTATTTGCGCACGGCCCAAGTAGGGGATGACCTATTCTTCGGACGCTACGGTTATGCCACCTACGCAAAATGGCTTGTGCTCGATGTCAAAGACAAGCAGGTGCTGTTGCTATTGGATGGCATTTATAAGCAAAGCCCTTTTTCTCCCAATGATTTGAATTATTTTCGCGCCTGCGAGGATGGCGCGGGGTATTCTGTGGGCAGTAGACTCGTTGAAAAGGGTAATGCTACTGTGTCTACCGGAGAATTTTACTGGAGCTCTTTTCTGGACTTTTACCCGGACGAATACCATCGCATTGTCGACACCAATATATTTATTCTATCCAAAGAAGAGATAGAGCGATACCTACCCGACCCGAAAGACCGTGCGCTGCGTATAGGAAATACCCCCTCGGTCTGGTATTTGCGCTCATTCAGAGATGGCATAGACGGCGAAGGGAACTTCATAGAGCTTGACAACACATTGAGTCCTAAGCCCGTGCGCCCTGCAATATGGATTGACATCAGTTAGGAGTCGCCCATGCCCTTCACCCCTGCGCAATTCACCCACTTACACGTCCACACCGAATTCAGCCTGCTCGACGGCGCATGCCGCCTGGGCGGGCTGCTGGACCGCGCGAAGGAGCTGGGCATGGACAGCCTTGCCATCACCGACCACGGGAATATGTACGGCGTCATTGACTTCTACAAAGCGGCGAAGGAGCGGGGCATCAGGCCCATCGTCGGCTGCGAATGCTATGTGGCGGCCCGCACGCGCCACGATAAAGACAAAAACTTCGACAGCCAGCGCTACCATTTGATTTTGCTGTGCGAAAACGAGACGGGCTACAGGAACCTAATCGCCATGGTGTCCGAGGCATGGGTGGAGGGCTTCTACACCAAGCCCCGCATCGACCGGGAGCTGTTGGAGAAATACCACGAGGGGCTCATCTGCCTTTCGGCCTGCCTGGCGGGGGAAGTGCCCCAGGCCCTGCTGGAGGGGGACTACGATAGGGCAAAGGAGACCGCCCTGTGGTATGAGAACCTATTCGGCAAGGGCAATTATTACATCGAGGTGCAGGATCACGGCCTGGCCGAGCAGGGGCGCGTGCTGCCGCAGCTGATCCGGCTCTCGCGGGAGACCGGCATCCCCCTGGCCGCCACCAACGACGTGCACTACGTGCGCCGCGAGGACCACAAAGTCCAGCAGGTGCTGATCTGCATCCAGACGAATCACGTGGTGGGCGAGGACACCGGCATGGAGTTCGAGACGCAGGAGTTTTATCTGAAAAGCGAGGAGGAGATGCGGGCGCTGTTCGCCCAATGCCCCGAGGCCGTGGACAATACCCGCGAGATCGCGGCGCGCTGCAAAGTGGAGTTCGAGTTCGGCAACACCAAGCTGCCCTACTTCGAGCTGCCGGTGGACGACCACTTCGCCTGGTTCCAGGGGCTGTGCGGCGAGGGGCTCAGGCGCCGCTACGGCGAATCGCCTCCGGAGGAATATAAGGATCGCCTGCGCTACGAGCTGGACGTCATCCACCGCATGGGCTATGTGGACTACTACCTCATCGTCCACGATTACATCGAATTCGCGCGGCGCGAGGGCATCGCCGTGGGGCCGGGGCGGGGCTCCGGCGCGGGGAGCCTGGCGGCCTACGTGCTGGGCATCACGGACATAGACCCCATGAAGTACAACCTTCACTTCGAGCGGTTTT
>Ga0123353_10013806_pt1 | contig 11594 bp, 8 predicted proteins | sample TergutLab28metaG_3_FD_92763 | JGI IMG/M metagenome (GOLD analysis project Ga0123353, IMG submission 92763) | Labiotermes labralis P3 segment gut microbial communities from Petit-Saut dam, French Guiana - Lab288 P3 | ecosystem: Host-associated > Arthropoda: Insects > Digestive system > Gut ... | reverse complement strand
GAAGCTACGGCATATCATAACCGCGGTCTGGCGTATGTTAAAACAGGCGACATGGAACTGGCCATTACGGACTTTGATGAGGCTATCCAGCTAAATCCCAGAAATGTTGCGCTGTACAACGACCGGGGCAACGCGTATTTCAATAAAGGCGATACCGAGCGGGCCATTGCGGACTATGAACGGGTGATCCGGCTTAATCCTGATTTTGTGCAGGCGTATTTCTTCCTGGGGTTTTATCATGCCGATAGAGGCAATTACGATCGGGCAATCGCTGAGTTCAGCCAGGTGATACGGCTCCGGCCATATGATTACTTTGGGTATTATCACCGGGGATTTGCCTATAAAGAAAAGGGCGAAATGGGCAAAGCTGTTGATGACTGGGAAACTTTGCTGCATTTAAACCCCTATCATGCGGATGCTGAAAATGTAGTGAACGCCCTTAATGAATTCCGGCGCCAGCAGGCGTGGAACCAGGCCGAAGACGAATAGTTAGACTTTTTCCGCCCCAACGGCTCTTTCTTGTAGATTTCGCCAAATTATAGTATAATTATATAAGGCTATTGGAGGCGAATATGAAAAAGACCATTGTGTTTATTATAAGAGCTGTATTTCTGACAGCGGTATTTATATTGTTCCTGCAGGCCTGCGCTTCAAACAATGCCGCCGGGAAAATGGATCCTGCTGTTGCCGCAGAGACATTTTTAAACAGCGGTAACGCCTTTTACAACAGGGCCGATTATGACCGGGCCCTTGTTGATTATGACCAGGCAATTTTATTGAACCCGAATTTGGCGGAAGCCTTTAATAACCGCGGTTATGTGTATTTTCTTATGGGCGATATGGCCAAAGCCATAGCGGATTTTGAAGCGGCGTTAAAACTCGAGCCTGATTATACCAGCGCCAGAAACAACCTGGAAAGGGCCAAAAATTAGGGCCTGAAATGCTCCAGATAACGTCTGGCTGAACGGCTCATTTCTTTGGAAAAATCACTCATATATTTCCGTTCACAAAACGCCTTAATGAAGCTTTCAAATTCGTCTTTCGTTTTAATATTGCCCCTGGCAAGGTACATCTCCCTGTGTTCTTCTATACTCATGCGGCGGTATTGGTTTTCCTGAACTATACTGGAAATTGGCGGCCGGATTGGCTTTTTCCTTTCCTTTTGGCCCTGGGTTGGGAAGCCATACACCAAAAAAGCCGCCGGGAAAACATACTCATCCAGAGCCAGAACCCGGCGCACATCTTCTTCCCGCTCAAGTACATCGCCTATGTAACAGGAACCTATGCCAAGCGATTCCGCGGCTACCACGGTGTTTTGCGCGGCGATCACCGCGTCTGCCACTGCCAGGAAGAGATCCCCTTCTTCAGGCGGCCGGGCTTTGGCCCCTCCCAGGAGGTAGCTGTCGTACCAGCGCCTGCAATCCGCCAAAAAGACCAAAGCCAGCGGCGCTGTGGCGATAAAAGGCTGGTTATCACAATAAACCGATAGATCCCGCTTCAGAGATTCGTTGGTTATGTCCAGAATGGTGTAAAGGTTCTGGTTTCCGGCTGTCGGCGCCTGCAGGGCCGATTCAAGAATAAGCCGCTTCTCTTCGGGAGTAACCGGCCGCGTTTCATACTGCCGCACAGATTTGCGGTTTAAAAGGGATTGGATGATTTCGTTCATATATAACAATGATAGATTGGTTTTTTAATACTGACTAGATGGAAAATTATTTAAAAATTTTTTTTAAATTTATGTTGACAATACCTGTTTTTGGGGTATAGAATTTAACAATTACGGGGCTTGAATGTATTACACACCCCGCTATCCAACCGGAGGTTTCCGGTTCTATATACAAGCTCACTAACAGTGGGCAGCTCACTTTAGGTGAGCAGGGGCCGAAAGGCCCCTGTTTTTTTTTGGCCTAACAGTTATAATGGAATCATGCAAAACAGAAAAACCAAGATAGTATGTTCTCTGGGCCCTGCTACGTCCGAAGACTCGGCTATGCGCGACATCATCCTGGCGGGAATGAATGTGGCGCGTCTTAATTGTTCCCACGGAACCCATGAGTCACACCATACTACCATAGAGCAGGTTAGGCGCATTTCCAGCGAGCTGGGAATACCGGTCGCAATTCTGCTTGACACCAAGGGGCCGGAGATTCGTACCGGCAAGGTTGAAGATGACGGCAAGGTTACTATTAAACAGGGAGATAATGTTCACATAACCGTAGACGGCTGTTATACCACAGCCGCCGTGGACGGAGCGCCGGCACGCATTTCCATTTCCTGGAAAGACGCTCCGCTGAAACTGAACAGCAGCCATAAGGTTCTTATAGCTGACGGACTTCTTGAACTTGAAGTGATCGAAAACGACGGAACTGTTATCAAGTGCATCGCGAAGAATAATGCCGTCATAGGAAGCAAAAAAAATGTAAACCTCATCGGCGTCCACGCGAATCTGCCAATAATGAGCGAACAGGATAAGGAAGATATTGAATTCGGCGTTAAGATGGATGTGGATTATCTCGCCGCGAGCTTTCTGAGCTTTCCGCATGAAGTAACCGAGATTAGGAGATTTCTGCTGGGTTTCAATTCTCCCATTAAAATAATAGCGAAAATTGAAAACGCCGAAGGGGTGAATAATATCAGGGAAATCGCCGAGCTCGCAGATGGTGTGATGGTAGCCAGGGGAGATCTTGGCGTGCAGCTTCCCACCGAGCAGATCCCACTTGCGCAGAAGCTTATTATCAGCGCCTGCCGCAGGGCAGGGAAACCGGTTATTACCGCCACACAGATGCTGGAATCAATGATCGTGAATCCCCGTCCTACCCGTGCGGAACTTACCGATGTGGCAAACGCGATTATAGACGGAACCGACGCGGTAATGCTTTCCGGAGAAACCACCATGGGGGCGTATCCCATTGAATCAGTAAAAACGATGGATAAAATAGCGCGTACCGTGGAACAATCAAGTGAATTCCGGACCAGGATGAAGAGTACTCATTTTGAATGCCATTCGGAGGCGCTGGATATAAATGAAAATTTGGGTATTGTCATGTCCAGGTCCGGTGTGGAAATAGCATCGGCGGTGAATGCCAAAGCAATAGTCACGCCCACATACAGCGGCAACACCGCGCGCATTCTTAGCGTATTCAGGCCGGATGAACCCATTATTGCAGTAACACCTGACCAGCGTTCCGAGCGGTTCATGCAGTTGTATTGGGGTGTGAATACATTTTTAAGGCCCCGGGTTGACGATTCCGAGAGCATGATCCAGAACACCCTGAAAGTTGTATCGGATTCCGGATTGGCGGGTATTTCCGATAAGGTTATGCTGATTGCCGGTCTGCCGCTTCAAAGCCCGAACATGGTGAATACGATTCGCGTCCTTATTTTCGGAACGGTTCTTGCGCGTACCAGCGCCGGCGGTTTCTCGAATCCGGGCTTTACCAGGGCCAGCGGCAGAGTCATTCATGCAGTAAACCCGGCGGACGCGCGCAAGAGAATTATGTCCACCGACGGCGATGAAATACTGGTATGCAATGTGCTTACCGATGATTACACGCCCATACTACGCCTGGTGAACGGAGTTATTTGCGAAGACGTTTCGGATATAAGCGAGGAACAGCTAAGGTATATAAATCCACGTCTTGTTTGGCTCACCCATATCAGAAACGCGACTAAAACACTTGAATCAGGGCTTAGCGTAACCATAGACGCGAAAGAATTGCTTGTGTACGAAGGCACCATTTTGTTTTTGTTTTGCGGTTTTATATGAACGTCTATTTTCTTTTTTATACGCCTGACCAGCCATTCAGGCAGCGTCTCCACAATAAAAATGAACAGGCGGTTTATTAAGCCGCCGGGTATGTATTCGCTTTTTTTCTGAAACATTTTTTTTATTGCTCTCACTGCCAGTTGTTCCGGAGTGATTATGATACGAAAAAAAAGACCCAGTTTCATGTATCCCGGGGCAAGCCCGTACAGACCTGTAGCCACCGCCCCCGGACAAATGGTGGTAACGCTTATTTCCCGGTTATAAATTTCGCAGCGTATTGCCCTGGAAAAGCAGCGCAGGTAGCTCTTGGTGGCGCTGTAAAGCACTATACCCGGCATCATCATCCGGGCCGCTATGGACGCGATGTTCAGGACATAACCTTTCCTGTTTTCCTTCATCATCTGATCCGTAAAAAACTTGGTAAGCATGGTTGGAGTAAGAATATGAAGATCCAATACCTTTTCAATTAATTTCGGCTCTGTGTCGCTTATGTCGCGAAAAAAGAAAATACCCGCGTTGTTTACGAGAATTTCAACCTGGATCTTATTGGCTTGACAGTAATCGTAAAGTTTTTGGGCAGAGTCCCTTTGGGCCAGATCCATGAAAAGGGATATGGCATTGACTTTATAATCACTGTAAATTCCAAGAGCAGCTTCAACTATTTTTTCTTCTTCGTTGCTTACAAGGAGCAGCGGGTATCCGCGCCGGGCCAGTTCGCGGCTTATGGCAAGGCCAATACCGGAACTGGCGCCTGTAACCAGAGCAAATCCTTTATCATCCATAACTGTTCCGCAGAAATCTTACCGCGCTATTGCATCTGTATCAATCTCGGGGTGATGGTACCTGGGAGAATCAGGTTTCAGGCGCCCGAATTGAATGGCTTTTTTGGGACAATAGTTCAGGCAGCCCTGGCAGTGTTCGCATTTTTTACTGAAGGCCGGACGTTTATCTATGATTGTAATTGCTGAAACCGGGCATACTTTTTCACAGTCCCCGCAGCCGTCACAGTTATCGCTTACTTTGTACCATTTGTAAAATATCTTTACCCCAAGGGAGAATAAAACGGAAACAAAGGCCGAGAAAGGACGAAAGGTGTTGATGCGGTTTGTATGCCGCGCCACAATGCAGCGTACTGCTTCTTCGGTAGCTGTTTTTTGCAATTGGAGCCGTATTTCTGTTGTCCTTTCTTTGGGCGGGCCGAAAATGGCTATGTAGTTTTCCACCGCCGGTATGCGGCCAAAGTAGACTGCGTTAATTCCTTTCTGCCTGAGTATACGGCCTATTTCCGCCAGTGCGCCGCCCGGACTTGTCCCGTAGGTAACAAAGGAGGCGACATAAGGGGTTTTGAAAACCGCTTTTTGTACAAACTCATGCACTACCAGGGGCGCGCCGTAGGCGTAAGCCGGAAAGAGCAGAACCACCGCATCCGCTTCCAGCAATATTTCATCTTTTTTCACTTCCACGCCGATATTCACGAGTTCGCATTTATCGCCTGCAGAGGCCGCAATTTTTTTCGCTGACCACAGGGTATTTCCTGTGCCGCTAAAATAACAAATTTTTATCATTTCATTCGCCTTTCATGGCAACAACATTCTTTATCTTTCCGTCCATCACGTCCATGGATAAGCGTATGGATTCTCCTATGGCGGCTTCGATGTCATCCTCTTTTACACCCAAAGGAACGCAGCCCAGGGATTTATCGATGAAGGTCTCCGCGCACTGCAGGTCCGGGAACTTGGGCATATACAGGCCGCCTTCCGCGCCGGGCTTTCTGAGTTTCTTTTCCATGGATTTCATTCCGAGCTTCAACATCCATTTGGGAACTGTAATTACCTTGCGGCCCGGCATCCCCATGTTCCTGTGCACGATATTGAGGAAGTCTGTCCATTTCATGTTGTAGTAGCCGATTGGCCAGCATTGCCCGCCTTTGGTATTTTCCAGGGCTCCTGCCATCGCCTCGCCAACCTGTCTGACTGTCACCATGGCGGTTCCCCCGGCAGGATACAGGGTAACCAGCGGCATGTCCCGGACTACCTTTATGATCAGTGTCCAGACAGGCTCGCGGCCCGGCTGTGCGCCAAAAATATACGGAAGTTCAAGCACAGCCACGCTGAAATTGTTATCTGCAAAAGACATGGCGGTTTTTTCCTGGGTTATCCTGCTGCGTATGTAGGGATGCCAGCGGGACAGCTCTTTTTCCGGCCATATTTTATCAAAATGGGAAAAGTATGAACCGCAGATAGCCGCGTGTTTTACACCGCTTTCCTTTGCTATGCGCAGGAATCTTTCCAGAGGGTGGAGGTTGTATTTGTTGTAAAATTCATAAATCGGCGAAGGGCCGTCCACCCTTTCATCCACGCCGGTGGCAAAAACAAAAGCGTCGCAGCCTTTTAAACATCCACGGATTTCGTCATCTGAAAGATTAAGGTAGTTCTTAAATTCCAGTTCCATTTCCGGCGGAAGGTTCGCTCCTTCAGGTATGGGAGGCAGAGCAATGGTTTTTACCTTGTGGCCTCTCCTTATAAGTTCTGCGGCGCTTGCGCTGCCCAAAAGGCCGGTTCCGCCTATTAGAAAGACTTTCATAGAGTTCCTCGTTTTTTTGATGAGTTTTTAGGTTTCCTTAAACACTAATGCTTCGCATGTTAGCATAAACCAAAACAAGAAACCAGTAGGTTATGTGGGACTTTTCTTTACAGATTTAAAACTATTGTTTATAGTATTCATCCGGCAGTATATCCATTAAAAGGACATTATGCCTTTTTAAATTCCTTAACACTGCCTCGCGTCTTGTTCCAACCCGCTTGAATCCTATTTTTTCATAACACTTTATGGCTCTTTTGTTGTATTCAAAAACTCGGAGCATTATGCTGTGCAGATTCAGCGCCTTAAACCCAAAGTCTATCAACAGGGAAAGCGCATCCGGGCCATATCCCTTGCCCCAGTAATTTTTGTTTCCTATGAATATTCCGGGTTCGGCGGATTGATTAACATGATCAATATTCATAAAGCCGCAAGTGCCGATTAATTCATCTGACTGCAGGTCTATGATTGAATAATTTTGTTCTTTGGATAAACGGATTAGATACTCTCTTTCATTCTCCAGACTGATGATGGAATCATAAAGAGAAATGTTGACAAGCACTTCCATATCATTAAGCCATTCTGTAAATTTTTCCACATCATCGGGATCCATGGGCGATAAATAGCATTTTTTGCCGATGAGTTTTTTAAAATACATGATTACCTACTGTTTCCTTGATACGGCCTGAACGCCTTCTGTGAGTGCGGCGTTGATGCCTGACAGGATGGAACGTACTGTCTGTCCCTGGGAAACGGCTTCCCGGTAACGGCTGTTTTCAATACTTTGTCTTGCATCGCCATAGGTCCGGCGGGCTTCTTCCAAATCCGTGTTCAGAGAGCCGAAATCAAGCATGATTGTTTCAGCCTGCCAGGCCGCGTCAAGAGACTTTGCTGTTTCCGCCAGCGGCGCCGCAAGGCTGTTTACCAGGTTCTCGGCTTCATCTTTTATCCGGGCCGCTCCGGTTCTGCCTTCGGCTATGGCTCTTTCTGCCTGTGTAACAGCTTCTGCGGCATAGGTTTTCGCGGTGTCGTAACGTTTTGCTTCAGCCTCGTTCTCCATTCTTGTTAAGGCGTCCCTGGCCCGAACCAGGATATTTGAAGCGTAGGTAACCGCGTTGGCGTCGTTCTCCGCCCTGGTAACAGCGTCATGGGCCTTTTCCATTTCCTCTTTTGGCGGGGTTGAACAGGCGCTCACAAGGCCCAAAACGAATATGATTATAAAAACAACGCTTAATTTTTTCATTATACACCTCACTTCAGCCGGTAGAATGTGTTGTCTTCTTTAATTATAGAACAAAAAAGCCGAAAAATAAAGGATAGGAAGCATATGGCTGTAAATTTCTCCAAAAAATCATCCTGGCTGCGGTGCCTGGTATCGTTTCTGCCTGCTGCAGGCGTTACCGCGCTGCTTTGCTTCCTTTTGGACGGCCCCCAATTGGGCCCTTTTTATGATTTTCTGCTAAGACGGCAAACTGCTGCGGCGGTTTCTCCGGAGCTGCTCATCATCGACAGTTCAATCCCCGGACAGGAATTGGCGGAGGATATACTCGAGCCGGGAGCGGCTTCTTCTCTGCTCTACACAATGGCTGAACTTGGAGCGGGAACCCTGATTATACAGGTTCCCATTCTGGGACTTTCCGCAGGCGGCATGGCCGGTGAAGCGGAAATACTTTACCGCTTTGACGAAGAGTTTTCCCTTTTGAGCAGAAATATCAGGAATCTGTTTGACGGTATAAAAACCGGATCTGTCGCTCCCGCCGATTCAGCCAGGTATGTAGGCGAGCTGGTGGAACTTTCCGAAAAGGGGAAGGACAGGCTGGTTTCCGCCCTGGTACGGCGGGACGAGGAAGGCATTGCCGGTATGGAAAAGGCAGCGGCCTTTTTTGGTTACGCCAGACGTCCCAATGATCTCAGGGTGCAGCTCATAAGAACCGGGCAGACCGCGGCAGGTGCGGATGCAGGAAGACCTTCCGAAGCGTTCACAGAAAAAGATGAGTATTCCCGGGCCCGGCCCGACAGGGACGGAGTATTGCGCCGCATCGCGCCGGTGCTGAAGGTTCCGGAGCTCTCCGGAGGATCCGCCGGAGAAAGGACACTTGAACATATAATATTTGGAACACTTAAAACCCGGTATAAAAGCGCTGAAATTGAAAATGCAAAAGCCGGACCGGTTTTGGTAATTCGGGATGGTCCTGACGGGAAAGATACAATTATTCCCCTGGACAGGAATGGAGCGCTTTTGTTCCAGGTACCCGTCAAGGGAGAGGATTTCAGGAGGATCAGCATAACGGATTTTCTCTCCTATGACGAAGGCGACAGGAGCTTAAGGCGCCTTCTAGCCGAAGGGGAAACACTGGGTATTTACCGCGGCATTGAAGGCGAAAACCGTCCTGACTTTCTGTACGATTATTCCCAGGCGTTAAGAGAAGAGCTTGTATCGTTATACGGAATTAAGGATCAGGAAAAAAAGCTTGCCTGGATAGATCTCCGGGAAAGGTATTTTTCCAGTCTTGAAGAGCTTCTCTCCGGCCCCGCTGAAGTGAATTTGATAAAAGCTTATGAAGAAATGATCGCTTCCGAAACTCCGGGCGCCGCAGAAGCCGCCAGGATGGCGGAGATGAGGGATTCTCTTATAAAGAGCTTTGCTGCCATAAGAGTGAAGTATAACGAGGTTTCGGAACTCAGAAATAAACTGGAAACCGCCTTGTCCGGTTCATTTTGCATACTCGGCAGAGGTTCATTGAGGCATGACGAAGATCAGTCTTCAATATTCCGGGACTTTCCCGGGGCGTTTATACGAAACATCAGATCGGCCTTGTATGGAAATAACCCCACTAACATGGAAGCTTCCGCCCTACTGGCAAACAGCATTCTTACCGGCCGTGCCGTTAAACCAGGCCTGCGTTTGTACCTGCTGTTGGGAGCTCTGCTCAGCGCTTTTTTTACCTGCTTCTTGATTAAATCCCGGGGCATAGCTTCCACTATTGGGATAGGCGCGTTCCTGACCCTGTTAATTGCGGCGGGTTTTTCCTTTAGTTTTATTCTTTCCAGAATTTGGCTTGATCCCATGGTTCCGGCGGCTGCCTGTTCCACAGGGGTTCTGGTTTCTTTGATCTGGGTATTTGCAAGCCGGAGACGTTACAATCAGCGTTTCCGCACGGCCTTTGGCCCCTTTGTTTCACATTCCTGCCTTAAAAGCGTGCTTCATGCGGGAAGCCCGCTTCCCTCACAAACAGTTACAGTAAGGGCGGCGGTGGCGGCGGTTAAATACTCGCCGGCGGTAAACCGTGACGCCGGCCGGGACGCTTCCAGGATACTCCACTTCTATGAGAGGGTATATGATATTTTCACCAAAGCCGGAGGAACCATAATCGGAACCGAGGGGGACATTGTGTTGGTCTGCTTTGGATCCCCCCTGGAGCGGGTATTTCTTGGGGGCAAAAGAAAGATCTCTCCTTACGAAGACAATATCCACGCCCTTGCCGCTCCTGCCCAAAGGGCAGTGGAGGTGGTTTTGGAAGCCACCAAACATCCTGAATGCGAGTCCTGGCATTTCGGCCTGGACATGGGGAACTGCACATTTTCATGGACCGCCCTTTCTGGTTATTTCGCCCTGGGAACCGCTGTTCAGAGAGCGAGAATACTTTCCCGTCTGGTTATGCGCTATAAGGCTCAGATCATCATCTCCTCGGCGGTAAATGAAGCGCTGCCGGATCTGACCGCCAAAAAACTCAATAGCGCAAAGGGAAAAGACGGAACCGGAGAAGAAACTTTCTACAGCCTGGCAGCGGGTAACTGATAGGCGGGTGATGTTTTGCATATCATAGTCAGATACTGTAAACCTTATTTATCAAGAATGGGCGCCGGTCTTTCGGTAAAATTCTTCGGCACCATTATGGATCTGCTTCTTCCCTGGATCCTGGCCTACATGATCGATCATATTGTTCCCCAAAAAGAAGTGTTCCGCATCTTCCTCTGGGGCGGAGTGATGGTGATCTGTTCGTTTTTGGCGGTGATTACCAACATCACTGCCAACCGTATGGCTTCAGGGGTGGCAAGGGATGTGACCCGTACCTTGCGGCACGATCTCTTTGAGAAGATCTCCTTTCTTAGCTGCAATCAGATGGATGAAATCACTGTCCCTTCACTGGTGGCCCGGTTGTCTTCGGATACCTACAATGTGCACCGGATGATCAGCAGTATGCAGCGCCTTGGAATCAGGGCGCCCATTCTGCTTTTGGGGGGAATTCTTATAACACTGACTCTGGAACCGGTCCTTACCCTGGTTCTGCTGGCAGTTCTGCCCTTTGCGATTCTGGCCATATACCTGATTTCCCGAAAGGGTATTCCTCTTTTTCTTAAACTTCAGGAAGCGGTTGATGTGATGGTCCGGGTGGTGCGGGAAAACGCCTCGGGGATACGGATCATAAAGGCTCTTTCAAAGAGTGATTATGAAAGGCAGCGTTTTTCCGGAGCAAACCGGAATGTAACAGATCGGGAATGGAAGGCTAACATCGTTATGGGTATAACCAACCCGGTTATGTTTCTTATCCTTAACATGGGACTTGTTGGGGTTATCATTACCGGCGCCTATCTGGTTAATGCAGGGCGGACACCTCCGGGAGTCATTTTGGCTTTTCTTACCTATTTTACCATTATACTAAACGCAACCCTTTCCATTTCCCGCATGTTTGTTTTGTTATCCCAGGGAAGCGCTTCAAGCGAAAGGATTGCCGAAGTTCTGGCCCTGCCAGAAGATCTTAAACCCGGCACCAAGGTTCACAAAGACGAAGAGTTTCACATTGTTTTTGAAGATGTGGGGTTTTCCTATCAGACGAATCTGTCAGGGACAAATCTTCTTGAAGGGATCAGCTTTGCTCTGAAAAGGGGAGAGACACTGGGTATTTTGGGAGAGACCGGCTGCGGAAAATCCACAATAATTCAGCTCCTCCTCAGGTTTTACGATGTAAGTTCAGGTTCCATCCGTATAAACGGCGACGACATCAGGGGAATTCCCCCTGAGGAACTTTACTATAGGTTTGGTGTGTGTTTCCAAAAGGACGTTCTCTTTGCCGATACGATCCGGGAAAATATTTCTTTTGGAAGGGATCTGGGTGAAGAGGATCTTCGCCGGGCGGTTCGTTATGCGCAAGCTGAAGATTTTATTAACGTCAGGGAAGGGGGGCTTGAATACTGTCTGAGTTCCATGGGCACAAATCTTTCGGGGGGCCAGCGCCAGCGGCTCCTG
>Ga0123353_10013805_pt1 | contig 11594 bp, 6 predicted proteins | sample TergutLab28metaG_3_FD_92763 | JGI IMG/M metagenome (GOLD analysis project Ga0123353, IMG submission 92763) | Labiotermes labralis P3 segment gut microbial communities from Petit-Saut dam, French Guiana - Lab288 P3 | ecosystem: Host-associated > Arthropoda: Insects > Digestive system > Gut ... | reverse complement strand
TTTGTTTTTTTACTCTAACAATACTATCACAATATGAAATGACAATATCATCTTTTTTTTCTTAATTTCAATACAAGGAGTAGGAGCATTTTCAGCTTTACCCACTGTCAAGGACTGGGTACTGGCAGTTTTTGTCTATCAAGGAGTGAGTTACAGCACATTTTTTCAACCAAAAGCAGGACTGACTATAATAAATAAATATGCTACTCACAGTAGTAATCACACTTTTGTTATAAATTACATTCTCTTGAAAATTGTGTAAGAAAGTGGCTGAGATAAAAACTTCTGCTAAGTTACAGCTGTTGGGCCATACATATTACAACGTTCTGACAGACTGCTATTTATAATAACAGCAAGTTCTTACATTGCAACTTGGAAAACACAGAATACCGTGCTTCACATGTCATACATTGCAGAAGTAGCAGAAGTGTGTGTCTGATGCATACTACAGAATGTGACAATAACAAAGAAACAAGAAGACACTGTGTGGGAAGTGTAGAAGTGTTAAATTTAAAAATTCTCTTCCTGGTATGGGACATACACATTGCTCTTACAGCCTCTGTAAACTTCCTTTAGTAAAGTAATTCTCTTCCTGAGGCATGTACTGTATTAAAATGCAACTTGCATTACATGACAAAAATTAAAGTTGAAAAATGTGGCTTGCACTCTATGGAGCAGCATTAACTGGAAACAACATATAGTATATCAGAGGCTTTGAAAATTATCATACTTGATTTAAAAACTAACTGTTATGACCATACCATTTTAATTTCACATACCAATAATTATAATTTAGTTATTTTTTGCCTTTTTTTTACCAGCTGCATGCTACTTAGTCTTTGGAAGACCAGTTTAACCGTGACAGTTATTACTTTAAAGTTTTTAACATAAGAATCATAAGAATACCTTAAAATGAGCCTGATCATTTTCTTATTCCATAACACTTATGCCATCATGAAATGTGTATTTCTGTGATTTGTTTATCATGTTACAAGAAGTTAAATTAACAGATATACAGTTCTTTTTACCTACTGTAGAAGCAAGTTATATATAATGAATTGGTACAAAGAAATAGAAGTTTTGAAACGTTTTGCCAAACACGTGCACAAGTATCACAGAATGCAATGATGTATTATTACGGAAGGGTACTCTGGGACTCTGAATCACTCATTCCTTTAAAAATGTAATCACTTTGCCAAATATTTTTCTCAAGCACACTAAGACCAAAAGTAACATGTCTTTGTTGTACACACAAAACTGATCTCTTCCTGTGCCTGTAGAATGATTCACAAGCTGCTGTATGGGCCTGCAAAAATAAATACTATTTGCCTACAAAGTTTAATAATGACTCATTGCCAATAATTTTAGTCCAACTTCAACTACATTATGAAATGTAATTAACACTGTAAATTGCTGTTCTTCCTTCCTGGAAGGCTTGATACTGAAGTGGTAACAGAGATACCACCACATAAAACTTGGTTTTTTTGAAGTAAAACCACTGCATTATGAACAGGTTTCATCAGTTTTATCATAACAGAAAACAAAGGCAACCACATTTTGAATTAAGACTAAACCTGAGAGCTTCTCATAACAAGCAAACACAAAACAAAATGTTAACAGAATAAATTTATATAGCAGTATGATTTCATACATAAAACACAGATGTCTACTCAGTATTTGTGGTTTTCAGGTCAGTTTTGCTTGCATTTCTTCTTTTATTTCCTACCATATGTAACAATTTCTTATAGACAAAATGTGAAGAGTAAAATGCTACAAAAAGGAATGACAGTTTCTATGATCTCTGCAGATTTTGCAAATCTGATCTCAAACCATTTAAGAATATTATCATCACACATTGAGCATAGAATTTCTGATGCTAAGTTATGAATATTGTTTTTACAGTTATAGTTATTCTACAAGCCAATATCTAACCAGTACAGCAGAACATAGGATTCATTTGGGCATCTGTACATCATCAAAACTAATACCTAACTTCAGCTGAGATTGTTATTATTCAACATAACAGATCAGAATTCTGGTTAGAATACCTGTAGATATATTATTAGCACTTCCTTAACATAATATGGATTCTATGCAAAGATGTAACTACTACATATAGTCCCACTTCTTTTTTTAAACATGTTTTGTAGTATTCAAAATGCTTATAACACAGGTAGTATGAAATATACAACCTAAATTGCACAGTTTCAATATCAAATGGACAGTAACCTCATTCATTATTCACTGCAACTAATATCAGCACAAATATGTATGACAGAGCACATGAAATCAACTTTTTTGCATGTGCCTTTTAGGCTTGCATGCAACATGCAACAAAGTAATAAATAAACATGGTATATGCCTTTTGTTAATTGCCTTTCACTACATTACTTCTTCTATATGAAATATTCAGGTAATAACAATACTGACATCTAAATACAAATACCTATGAACATATGAAAAAGCTTCTTGCAGTTTTAAACAATACCATTTTTGTGACAATGTGACCGATGTACACTATCCACATGCTAGTCACTAAATATTCATGCAGCACAAACTGATCATAGCCTATTTTTGTCAACTGTAAGTTACTTCAGTATATCTTCTACTGCCTTCTCTCTGTTTCTCTGGTTCTATTTAGTCTGCCTCAATCTTACGTACATTCTACTAGTAAATAGGTACAGGTATTTAGTCAATAACACAACAAATATTTCTAATGATGTTTATTAGAGGATGATAAAAACTACATGTTCCGGCCTATTCTGGCCAACATCAGGTTTTCATCTGAAAGAGTATTAGTGTTTATAAGATTTATGCGGTTATGTAATGATGGTGAGATCTCATCATCTGTAGAGCACGCTAAAACTAAGTAAGCTGCCTCACAAGGAATACCACACGAACTAGACGGCCCTGTGAAAATACGACAAATAACTACCCAGATTAAACAGTGAATACACGTGACACACTATGGATCATGTAAGACAACGGATATAAACTAACAGTGAGAAAACAAAGTGCCCAGTGATAGTTAACAATTACCAGATGGGAACAGATTCCTTTATTGAACTGCTACATGAAGTGAGCCACTCTCACAAGAACAATAGAGCAGCACATAACGCGACAGAAGCGTAGCGCAGCCCCAGAAATGAAGACATGTACACGCACACACACCAACAATCGGGAGTAATCAGACTGAACACAAGGATTACCATAAGGAATATAGGATAGAAAGCACACACAACCCATAAGCTAACGCTCATTGACGATAGACATCGATGATGGATAGGCAATAAGCTGGAATCCCGCATAGGACAGCTGCAACAGAAAATAGACACTTACGCGAGTATTGCACCTCAAGTCAGCACAATACCCACATTACAGAAACCCCCCCCAGCCACGTCTCTTAATAGCAGTAATAATCAAAACCACAAATGATGAGATCTCACCATCGTTACATAACTGCATAAATGTTATAAACACTAATACTCTTTCGGATGAAACACTGATGATGGCTGAAATAGGCCAAACATGCAGTTTTTATCATCCTCTAATAGACATCATTAGAAATATTTGTTGTGTTATTGACTAGATACCTGTACCTATTTATTTATACACACAACAGGGATGGCACATTTCAGAACATTCTACAAGTGCTTGACATTAAAACTAGCAGCTTGAGTATTGTCAGTTCAGAAAAATATACATTTCCTGTGGGCAACAAACACTTACAGTTATCTGTTATAACTACCAAGTCAGATTTTGCAGCATACTAGATGAAATTTTATACTGTGGTGAAGGTGCTGTTGCACTACATGACAGGAAGTGATGTGATTATAGATCATACTGTGGTTTCTGGATTACTCCACTCATCTAGGTGGTCCCTGCTTCCATGGCAACTATTTGCTCCTGAACCATCCAGAGCATCTTGCCTGAGCAAATGGCTTGATGAAGGTAGCATCAATTTATTACTGCTAAGTCTCAAGTCACTGTCATTTAGTTGTTCATGGGAACTAAACTGTGAACCATCTTCCACATTACTCTCAGCACTACTTATACTATCACTCACTGTCACTAGGTGGTAATAATTGCTTGCTGGTTCCAGCACTTGGCTTAAGGAGACAGAAGAGCCACAAGAAGAGGAAACATAATTTTCAGCACCAGCCACATTATTATCATCTTTCATAAAAGGACTGTTAATAAGTGGATCAATATTGCCATTATCAGCCTCAGCTGGAAGCTGTTCTTGAATACCTTGTTCTTGTTGCTGCTGCATCACCACTGTTGGGGGAGATATGGGTGTTGTCTTAACTGATGATGGTGAGTCTTCGCTGCTGCCAGAATGACTACTGTATCCACCCACTGCGGCAAAACCACGATTCAGGAATTCAGATGCCAGTGCATTCAAACCACTACTGGCAGCAGGTGTAGAAATCTCTGACACAAGAGGTGTACTTTCATCATCACTGTCTATGTCTGCATGTCCCTCTACACCAGCTACTCCAGAACTGCTGGAAATGTTTGCGCCCGGAGCAGTGACTGTACGCATGAATCGATCCTTCAGTCTGTTCAACTTTTCAAAGCTTGAGGCTGGAGTTTCAAGGAATGACAGAGACCCTGATGCGTTGCCTGTTGTTCCTTCAGCAAGTGAACCATTAGACATTTTAGCACGTAAGGATGATGTAAGATTTGTTATGATGGATGTTGATCCAGAAGATGGGGGTTTAATGTTGTTGTGTCCATCATCTGCAGAACGGGAACGAAATGCAACATTATGCTTTGGAGAGGATGGAGGTGTTGCACGTTCCGTGTTCAAGTCATCGCCGAGCACCAGTAAGGATGATGGTCTTTGATGCTGCTTAGGCTTTGGTAATCCATTATTACAGCCTATATTTTGAGAGCCAGTGATACTCCGTGTGGACCCTGTGTGCTGAAGAAGACTATGCAAAGAACCTTTATTTGTACCTGTAGGTGGCTCCAGCTTTGCTTGTGACAAGGGTTTTACACTCATGTCTTGTTCTGCCACTCGCTGCTTACGTTGTTGGATGGGTGTTGCATTGGTAGAACCAATGGCACTTGGGCCACAGTCTATGCTGGAATCATGACTGCCATTGCCAGTGCTACTATTCACTGGTTGCCAATACGGGTGATGAAGGGGGGATGACTGGAGAACAATTACTTCTGATTCACCCACTGTGTCCACTCTGCTACTGCTGTGACTGGTTGTTCGGATACGACTGCTTTGCTGGAGATCTGCATACAAGCACAACAGCATGAATGTCATACAATGGAAAAACTTAACTCTTGATAAACTAAACACATCATATTAATGACATAAAGTAAGAACATAATACTGAACTAATAAATGATTTTATCACAGCCGTAACTTGGAAAATAGTAAAAGGCAAAGGGAGCAAAACAGTAATTAATATCTTTAGATAAAAAAGGGTGTTCATTTATTTCTAGAAACTGACAAATGTTAGGAACATGGGATCCAAAACAGGAAACATTTCAAAAACATAAATGCATATGACAGGCGTAGAGGGAAGAAAATACAGTCGAACTCTGTTATAACAACATCGGTTTATGTGACAACGCATCCATAGCATCAGATTCTGTGGTACCAATTAATTCCTCAATGTTAATTATACCATTATACTTTTTGGTTAAAACAACACAAATTACTCAGCACCTTTCATGATATTATGACTGAGTTCAACTGCATTTGATTTTGCCTATCTACACTTTCAAAGTAAACAGCGAGAGGAGAAAAGGCAAACGAATGTTCCTCATGTTCAATGAGACCTATTCAGCTAACTTAGAGTCCAAAAATATAATGATGGAGAAACTGTTGGAAAATGATTTGTTGGCATACAGTGTTCATCAGTTATTAATGTTAATAAGGTGGTGGTGGTGGTGGTGGTGGTGATGATGAGGAGGAGGAGGAGTATGTTTAGAGGGGGCAGCACTGTCTTTGGCTTATTTGCTCTTTATGTTAATAACAACAGGGTAAGCATGTAAAATAAGAAAGGGTTTGTAGTAAGCAATGACCAATCACTTGCATAGATCTCATTCAGACAATGAGTTTGATTTACATAACAAGATAGCACAGCAAACTGCAGATACATATCCTGATTTCTTACCAAAATTATTTAGTTTTAAGTAATGTTTAATATTCTTATTTCAATGTACAGTTACCATGCACATAATTAAATGACACATGATCAATCAACTATGTAATTAAATAACAGTTTATGGAAGGGATCTACCTGCACACAGCACAAACAGAGAAAAGTGCAGACATATATCCAGGATCCAAGTGGATTTTTAATCCATGATACAAGTGATCAAGAAGTAAAAGGCACTCCATGTCTTAGACTTTGTGGCCTGTGTGATTGGCCATCAATTCACTACTGCAGAGTGTTTCTTTTATTGTTTTCCTGAGCATGGCATCTTTGGCATACAAAAGCCTGCATCTGTTGGGATATCCCATGAAAGCTGCTGTGCTCAGGGGAAGATAAATGGAATATTATTAATTCATCAAAAGATAAAGACCCACCATTTTTTACAGTATGTGGCACACAGATTTTTCCCCATAGTAGTTCATGTTACTTTGCATTTTGACACAAACATGCTGATTTGGTTATTACACTGTCATATGATATGTTAGTTCCACTACTGACGTAACACACAAACATAAAATTACAGTGTTATTTATGAATGTTAATGTAAAATATCAGCATTCTAAGTGATGTATCCATACCTGCATAAGATAAAATAAGATCCAAACAAGTTCTCTATTTGGAACTAAGTAACACATTACACAGAATATGTAAAACATAACCTGCTGATACTACTTACTGACTACTGATAACTTTCCAAGAATGATAGATTTTCAATCAGTGCATAATTTCATTCAGCACTACGAGAAATATAATAATAATAATAATAATTTAGACTACAATTACAAACATAAATAATTCTGTAATATATACAACATGTTTTCACACCTCAGTTCTCATTCTTTGTGTTCTGACCACATGTGACTGTTCATGACATATACTTCACTTTACCTTCAGACTGCACAGTGATGCACATAGCAACATACCCATGAAATATTATGGAAAAAGTGAGGTAATGAAATCAGTGTAGTTATATGCAAAACACTGCAGAAGAGTTAAAAGTTATTCAGAGGTCATGATCCTATACCAGGTGCAGCAGCCTGGTCACATAAAATGGTGAATTTTAACATAGCAAGGTAAGAACTTAATATTTACAGTATGGAGGAAATAATTCCTAATTCAAAGCTTAATATTTTTATGCTCCAGCTACAAACATGCACAGTAAACTTAAAAAATACATTGTGCCAATCATGTGAAAAAAATTGCTGCAGGTAAACCCCCCTGCCAAATAATGGATGAGAAACCAGTAAATTAAGACTATATAAAACCCTAGTATGACCCAAACTGGCTTACAGGTCAGAAGCCTGGACAACAGCCATGGAAGAAATGAACACACTCATAATACTCAAAAAGACAAGTGTATGGAAAATATATGGACACACAAAAGAAGGAGATTGCTGAAGAATAATCAAAAACAAGAAAATAAATTGTGCAAGGGACAGATACTGTAAAATTTACAAAATGCCCCCAATTAATATGGTATGGCCATGCTGAAAGAATGCAAAGCCAACAAACTGTAACAGCTACAATGGAAGGAACAAGGAAATGAGGCAGACCACATAACAGATGGGGGAACAAGGCTGAAGAAGATTTTAAAATAATGGAAATAAAAGTCAGACAAGCAATTGTCAGAGGCCCTTGGGAATGGAGGAAGAGAAGACAAATGAGAAACACCCTGTACCACTTTCACCTCTCGTATGCATTCTGTAATGCAGCCTACACATGCATTTAATCCATTAATGCAACAAACTGGAATATGTGTGCAGGCTCAGCAGCAAGACAACAAGATTTTAAGTCTGAAGTTCAAGTGGCTGCACCAATATTACACCTACAGAGCATGTTGACAATTGCAATTACAGGATGCTCTGCACATTTTACATTACTAGGCAACAATCAACCAATTTACTAAAATGATTATATGGTGTGTCTACCTGCTAATGCACAAAGTGGCTCCAGCAATCATGATTATGCCAATAGCTCAAAGCTTTACAATTTGGACCTCACTTGGCTACATCCTGTACTTGATATGACCACCATTGCATTAGTCTTCCAATATTTCTGATGGGATGGTAGTACAAATTTGTTTCTGTCTTTGGCAGCTTTACAGTCTTTAAAATTTTTTGCTTATACCCACTCACTCCTTAAAATTTCATTTCTGCTTTCTGCACTGTTATATCATGAACTGATTTAATTACCAGTATTTTACTTCTACATTGCAGCATGGTTATTATATTGTATTCATAATCTTCTTTTGAATTAATGTCTCCCTGCCCTTTTCAGATCACCCAGTTTTGCCATACATGTAAGTGCATCATGTAAACTTGAAGGCAATATCTTACTCTTCCCAACATATTCATTTGAAACTATGAGATAAATATAAATTTCTACAAAAGCAATGGGTGAAAATTACACTATAAAATTCAACCAGTAAAATTAACACACACACACAGCATACTCTTCTTTAATGTCTAAATGCTTTATTTCTCAGATGTTCAGTAAATCTATGCTCTTTGCTTACAGACTGAAGGAATTGCTACCAAAACTGGTCACTTGTCCCATAGTAACTGGGTCCCAAATAATATCCAAATACCATTTACTTGTTGTGCAATGTACATGGTCCTTCATGCAAGACAATAAAACTTAGAGACAGCAATGTTCTAGAGACCAACATTTCTTTATCACTAAAGGGGAGTTATACATAGCCACCATGCCATATATTTTTTATCTGCCCACAACCAACGATTTTGTACTGGAATGCAATGAGAAATGTTACTGTACTTAATTTCTTTTAACAGATTTAAACCTGAACAGATGATAGTCATATGGTATAAAATGCAGAACTTAGAGAGGCATTATTTTTTCATGTAATGAAAATTCCCTTGCATTAGAAGCAAGTCAATACAGAGCTCTTGTTCATACTTCTACCTCACTTCATTATCATTACTATGATTACCATGTTGACTGCCATGATCGACACTGGTGTATTCTACAAGACCCTTTTATTTGTGCCATGGCAGTCACCTTGTTATACCTTGATATGTCATGCCACCATCACGTGCCTGCTGGTTGCATGCAAACTTGCAAAGTGTGGAGCCACTCACTACTACTTGCACAAATGCTACCCTTGTTAATGTCTGTGACAGTCAAACAACGTGCATCCCATGCAGTGGCCAGGCACAAAAAAAGCATAAAAATCAAGATGGTAGTCTAATAGTTAAATTAGAGAGTATATAAATTCTTACCTCTTCTATATGGTCTATTGATGAAGATCACTCTTAGAGCTTCAAATACATACACACTATTTCTTAAGATTCACTAGTATTTTGGACATTGTCCACTCCCTTGGTTGTTTTCATGTCACATTTTGAAGACTGGGTCTTTTCATTTACAGGCAGACGGGGCCGTGGGTGGGTGGGGGGGAGGGGGTGCAGAGTTCTTATTCTGGTGGACCTGTTTGAAAAGATCCACCTTCTATCACTACTGTTGTATACTACAAATCAGTAATATATAATTACTTGTCATATATTTAAGGATTTATCAGAAATTTACCTTAATAATGCTTAAAATTACACTTATCAGTGTTTTGCACTTGATAACTTATTTCACAGTCTACAGTTACTCTAAACGACTTATGGATCTGTGGAATGTATGTACATACGTGTGTGTGTGTGTGTGTGTATAGCTATGGGATAACATACACACACATATATCACTTACCTACTTAGAAAAAACTAGTATGAATGCAGTATGAAGAAGCAAAGTGTATTTCCAGAATTATCATGACAGCAAAGTTCACTGCAGAACTAGGTAACTTACACTTTAGCATCACAAATAAGTGCTACCTCACAGCATGTATTTTGCAGAGTAGGTGGGAAAGTCAGCTGCCTGTTGTGATATTGTGGATGGAAGTGGCAGAATGGGAAGTATGTTCCACATCTGGACTTAGCTTCGATGAAAGATGACCCAAGTAAATGTTGCATCTAGGAGGTACCTAGTTCATTTCTTGGTCCAAAGACAAGAACATCCTTTTTCATGGGTTTCCTCAGTCCCTTCAGTGAAATGCCAGGATATTATCTCAATTTAGGGCATAACCATATTGTTGCACTTTCTTGTGAATTCATTAACCATCCTACACTGCCATGCTGCATAGTCAGAGCTACTCACAACATCATATAGTAAATCACAACTACCTCATAAACCCTATAAATTTGTACGCTTATACCTGCCAAAATATTTTTCCATGTTTATGAATGGTAATATGGATCATATTTACATTTAATGCAACCCATGCGTGATTTAAATGACTCCTCTTGTGTCAGAATGACATACAGCAATGATGAAAATATGAAACCTCTCTCACACTTTTAATACTTTAGACCTGCTGTGAGCTGTCAGAATTTGTTCATTCACTCTACCATATAACATACTGTAGCACGATCAATTCCAAAAAAAGTCTCCAGTTTCAGGCACAGGTTATGTTAGCAAGCCTAGGCTGATGTCACAAGTTGGGCAAGTGTGGGAAGTCATATAGATAGGTCAGTGTGTTTCTGCAGTCAGAGCAGAAGAGGTGCCAGTATTCATCTGCCTATGTAGTAGCTGCAATCACATGACTGGGGTACTAGAGCAGTAAGGTTAGTGAGACCCTCACTTTGTCATGCTAAATTATGGGGGTCTCTATGGACATAATCTCACATCCCTGTTCACTTCCTTGCTGCTGTGGCGATTAAAGCCTCACCCACTGAAGCTTTCCATTTAGATAAGCTTACAATGCTGATGGTCAGAAGAAATTTTTGAAGGAAAATAATTGTGATTATGTACTGTCCTTTGTATTATTGTTATTTTGTGGTCATTTGCTATATTTTAAGGATTATAACATTGTTTAATGAATATTGCATACAGACGTCCATGCATGCTGAAATGGTTTCTATGGTCCTGGGAAAAGAAATGGGAAGGTATCCTACAACATACTAAGTAGACAGAAATGATTTTTAACTTACAAGCATACCAAAGAGCCAAGATTTTCACACTTACAAGCTTTAAACACATAAATGTTGAAACACAAATTGCTTGTTCTTGCTATGCTGTATATTTTCCTAGTACATACTTTTCCCTTCATGTATTTACAAAGGTACAAGCAAAGATGTTCATTATGCATTTCCACTTCTCAAAAACCACTAAAAACACACAATTACACATCACATGAGAAACTTATCTACATCACTGTTAAAAAAGTCTTGAAAATCTTTACATAGAAGAATTCTTTTTGGTTATACAGGGAATGGGTAGAAGGGAAGAGAGTGTTGTCAGTACTAAACAAAAATATGTTTTCAAGTTTTCATCTGAAAGGAAAATAAAAGACAAAAATTGCCAGAGATATGTTGGCCAGTGCCTCAACAGAGTCAGACAAAATCTGTC
>Ga0123353_10013804_pt1 | contig 11595 bp, 6 predicted proteins | sample TergutLab28metaG_3_FD_92763 | JGI IMG/M metagenome (GOLD analysis project Ga0123353, IMG submission 92763) | Labiotermes labralis P3 segment gut microbial communities from Petit-Saut dam, French Guiana - Lab288 P3 | ecosystem: Host-associated > Arthropoda: Insects > Digestive system > Gut ... | reverse complement strand
TCTCCGTAACCGTTCAACTTTGGACATAGGTGTTTTGGGTTATATCGGTATACTTTAACATACGGAACACCCTCCCGAAGTCTGGCACATTCCTCCTGGGACATCCTGCATATGCCTACATTGCGAGGTGATGCTGAGATCTCAGCATCGTTACGCGTTACAATCAGTTTATTTAGTGGGAAGTCTAATGGTCAATGACTGTTAGGATGTAAGTTTTATGGTCTGTCTGTCCGTCCGTCTGCATAGAACAACTCGGCTCCCGCTGGACGTATTTTCATTAATTTTCATATTTAATTATTTTTTCTAAAATCTATCGAGAAAATTCAAGATTCATCAAAATCTGACGAGAATAACAGGCACTTTACATAGAGATTCATGTACGTTTATGATAATATCTCGCTCACTTTTTCTTAGAATGAGAAAATTTGGGACAAAATTTGTAGAGAAAATGAAAACACACACTTCATGTTCATTAATTTTTTTCCCCGAAAGTCGTGCCGTTTATGAGATAGTGCAATGGCAATATAATACGGCACACGCGCTCTTCATTCTGGATAACTAAAGTTGCAGACACACGCACACTCGGATTATGTAATAATTCCTACTTTTCCGCGGCAACAAAGGTTTCGCAAACGTGCATTATTACATTTGTACATACATTGCCTGCCCAGTTATTTTCTTAGAAAATGTGTGGACCGTTAGGGGCCTCAATAAACTTCAGCTATCAACATAAGAACTATTAGATAAAAATGCCAAAATTTCACCATCGATGAACGATTCATGTAGACCCAAAAACCAAATTCTTGTCATTCTTTTGCTTTTCGTGTAGACCCAAATGCCTCATTTTCTTCAACAGACAACCTCAACTGGACTTAATATCGAAGCTATCATATATAGATAACAAATTTCTCTTGTCCGACAACTTCAAATGTAGACTTAATATGACAGCTTTCGTTCCTGAAAATTGTTGTAGAACAAAACACAGCCGAATACGAGTTTTATAATAAATGAAGTCTTCGAATCGCGTTAGGTGTGTTACGCGGCCTTCATAATATGACAGGACGTTATTATAACGCTTGCGTCACTTATCGCTGTTTATATAAGGCATCGTGAATGTGACTGTGACTCAACAGGCTGTACCGCAACCAACATGTTGTACGGAATCTGTACGTGCGAAAGTTAATGCTAATAACACTGCATTCTTAGCGAACAAAACGTTATGAATAATACGCTGAAGAGAGGTTACGATTTTTTAAGCTGCGGTATAAGCTATAACATATACAGCATATTCTGAATCCGGTGTGAAACACCTGGAATTTTATCTGTTGTAAATGTAAATTGTTTATTGTGACATTCACAAAAACTTTGTGTAATTAGGCTTTCTTTAAAGTGAAACCCAGTTTATTAATGAGAAATGCGTTTTGTAAATCAGAACCGTTATGATATATGATGCTGTTCATTAGAACAAAGCTCTTTAAATTTATGTTGTTGGGCTTAACATTAATTTAACCATCCGCACCGTAAACACGACCTACGCAGCGGCTCTCAAGACCACCTTCCATTCACAAACTCGGTGCAGAAAACCATATGCTGCAACTCAACATCTAGTGCTCCTGGTGATGGGCGTATGCTCCCGAAACGTGTAGAGCTAAGAATTCATAAATAAAATTACCTTGTTGCATCAAGTTGGCATTTCACATTATTTCAGTACTCAGGATATCATAGTCGGTGTAGTGACTAGGCTACAGACTGGATGACCAAGGACATATGAGTATATTCGGATTCTCAGCAACAGCAAGTGATTTCTGACTTGTCCGAAACATCCAGTCCGACTCTGGGGTCCGCCCAGCCTCCTATTCAATGGGTACCGATTGTTCTTTCCAAGGTACAAAGCGTCCAAGGCGTGAAGCAGACCCGTCATCCCAATCTAATGCCGAGGTTAAAAATGAGCTGAATCAACACCTCCACTCCCCATATAACTACTTGGTTTTTGCCTTTACTTTCACCATTTTGTAACTATTAAATAGGTAAGGGACGTTCACATTTTAGTATAAGCAGTAATGCGGGCCAAGTGTATATACAGTACTTGTAAACTTCTGGGTGTTTTCGGAAGAATCATGAGCTCTCTGGAGGTTTACTTTTCTTTGTGAATTTTAGTTAGTTTACTATTATTATTTAATTGTTATGGCAAACATTATTATTATTATTATTATTACCATCTTCACCGAAGAATGGAGTTTCGATTCTCGACAAGGGTAAGAGGAATCTTCTTCTGTAAAACGTACATACCAGGTTTTGGACCCACAACAGCCTCCTACTAAGTCACCGCCAAGGCGCTTTTCGTAGGTCATAATGGCCAGAGCGTGTACCGTACTACATACCGTCACCTAGTACCGATGTTGAGATAAGTGGAGTTGTCCTCCTTCCAAAATACGCTCATAGCCTACAAGGGGGCAACTTTACGTTGAATCTTTTTTATCATCATTATCATCATATTTGTGACGACAGTATGAAACATTGCTGTGTGCCGTGATGTTTGTGACCCCTATAGAAAATGCAGTTCATTTAGTAGTATAACAGATATATATATATATATATATATATATATATATATATATATAGTTACCAGTGTTCTTTAAAGGACTGCAGATATACGAGGGTGAGTCAGATGAAAACCTTAAATATTGTAATATAATTGTGTGTTACTTTTTATGGTTTTCATTTGACTCGCCCTCAGAATTATAATGTGAATTAGAACCTCCGCACATGTTTCTGTGTACAGCAGTCAGTGTACAGAGCTGTGGAATGCCGCCTCTTTTACTTCACACTCCTGTAACAAATATTAAAATGTCCGCATTAATAGCCTCGATATTTATTAGTGAAACGATAGAACGGCTGGCAATCACTGTGCTAACGTGACTCGTCACAGCCTCACTAAAATTGTCTTAAAATCCAAGGCAATGAGTTTGTTCAGGCGAATGAATATCGGTGTGTGTTAAACGTATGTTGTGTGTTCCTTGGTCATAGTAGTGTATGTTAACTACCCTCAGCAGTAGATGTATAGCTTCCGCCTGACCAGAACTGTGTGAGAGTTCACGTAACAAATGTACATTCGGTTTCTGTGAATGATCAGGCAAAGAAAAGTTACAATATCCCTGGAACGAAACTCCCTCGGCGAGCAGTGCTGTAGAAGTCGCGTACAGCTTCACGTCACAAGTTCAGTCGACCGAAATTCTCTAAATTTAGGGTCGCATTAAAATGATCAAAATCGAATTTTGTGTTTGTCAAAGTGTACAGTCCGAAAGGCCCGTTTTATCGGAACGAATAAAACAACTGCCACACCTAAGTGGAAACAGCTGAAGCTTGAGAAGTTATGAGGTCTTCAAACTTAGGGTGAACACAAATGCACTGACCACCTGCGCCTCCGATTTTGTGAACCTCGTATTTTAAGACATTTGCACGTTCCTATACGTAAAGTTTTGATGCCTGGGATTTGAAACCAGTGTTCAACCACTTATCTTAAGTTTTATTTTTAAAGTACTGAACTCTCAGGAACCGGGATAGCGTAGTCAGCATAGCGACTGGACTACGGGCTGGACGGTCCGAGGTTCGGGTCATAGAAGGGACGAGAGATTCTCTCTTCTCCTAACCATCCAGATCTACGAACCCCTTTAGTCAGTGGGTACCGGGATTCCTTACCAGGGGTAAAGCGACCGCGAGGTGAATTTGACCACTCACCATCATCTAATGCCGAGTTTAAGAATGAATGGAGCTATAAATCCATTGGCATTCTTGGCGTGAAGGATTTTGAGTTTGGGATGATAGCTAAGTCGGTCAGTTTTATACGAGGTGTGACACAGCTGTCCTGCCTATGATACCATTACACAGGCATACTGCCACAGTAGCTAGCACAATGTTATCACTGCCGTATTTCTTGGACCCCGTCCTCGCTGGAATCAGACACTTCCTTAACACCCTTCCGAAACTTCTTTTTCCGTTTCCTCTGCCTCCGTTATTAGTAGGAAACTGTGGGTGTGCTTATCGCAGATAAGCTTTCTAGAGCGCTATAATGGTTTTTATGAAGTGAAATGCATTGTATATACAGTGTCACTTGCATACTCTGATACAAGGATTGAAGAAACTGATTTTTAAAAACTAGTTGATTGTAATAAGGTACTGTAAAGATACAGCTGGGGACCGCGGTAGCTCAGTGGTTAAGGTGCTGCGCTACAAATCGGAAGGTCGCTGTTTCGATCCCAGCTGGTGTCATTGGAATTTTTAATTGACATTCCGATCGTACTATAAACCTGGGGTCGACTCAGCCTCTAATAGAAATGAGTACCAGGAGCATTTCCTGGGGGTAAAGGCGATCGGTGCGTAAGGCTAACAACCTTACCACCATCCTGTGCCGTTGTCACGAAATCTGGGAACCTTAACTTCCTGGAACCCTCTGGGCCACTCCAGGCTTGTAACGGGACTGCTGTACGTTTACCTTTAAAGATACAGCTGTGTTTGTGGCTAAGAATTTCACTATGGATCTTACAGCTGGAGAAGTGTGATATGAAATTGCAGACTGGTTCAAGTAACGTGAAGTAGAGGGCTGTTATAAATATAATAATGAGCTTTCGCTTTCCATAAAAGCAGGGAACTTTTAAACTTATCAACGGAGACGTTGAATCACAAAGTTGGCCTAAATCATCGTGATCTTACTTTTACCGTTTTTGTTGTTGGTAGCGATAAATTAAATGTTAAGTGATATAAATAGTTAGCTCACTACTACAGCTATAGTTTTGTGGGGTGTGGCGCTGTTTGTTTTGGTAGGTCGTTTCTATTCTGCAGATGGAGGAAACAGGTCCCTCTGAAAACTTTTATCTATCTGCCAAAATGTGGCGTCGTATCCCAGCAGGCCGGACACTGGACACCGTCGTGAAATCCTTAGGTGTCATGTAATAGACTGTACATACAATATATATTTTTATTATGATTTTGAATTAATTGTATAATTCGCACGGCAATTGAATTCTCAAAATGACACACATTTTCTGTCTCTGATAATGCAACTCCGGTCTGAAGACCAAATCGTAGAGTAGAATTTGCTTTGAAGCTGATGGAGAGGTGAGTGAAGTGGGGAAAAGAGAAATTCGTACAAAATATTTGGACGACCTCGAAAAATTGTGGAAGAGGAAGGATAATGCTAAAGTGAATCTTAAGAGAAAAAAGGTGTGGAGGACCACTCTTGAATAAATTGCTTCAAAGTAAGAGTCCAGTTGCGTGCTTTTGTCATCGCGGTTGCAAGAAAACGGGGAATTTCTCAATCGGCTGAGTGACAGTGAACTGTTAGATTTCCTTAAATGTGTTAGTTCTGTGAGCACGACGCGAGTTTGGCAGAGCTGTTGTTGGCAAAATACCGAGTTCTTGAATGACACTGTAGGATGTGTGCATGGTTATCTCTGTTACAAAGAATTAATGAATTTCAGTCCCACTTTTTAACAGCTCTAGTAATGAATACCAGTGCTTCTGTCGCAGTCCATTTTTAACGTGCAGTAACTGTAGTTAGGACGTGAACTGCGTGTCAGCAGCTACGCGTCACTGCCGCAGGAATGAATTCACCGTCCACATCCGCATTATGGCCACACACTGGCCTGATGACAACAGTGACTGGTGTTAGCGCTTATTTTCTCGAGCGCTACAGCCATCAGACGGTCTGTCACATCATTACTGTCACAAAAGTGTCACAGTTCAGAGTGTATGCCTCGTAGTTATGTGAAGTCCGCCCTTGGAAGAAACTGAATGTGTTTCATACAGAAAGAATGAAGATGAGAGTAACTAAATGATAACATTATTATTATTATTATATTTATCACCGTTGTGTAGGGTATTTATAGCTACATACCTGAAACAAACCATGTTTCTAGGGTATATATAGTGATGCAGCTGTTCTGTATTTACAATGTGTGCTACATGTAATGTTATTTCGAATGTTGACGATGTTGCGTACTTTTACATTAGGACTTTCCGAAGAAAGTGTGCAGTGCCCAATGGGGCTGTTTTTAGTAGTTCCTTGATTTCTTGCTTTATTATTATTATTATTATTATTAATTTTCCGAGGATAATAAAAATCTACAGACCAAAAGTCGCTTACAATTAAAGACATTTCTGTGTGTATGTGAGACTGGAACGGGTCTAGACGTGGTCCAAATGCATGCTAGCTAGATGGTGATTATTATTATTATTATTATTATTATTAAAATCAGACAACTTGACGAGTAACAGTTGCGCCATAGCACTGACTGTAAAGCCAAGAGAACTGAACCGATCGGCTTTTTTAAACTTTCCTATCGTCATTCCTCACCTCATCTCCAGAATCCAATGGTTTCCACTTGCACTGCTGAACTCCATTTAAGCTGTCACTGTCTGTGCGCGCTACAGTGAGTCATCTTCTGTTTTTTTTAAAAGAACATCATATGTAGCGGCAACTTCGAGCCAGAACCTGTTGGGTGGTCTCCGTCTTCTCCAAAATTCCGTGTCAGAAGTGTATGATTACTAGGAGCTAATCGGCGTGCCTCACTACGAAACCTTTCGATAAGGACTTGTAATTCAGCCCAAGTGGGTAGAAACGCCGTGAAGGGTAGCGGTCTTCATTTTTTACTGGCTTCTTTAGATTTTTATGGCGGTTGCTCTCATTGGATTTGTTACTTGCGTAGATTATTAGTACGGGAAATTGACCATAAATGTTACATAGCTTTAGGTGAAATATAAAATCAGTGAATGTTGAGTAGGTAGGGAAAGGGAGAAGATGTTTCGGACTCATTTTAAGGTATTGTCCCGTGGTTGCCTGAGGAGAATGACAGAATACCCGCTGAATATAAGTATGGAGTATCGGCCAGATGCAGAGACCTCTGCCTGACAAAACACAACACTCGTAAGAGACAGGCACCCATGCACCCGGCAGGATTCGAACCTGCAATCCCAGCAAGCGAACGGCCTCATACCTACGCTTTGGACCTCGCCCGCTGGGTTTAGACGTTGTATAAACCAGTAAAATCACTCAAATAAAGTCAGTAAAGCGATTTGATACAAGTTGCAACGTTGTGGATTTACATCCCGACAAGAGCATTTTAAAAGTGACGTTACTTACTTCACGTATTCTGTGGCCAGTCTTTCTTCCGGACAAAGTAGAGCAGCCAGAACATGAAACTGACTGATCCACATTTTTTGTCTGATCCTAACACGTTTCAGTCTTACCCACGTGAAATCTTGCGTCTCGGTGTAGCGATTTGACGCATTCACAATCACAGTAACAAGTAGTCGCCCTTGGCAGTACGATTTGTTCTTTACAGAGGAAAACCACTGACATGTCTACAACTTTTTTATATGACATTATTTTCCAAGACTCTGTAGGCTGAAAAGGATGTTCTATACTGCAGCGAATTTAGGGACAGGAAAATTTTCTAGTTGTGTACCAAAGTAATAGGTGTTGTTAGGTAAGTCAAATCAGTTATGTGAGCGTAAATCAAATTAACCTAAGATCCTACAGAGGGGCTGATAAGTCCTTAGCCCGACCAGGAAGGAAACAAGCTAATGTTTCTGTCAGAATGGCGTGAATTTCCTTCGGCGCCTTGCCTTGCAGGAAAAAAAAAAACTTGTTGACAGCTCGCGTCTCGATGTTGTTGAAATCGCGCGCCTCCCTGACATGCTTCCGAGCTTGTTTCCTTCCTGGTTGGGCTAAGGACTTATCAGCACCCCGGTACAATGCAGAGCCCAATGCAAATGTAAAGGCCTGCAACAAATTTCCGTATGAAGCACATACGTTCACATTAGGGAAATCAATTAAACCGTTGTCCAGTGTGATTAAATGGAGAAAACGGATTAACAAAGAACAAATTTAACAAGAGATTTAAAAATTTTAGAGACAGAATAATAAATAAGAAACTAGAGAAACCAAGTTAACAACACAATGTTGAGGAAAAGCTTATACAGTGTTGCACGAAAAGAGAGATGGTGTATTCATGTTTATACAGGAGGCTGACCTCTTAACAGTGCTCAATGTACGCTGCTCTGTCGTTAACCCGCAAGCATGTAATGCAGACAGCAACAATTACGAGCCGTCACGGCTATAAATATTTAAAGATGTGCGTGACGTCATACGCACTTTTTATAATCTGCACTTAATGTTAAGAATTGTTACGTTTTTGCTTCTTGCAATGAATAAACTTTCATATGCTTACTGATTCCAAGGTACTATTTCAGATGATTTTCAACAGCAAATGCTAAAAATTACAGGAAACGTCTGTAAATCATGGTGTATTGTCTAGAATATTGGGTTCGAATCCCACATAAACCTCCCCATTAGATACGTGCATATTCATGCACCTTAATATTCTCGCATTACAGAATTGGAGGTGCCGGTGTCAATGCAGCTGTGTGCGAACTAAATGGGAACAGCCTCGAAATTCTTCAAGCCTAACCTGTTTCTGTTTAATATTGTCAGTTCTTTTATTCGTTCCGCGAAATCAGACATTTCTGACTTTTGTAATACTAATTTGTACGTCAGCACAACTGTTTTTATTACACAAGTTAATATGTAGGCTACATGTTTCGACTAATAAATTGTCATCTTCAGGCCCATTCTTTACACATTAAGTCACAGGATGCTGTGCACACATTGGGATTACGTCAGTGAAATATTTAAGCCATATCATTTGCCTAGGAGAGTAAAACTCTTCTAGGCAAATGAAAATGACTATTTATTAGTCGAAACATGTAGCCTACATATTACCTTGTATAATAAAAACAGTTGTGCTGACGTACAAATTGGTGTTACGATACATATTCAAGCACTCCGTGATATCTTCATTCAAATTTCTGACTTTTCTCTTGGACAAAACTATATTTTCTTTTGATGACTTTAGTTAACCCCAAATTTATAGCAGTTCGGTCTACTAACCTTGTGTGATTGAAGTCGTGCGCCACCTTCCCATCACCCCTCTTGACTGCATTTTGTTCACAGTGATATTGAATTTAATTTTTCACCGATAATGATTGTGAAGTTTGCTGTAGGAAATATTCCTCAACCCGCAACAGGAGGACTTTTTTCGTTGCTTGCCCTGTCACAGTAGTCGAAGGCACATTTGTCACGATATCATTTCTAAAAGACAGATATTGTTATGACGGAAGACATGAGAACTCGCCCAGTTCTGGTCGGTCGTCCGCTGTAAGTGTGACATTGGTGGGCAGTTATCGTGCTTCTGTTCCCACCATATACTTTACATAAAATTACAGTGAGCGGTGCAGACTTTGAAATACCTCACAATTTCTAGCCTCTTGCTTCGATAAACAGCATAATGTTAACAATGCCGCAAAACATGTGGGCTAAGTGACTTTCTTGAATATAATAATGATAATTTATTATCATTCCACAAATTGTCATCCCTTCTGCAATACCTACTTCCTCGTTCGCTGCAGCTCACACCAATTAAGACACTGAAGAAATAATGCCTCTCACTATCACTGAACTAAGACTTTCACCGCGATTTCTCACCTAGTCTACACATAGGCGTAAATTGGGGGTTCAATAGGGGGGGGGGTGTTAAATACCTCTTTAATATTATGTATAATTAAGAATAGGTCATTGGGCTACTGTGTTGAATAGGGTCAAATAAGAAACAGATATATTTTCCAAGCGATTCTTTGTTTGGTGTAAGGACACAAAAAATTAGAAACCTGCGTTTTACGGGACGCAGAGTAGATGCATGGTCGATTTTGACCCCCCTCCCCTCCCCAATGTTATTAGCCAAGATACTCCTTTTATCCACCCGCTGTCACCAGTGAACTTGACACCCATCCTTGTGATAGGAAATATAAAGTAATGACACGTGAAATTTGCGTCGACCAACAACAAGAATCGAACTTTGGCCCATTGAATACGGCCTCTTTTTGTTTGTGTTTAAAGCATGGTGTAATTGTACTGGTAATGATCCTGTACGTTATACAGCACTGTAACACACGAGGAAGCTACTGTCGAGCATTACGTTGCTATTTTGCATGACATCCTGTACTTCACTCGCATGAAGTTTTGATACTGCTCTTGCATGAGGCAGCCAGCTGTGAGAGCAAAGACGCCAGCATCTTGGAAACAATGGACCCGTTTGTTTTACGACACTTATGGTAGGAAGGAAGAGAAGAAACTGTGTAGTTACGGGCTGCAGGCAATTGGAACACCTCCTGTAACGCAACTCGACCACATATATCTGGACTCTGAGAAAATGCTTAGCTTTCCGGGTATGAAGAATTTATACATTTCCTTATCTACATCAACAATTCGGGTTCCATAAAACGTGTTATTAATTGATAAATACGTCTGTACATGTGATCACATTACTTGTAATTCACTCAGTACAGTTTGTGTAATATAAAACTTTAGAACCTTCAGGCGTGGGTTATGGCTTTTTTTATGAAGTGGACAAACTTCCGTATGCTGTTTTTACAGCAGTAACTCTCAACGTTTCTAGTTTATTCGTCCCACCTGCCATTTTATCGCGAAAACGTAGTGCACCAGGGGACGACCAAGAGTTTATGTTTTGCAGGAAATATACCTTTACATTTTGTACATTTTACTAGTGTTATTTCATTTATTCTTCAAGGGACACCTCAAGTCCCACAGCCAGGGAGCCGACCAGACAGGTTCTTGAGCTGAGAATCTCTGCTGTATATCTGTTCGGATATGTCAGTATTTGGGTTTTGAAATCTAATCTGTAGATCAAGTCTTGTCGACGTGTGCATTAGTCTTATCAGTGCTGAGGAGCGCGTGTGTAGATGGGAATATGTAAAGATGAATCTCGGAAATTCTGGACTTAATATTGGATAAAGAATACTGTGATGAATTTTGATATTGTGCTGAGTTTGATAGTAGTGTATTCAATGAGTAAGTCTACGGACATGCGAGAGTGTCATTTGAGCCGCGGTGCTTCATCTGCGAGTAAAATTTTACGTACATACATTCGAGCGATCAAATTTTGTGAGAAGGTAGGGATTGTGCTGGTCTTGGGGAGCGAAGTATGGTAATATACAAGTTTATTTTTTGTTTGTGGGATGTTCCTTCTCTTTGTTGTGTTACTGTTACGTACGTACTACCAATAAAAGGTAATGTGCATAATAAATAGACGTAGGTAGACATACGTTTTGAAACAGGGGTGGGCTAGGAACGTTGTTGAAGTGCCTCGGGTACTTGCAATAATTGTCATCGAGAAAAGGGTTCAATTTTACGTTGTTTCTATCTACGCTGCGATTTGCAGGAACGCAACCCCAGCGTTCGACGAGGACTTTCTTCACGGGGCAACATCAAGATAATAATTCTATGAAACGTTGTGTCTCCATTGCGATTAACCTCGTAGCTAAAGCTTCGTGTCTGTGATAAAACAGGGTCAGGACGACGAATCAGGCAACAAAATCTTGTTCAGCACGTTTGAAATAACTACGTGTGAGGGATGCCCTCGGGGGGGGGGGGGGGAACCTGGCAACCCCCCTCCTCCCAACAAACTAAAATTTAAAAATAGGGATTTTTTTGACACAGAGATAGTAAGTGTTTTACGGGAT
>Ga0123353_10013802_pt1 | contig 11596 bp, 7 predicted proteins | sample TergutLab28metaG_3_FD_92763 | JGI IMG/M metagenome (GOLD analysis project Ga0123353, IMG submission 92763) | Labiotermes labralis P3 segment gut microbial communities from Petit-Saut dam, French Guiana - Lab288 P3 | ecosystem: Host-associated > Arthropoda: Insects > Digestive system > Gut ... | reverse complement strand
GAGTCAGGCAACTGAACTTCAGCCATCTCAAAACCGTATTGAATGTAATCTTGCGGCTTCTCCAGTGAGGCAGTTAAAAAACGCTGGCTACCTCTATCAGGAAACAAACAGTGTGTCTTTGTAATCAACGTTTTCCGTGAAAACAGAGGAACAGGGAACGACTCTGCCGTTTTTTTTGTACCATCAAAATTAAACGAAAACAATAAACCATCAGGATCGGTTCGGTAAGGATCAAGAATTCGATCCCATTTGCCTGTTTCTAGGGGACGCACAGGTGCTGCAAGAAATTTGACCACCTTGCCATCAAGGAATAAATTGCTATTTATCCCCCATACTTCCCCCTCTGATGCCCCTTCTTGTACGAGATGCTGCAGGTTGGTAAATCCACCGTCTCTAGAATGTTTACCGTTTGCCATGAACAGCAAATTGCGAGTTACCGCGAAAAAAAATACATTTTGTTGCCCAACCCAACAATGATTCCTTAGTCCAATGTCACCAACTTCATCCAGTTTCTTCGCCGGACGCTCAACCTCTGATAACAAAACAGAGTCTGGCGAAAATGCAAGTTTTTTTCCATTTTGTCGAAGCGAAACACAGGCTAATGAGACTATGGAAGTACTCAAGTCCTCTTTGTATTTTAGCCAGTGATAAGACAATCGTCCCCCCTCGTGATTGTTTAACGAAGGACTTCCCAGTCCTATAACAATGGACTGGAAGCCAAAATTTTTCAGTTCAACAAATGTCTCCGGTAAACCAGATTTATCAAGGGGAGCATAACAAATTTGCGACTGATAATTCTCGCCAGAGCAATAAGAAACAAAGAGCCAATTGCTGTCACCAGAGAGAGAAGCATTCAACGTCCAAGATCGAACATCGCCTGTAGGGAGAGTTAACGGTCTAAAAGTGATAAAGTTGTCAAACACGTCAACCTTCCCAGAAGGCACAACGGACGGATCCCTCTTTATCTCGTACGTTGCAGTATATGGCAACTGCGTCGTCTTTCTAAAACTCCTTATGATAAATGGACCAGCCGCCAACGCGCCTACGGCTCCGCCTAGCAAAATTCTTCTTTGAGTTGACATTTGCATTTGTGTTTTCCCTCGGTAACTGATACTGGTCCTCACCAAATCTGCGCCAAAAACCTGAGTTGCTCAACTTTTCAATTTCGTTGCCGATTCTCACACGCCACACGCCTTCCACCAAAACAGATGGAGCACAAAAAACAAGGCTCTACCTGCACTCCGGGTCGGTATTGTCGTGGAGACGCTACCGTAGGTAGCCGTAACAAAACAACTTTTCCAACGTGGGGTGCATCAAAATTTTGTAGGCAAAGTCACCACTCCATCATTCCTCTTTTTGCAAAGGAGGGTATAGTAAGGGGTGACGACATTGTTTTTCCCGATGCCAGCGACCAATTTTACCCAAATTCGCAACAGAACTTTGATACACCTTTCAACATGCTACCGGCTTTCCGTGAAATTTCACAGGGTGAACACAGAAACCGGAAAGGTTATTGATTTACGTCACCTCCTATAATCGCCTAAGCTGATACCCCATCATCGCCTATAACGGGGCAGCTACTTTACCCGCTGTGTATCCTTGAAAAGTTCTCAAGCCCCCATACCATCACCCCTCACCGCACTTGAGACATGTAGGCACACGGATCAGTCAATTCCAGACCGGTACACGGCACAACGTTTATGTTAACACATGGAGAACCGTAGCAGCCTGTCTCGCAAGAATCCTGACAATTTCCACACGACGGGATATATTTTGGATCTTCACAGCCACAGTGACACCCACTACAGCCCTTCTCATCAGTCTCACAACTTTCCAAACAGTTGATGCAACTGTTTCCGCATGCTCTAGCCATTGCGTGTTGCGTAGTCATAGCAGCACCAAACCCCAGCACAGCTACTCCTCCTGAGAGCAATGTACCAAGAAAGCCACGTCGTGTGCCACCAGCGACTCCCCCCTGGGCTTCCTTCTGCATTGTCGCCTTAAGACGATTGTACAACTCCTTCTTGGGGCCATCTAATGGCAGGTTATCTTTTCGATTTTCCATGTGACCAATGACTCGTATGGTGTGTCTGAAAATTCCAGCTCCACCTTAGCGGCATTCTATCCCAAAAATTCTATCCGTCAAGTCTTTTTTGGAAAATTTTTCAAGAATCCTCCAAATTTTGCCAATCCCGAAGGAAAATTCGACCATTTCGCCCCGTTTTCTGTGCTCGACAGTCGAAAATTGTAGTGAGCTGGAGGGAATTTAACCGATTTCGGCAGTTTTGGCAAGCCCCCTACTCCGCCATCCAAGATTTTTGACTTCGCCCCGGTTGGGTTCATGCCGAACAATAGCACCTGCACTTAACGCTCTTTCGGCAGTGTTGTCCGTAGAATTGTTGTCGTAAATGTAAATGTCCGCTGCCAGCAACGACTTTGGCGATGCTGGAGGTCTTCGTTGTAGCAAGGCAACAAAACGGCAATGCGGTACCGCCAGGGAATGGACATTGCTTTCTGAAACGGTTCAAATCCCACTTCAACGGTAGCCTACCATCTTTTCCGTGTATAGTCAAGGTCGAGCATCTTGAAATCCGCAGCATCTCCTGTACACTGGAGCCGTGACATTTTCGCAAAGGGTTATCGTATGAGATGGTCATCGGCAGTTTGGTTTGCATTGTTCTCGTGGGTGAGCGTCGCACAGACTGTCCAAGCCCAAGAATCGAATCCTCCACAAAGGGTTCCGACCTCTGTCGGCATTTACGATGTAAAATCCCCCGACGAGATTCATAAGTTTTCGTCGAGAGACATTCGCAAACTTGTCCAGATGGAAGGAAAAAGACCGCAGGGTGCAAATACGGTTCCTCATCCGGTTCTTGTTTACTGTTTTGACGAACGGTTTTTCTGGTACACCGGTGGAAAATATCAGAACACAGAAATCAAATACCGTCTTCATACGCCGAAAACTATCCGCTTTGGTCGCAAGTATCCGCTTATTGTTCATTTACACGGAACCGGTGAGGCGGGTTCAAATAATACCACTTCACTCGTTCATCTTCATTCGGCCTTGCCTGTGATGATCGGACCAGAGCGGCAAGATTTCTTTATGCTGGTGGTGCAATGTCCCAGCGAGACACCAGGCTGGAGTTTCCGACCTGCAAAAGACGGCACATTGGACGTTTTGATGGCGGCTATCGAACATGTTGTTGCGGAAAATTCCATCGACAAAAGACGGATTGCAGTCACCGGCATCAGTAGCGGCGGGTGGGGAACATGGGAATTGATCATGAAATATCCCGCAATGTTTTCGGGAGCAGTGCCGATAGCCTGTGGTGCGCCCTCTCAACAGCAACGGATGGCATCTCTGAAAACAACACCGGTTTGGGCATTTGCCAACCGTGGGGAGATAGACAGTGGTAAGGTCAATGCGGAATCAGTTCATGCTGCCATACGAGTAATCAACCGTTCCGGCGGCTCTATGGCATTCACCGTGCCAAACCATGGACGTAATGCGAGGAAACCTGCGATGGAAGGCTATTTCCGATGGATGCTCGCCCAAAAAAGAGGAAGTTGGTTTGCACCGCCGCCTGGTATTTTTGTCTATAATAGCCCATATTCGTTGCCGCTGGTTCCCGTCATGTACGTTTTGCCATTCGCAATCATCGTTTTCTTTGCATGGGAAAGAATTTGCGAACTATTCTCAATCATGTACCAATCGGTACAAAAATGGGACAGTCGATTTTAGTTCTCTCTCATTTTTGACAGGAAAATGAGAAACCATTTGCCCGCTACATAAACGAAAGCAGTAGATGCAATAATAACTAAAAGTAGGAACAGTTTTAGTGCGAACGACCCTTGTCCATTTCGGATCAGCACTTGTAATCCGTCCAGGCAACTTGTGAATAGCGATACAGACGCAGGATCGCCCATGCCAGGATGGGGTGGCTCTTTCACTTGAATCATGCCCAAAAGTCCGAGAAGAGTTAAGCAAACAAAGAGGAATCCCGACACTCCCCAAAACCATTGTGCCTCTTCCATATCGATTGATTTTTCATCACCATATCGGTAATTATAGAGAAGGAACAAACTTCGGACGATACAAAAAGTCGCAACAATGGCGACGGCGTAAAACCAGAGTGAGTTTCCTAAACTTGCGGCACCGAAAGAACTTTGTAGCCCAAAGACAATGGCGAGCAGCATACAGATTACCGTAACCATTCTGACAACAGGCAAGTAATCCTCCACAATGTCGGTCGATTCCGAAATAAGCCATAATGCGATAACCCATAAGGCAACCGAGAAATAGCCCGACCAATAACGCATATCAAGGTAACACAGCCAAGCGTTCGGTTTGGTGTCAATCCCAAAAAACACCGCAACATTGATCAGAATAAGGACTAACCCTACTCCCAGCAGTCGCTTCGCGCTGAACAAATTTGTCCACACTGTCTCATTTTCGGGCAGGTTTGTGTTGCTCGCCATATCGCCCCCTTGTTTTCCAATCCAGACGTGAACGACCTCACGCCGCTTTTCGATTCTACTCCAATGAAACTTCCTTTGCAAGCGTATCGCAAGTTGTGCTCTGCTATTCCAAATCGAAGTCGAATATGTTCTGCCCTTTTACAACCGTTGCAGTCAGTCCCCCCCCCTGCACCGCTGTATTTTTCAGGGAATGGCAAAAAGACAGTTTCATTTTCCTGTCCCTCGTCTTCAGACTCGACCGAAAAAGTTTTCGTGGCGACCATTTCGTCCGTTGCAATCGTTACATAGTATTCGCCGGGAGTTGTTCCCGCATTAACGTGTCCCCGTGTCGTTTGGATTTGATAGAATCCATTAGAATCCGTACGCGCAAATCCACCGTCTCCTTCTCCTGCCCTCTTGGGAGAGAAGCCAACGGTCGCTCCGGCAAGCGGTTCGCCTTGATACGTAATCGTTCCGCTGACGGGATACGTCCTCAACTTGCCATCGCCGCATCCTGAAGCGGCAACGGACAAAGCGATCAAAAGTAAAAACGAAAAATGTCTTTGCATCTGTAATGATTCCTATTTGGTCATGGAAGCGAAGCGGTCTCACCGCCCGCTGGAGTCGCCATTGCCCCCCAAACTCCCATAGTGGAAGGACCTTTCCATTGATGAGCATAGCCCGTCCGGTCTCCGCGACCACCGGGTGGATCATTCTGTCCTTCACCCAATCGCCGGGTCGGGTCACCGGCATCGATTGAATCGGTAACGAAACGCACCGAACCATCGCACAAACCGACGTTAACGCCGTTTGGATGATTGCTGGAAGCAGATAATATGAGAGTGCCACGATAATCAAAATCATCGTCTCTTTCAGCACCGGCAGCACAAGAGGGCAAATTTGGAGCCAAAGAACAATTAAACCCCGTGTACATCATTCGAAGGTTTGCCCAACTGTGTCCTTTACGGTTGAGAACGTAGACATCATCGGTAAACTGACCAGAGGTTCCGCGAGTCGCGGCGCAGTACGAAGGTGCTCCGCCATTAAGCACACGTATTATGCGGGCAATGGACTCCTTGTAAAATACAGAATTGTCGGCGGATGCAACCAGCGATTCCGAAATGAATATCGTATTGCTTGCTCCATCACTAACCATTGTGAGCGTTACATCGCCGAACCGTCCTCGTCTGGCGATCCCTCTGCCATGACTTCCTTCAATCCATGTTTCGTCGAACCCCACGTCACCATGACAGATGCGATAACTGCTGTGTCCTTTGGGACTTGCCACTCTGGCATTGCCATCTGAAGGACATTGAAAAACAGAAAGCGATGTGCAGAATGGGTTGGCGGCACCATCATGCATTGTGTCTCCACGAAGAGGATGAGGGTCGGGACACCAAGCATTCCAATCGTCTGGTGATGGAAGAGGATAAGGGGTCACACTTAAATAGCCGTGAATACGCTCATAAAGTGCTCCTTGCTCAATAAAGGGGAGCAACAGGGTGAGAAAACTGTATTGGTCAACACCGTCGTATCGGGTTCGGTTACCATTCCAAGAGCCTGGAGACCAGTTGATGGGACTTGGTCCATTAGCAGGACTCAATCCCGTCCAAATGCGATCCTCTCCGCTATTTGGGATTCGGTTATGGGTGTTGTGAAAATTGTGCATTGCCAAAGACAACTGTTTCACATTATTGCCGCACTGCATCCGCCTTGCGGCTTCACGGGCTGCCTGAACGGCAGGCAATAGAAGGGCGATTAGCATGCCAATGATTGTGATAACGACGAGGAGTTCGATAAGGGTAAAGCCGCGAGTCTCCCTTCCCAGTTTGGCACTGCATTTTTTTTGACAAACATTCATAAACTCCCCCGGTTGAAGACAAGATCGTCGCAGTAACGTAATGCCCCAATTTTACCACCACTTGTATCAGATCGCAACAGTTCGACAAAAGGTGTACTGGCAGGCTCGCAGGCTCGCGAAAATTGCCTACAATGTCCATGCCACTCAAAAGTCTGTCCCACACCTCGGCGTTCGGTGTCAAGATTCAAACAATTCTCCGTAGCACTCTTGCAAAGCCCCCACACATTGGCTAGAATTTCTCCCGGTGCATGTGGAATGTGTCCAATCCGTTGCTTCTGGACACCATTTTCATTCAGCCCGGCATCGAGTCGGACGTGATAGCGGACAATTTGGAGATGACGTTGAGAAACATCGCGGGAAAGAGGCAGATTTACTCACTCCTTCACTGCGGCAACAATAAAAAAGATGGGTAGGTACGCGACGAGGAGCGTTTCCATTGGGAACGCCTATTTGACGAGGACTTCTGCATCAAAGGCTTGCCGTGAAGGATGGAGCGGGACACTACACGGATCACAGCAGACGCAGTGATGGGTTTTGAAAGACGAATTAAGAAGAACAGCCAAGAACAACGAGAACAACCGCCACAAGCGAGAGGCGGTTGACGAAAAGCGGATTAACAGGGCAATAAAATGAACATGCAAACTAACAAATCGGGCGAGCAGAAAGTTTCGGTCAAAATCGGTGTCCAAACGATGATGTGGGGGTATAGTCTGACGACCAGAAGACTGAAACAGGTAATAGAGGAAATTGCCTCAACAGCCAAAAGCGTTTTCCACGACATAAAGGAAGTCGGAATCGAATTCGGACAGAAAATTCATCATCTTTGCTATGACATCTCGGGCGAAGAAATCTACAAGGTTGAGAACGGCGAACTCCGCGAATTTCTCACGGACAACGAATTCGACAAACTCAAGAAGGGGGAACTTGACGAAGAACGCGTCTATCTTTTAAAAAAAGACGTATGCCGGGCAGAGAGACTGGCGGAAATCCTTTTGGACAAAAAATTTAACGGGACAACTCTTCCCAGATTGACGCTTCTCGGATTCTCCGGGCGTGGGTCGTTAAAAAAACGGATTGATTTTTGTCGAATTCTTAATGAAATTGCAAAAAAAAGATTCAATGGTGATCTGACACCAAAGTATTTTTTGTTTTACGAATGGAGTAGGGATGGTTCTTACAAAAAACGTGCTAAGGAAGCCGCAGAATTAGGAGGAGTACCATTGGCATTTCACCCCCTTCGTTACGGACCAGCCGACAAGCTTAAGCAAATCAATCAAAAACTGTTTGATATCGACAAGGAAATGAAAGAACTGCCAAACAATGTCCCTCAGGTAAAATTTGTGCCGGATACGGCTCATCTTTGGTTGGCAAACAAGATGACCTTACTCTGTGACCCAGGGGCACTCGAGTGGATATTTGAAGATAAACTGAACCGTATCACGGCATTTCACCTGAAAGATTGGAAAAAGACGTTTGATTCCTCGCTCCGATATTATTCCCGAGGTTTTACAGCCTTGGGTGGAGTAGGAGGGTATCTTTCCAGTTATGCTGATGGCAAACGCGTCGAGGATCAACAAGACAGTGACCTTGGAAAATTGTGCAAGAGGTTTTATGTAAACCCCAGAATCGAAACAGGAAGATGGGTTGTGTTTGAACAGGATTTCACGGTTGACAATACAAAAGATACACTCCATCAGTCCTTGGAATGGTTTAGAAAAATTCACGACAATGTACCAATACTCCTTCCTGCGTCGGAGAACGAAAACACGTGTGAGATTTTGCCAGCCACACTGCTATTCAATGAACATGTTCCAGAAGTAGCACAAGATATGAAATCAAAAAAATTTGATGCCCGAAAACGGCAGATCATCAATGCGTTGCATTATCTGGCATCGGATAATTCGATACAATTCGGTACAATTCTCCAGGACTTGTGTCGGTATCTGTTTTACGGCGACAGAACGCCAGAACACACCATCGCTAGTGAGGACGCAGAGAAACGCCCAGTTCACGTCGCGATCTGGGAGATATCCCCTCGGATATCAACGATGGTCTTACTTAACAAAAAAGAAAATATCTGGAAATGTAAGTTTGTCGATCACCTGTCGCCGAAACCGTCATACGAAATAGAGAACGACACATGCACTGGCTTCCGCATTTGGAAACTGTCCGACTTAGGTGAACTTTCCGACTCTTGGGAGAAATATGACGAACGATGGGGATTCTTTCAAGCGTATACCGCCACACCAGAACAGTTGAAAGAGCGTTTAAGTAACTTGACTAAGGAGGAAAAAAAGACCAGTTGCGACACAGTTTTGTGGATTCCAATATGCAACACGTACAATTACAACCAGATCGAAGCGCGACTGGACATTTTTGTGAACAATTCGGAGCTGCCGATACTCACGGAAGTCCAAATAGTGGAGGGCGGCACGGAAAAGGTTGTTTCATTCCGCTTTGGACAACCGGGCTACCAAGACAAATTGGAGGAATACTTAGATGATCTTGTGCAAAATATCGGCTCTGCCATGGAAAAAATGTGGGGCAATGCTGCCTACCAAACAACGAGCGAACTAATCGATCAAGTGGAGGATGCGCAGACTTCGGAAGTGATGTTGAAAAAGTTGATAGACACATTAACATCTCATTTTAAGTTGAAGCAAGGGGGGGGCATCTATTACGAATTGTCCAAGGAGGAAAACTTGCTTCGCAAGTGTGCGCCTTGGTCATCTGAAGAGGACAAGATTGCAGATGAATTTGATGAATGTAAAATAGACGATCCGGGTTATCAATCCTATGTTGACAAGGATTTTTGGGTAGGGAAAGATTCGAAGGGGAGGTCGTGGATGGCTTTTCCGATTTTTGACTCTACCAGCCGGGAAGATAACAAAGAGCATTTCCCCGAAGTGTTTGGAATCATCCGTTGCTGTAGAGCTGATGGTAAAAGCTTCACCGCCTCGGACGAAAATACTGCACGTGAAATACTTGCAGATTTTGTCCCACCTTTCCTAATCCATTATATTTCCGAACATCGAATGAAATCCATCAGTTTCATCCGGCATGAGTTGAAATGTCCGCTTGTTGCCATCAAAGCAGCGATAAAAAATATCATCAAGGAGGTGAATGATCACAAATTGATATTTAGCGGTAACAGGGACTATGGCAAGGATATCAAGCGTCACACTGACATAATGAGTAGCGTGCTCGACAATTCGGTTTTTCTAGGAAAAGAAGTCACGATGGACTTCGACAATGAGCGAATTCCATTGATTGGAGACATCGTCATGCCGGCCATCAACCAAGGTTTATATGTACAGTGTTCTGGTGATAAGAATTATTTGGATAATCAGGATGATAAGGAAGATGAGATGGCAGCTGAGATACGCAGAAAAATCTCGGTATTTTGCAATGGTTACAAGAGAAACGATTATATCCATGATTCGGTCCGTGTGGAGGAATGGAAAGATATCCTACGCCATGGTCCGCCCTCCCTCTATATCGACGGAGCAAGAATGTTACAGGTGTTTTTCAACTTATTGGTCAATGCCATTAAATACCGCCCCCAGCTGTCAGATGGGGGAATCAATATCTATCTCAATCGCCTGCCTTATGGCGAAAACCCTTTTTACCTCAATCGAGGAAGCATGGGACCCAAAGGTTACATGCCTGATTATGACCAGAGCAAATGGGCTGTGGAAATCCTTTTCTGTGACGAAGGGCTTGGCATACCTAACAACTGCAACGAATTGATTTTCAAAGAAGGTTTTCGGGCATCGAACGTTAAAAATGCACCCAAGCAAGGTGGTGATGGGCTGGGATTGTGGGTGGTCAGGAAAATCCTTAAACTACACAAAAATAGTGAAATCTCCTTGATATGGAACGGTGGCGAATTCACTCCAGGATATCCAACGATGTTCCGAATTTTGCTCGCCAAATCACTGACAGAACCGCACACATAGTTTTTTACAACAATCACGCCAGTTTCATGTTGTAACGTGGATTGTGGCATAACCCCTTAACTAACCAAGAAAGAAAACAACAATGGCAAATCGATTGCTGTTTATCGACGATGATTTTAATCCGACGATTAGGACGGGTGCGGAGGTGATTTTAAGAGATATTATTGACGACGAACTCAAGCCTGAAGGATATGATATCGGTCCATCGAACTTCGCCGGTTATACGAGGTGTCCAGACGGCACGAAAAACCCGGATTGTTGGGACTTTGGTCTGTCGGTTCGTACTCATCTACAGAACCGCCCATTTTATTATCCTGTAGATATGCAGAGCGATAACAAACTTGGGAGTATGTTTTTCGCGGCAGATGCGGCATGTGCCTATTTTCAGGAATTTGTCTTGAATCAAAATCGGTGGGAAGAAATTGTTGCCGTTATCGTGGACATTATGATGGCACCGGGAACATTTCTGCCAGCACACTACAAAGACAAAATCGTCAATTACGATAATGCTGGTGACTACTTAAGGATGTATATTGGCGAATTGGTGGCTAAATTTAGAATACCCCAAAACCCTGACACGGTACTCCCCGTTATGGTGTTGACCAACAAGAAACTCAAAAAAACAAACGGACTAATACACAAACCTCACCAGGGAGGCACGAATCGGCTCTTGGTTTGGGGCATGGAGAAGGAGTATGCTACCGATCATCCCAAATCGCTCGTGGAGCGACTCAATTGGATTGTAGCCCAACGTGTACGATAGATGTTGCGTCCCGTTTTCGTTTGCGTAATCGATGACGGCGTATCGGAACAATGAGGTTGCACCGCCGAGCGGTTGCATCAGTGCTTCCCGGCGCACCGGCAAACTTACGTTCCCCACTCTTGCGCATTTTTTTGACACTTGTTAACCCAAGTTCGACAGTCGTCCTCATTTTTCCCTTGTTTTTGGGGGTTTGTGTCCCAAAATCTTGACTACATCGGCTTCAAAATTATTTTTTGAACTGCCGTGGAATCCTCAATCCCAGATACTGAAGCAAAATCTCCTGATGCTCCGTCGGACGGTAGCGGAATCGAGCGTTTGTGTTTTGGCTTCCTTCCACCGCCGCACGGATTCTTCCGAACATTCAATGTGTTCGGCAACCTGTTTACTGACCTGCCACTTGAAATTGACATTTATGGTAGCATTCCGGCGGTTTTGAAACAAGATTGGACTTTCTTTTCTTCGTTGATTTTCATTGCCGCCGCATAAACAGCCTCTATCAACTCCTCATCCGAAGTTGGGACAAAATTGGGAAGATATTCATTCTTCATCTTGTTC
>Ga0123353_10013801_pt1 | contig 11596 bp, 7 predicted proteins | sample TergutLab28metaG_3_FD_92763 | JGI IMG/M metagenome (GOLD analysis project Ga0123353, IMG submission 92763) | Labiotermes labralis P3 segment gut microbial communities from Petit-Saut dam, French Guiana - Lab288 P3 | ecosystem: Host-associated > Arthropoda: Insects > Digestive system > Gut ... | reverse complement strand
GGGCCATAGTGCGATCGGAAGGATTTTATGTCAATGAAAAATCCAATGACACCAGCTGGGATCGAACCAGCGATCTTCCGATTCGGTGAAACAGTAATAGACCTATATATACATGTGTGTGTATAGGGCGTGTCATCCATTTGTGTGTGTGTGTGTGTGTGTGTGGATAATCTGAGTCAATGACAGCGTCGGTGAAAGAGTAACATACTTATATATACATGTGTGTGTGTGTTACAGCGAGTCATCCATTTGTTTGTTTGTTTGTGTGTGTGTGTGTGTGTGTGTGTGTAACTGTAACTTACTATCCCGTGTGTGCCACAGGTCCCGAAAATTGGACAGTTAACTATCCGGCATGCGGCGGAAAGCTCCAGTCTCCAATTGACATAGAGGAACATCTCGTGCAACCAGTGCGCTTGCCACCCTTGGCATTTCGCGGCTTCAACAGACGGCCAATCACAAGTACGCTCAGCAATAATGGCCATACCGGTGAGTCTATAATATTGCGTTACTGGGAGAAAAATGACACATGTTGTGGAAACACCACATGCAGGAGAACACGAGTATAACATGTATTTAGGGCTCTAAACTGCAGTAATTTGAAGTCTAGGCAGCAAAGCAAACCTTGAAAAGGAAAAAACAATCGCTGTTAGTCAAAACTTTCTCGCCTTTTATGGAATCCAGTTTCATTACTATAGCTTGAGTTTGCGTAACTTTGGTGTTGTTAGACGCTAGATAAAAGACACAAAACCAACAAACACATCACCGGGATGCAAGTAAACTGGTTAAAAACTTTAATAATTCAACATCAAGTGACCCCTTTATCAGAATAGTGTGTGATTACATGCATCAAACATCTAATAGAACACAGATATGATTAAACATTTATATGTCATTGATAAGGCAGTACACTTCCTTAGGTATAGGTACAGTAAGACATAGGTACAGTAATACCATCAACGCAGTTTCAGTCAGCAGTCTATACATTCAAAGTCAATTCCCCCAGCTTCCAACGCAGCCTTGTAGTCTATGAATGGACAGCAAGTTGAATCAATATATATATTTATAATGCTTGAATATACAAGGCATGATACCGATATTTTACTATATAACGGAACTGTACATCACAAATAAGACATTTTAAGGCACGTAATCAGGTTTCTATTAAGGGCTCCCCTGGCGATGAACATTTGAACCACCTGACATACGAATCTATACTGTGTTTGATAGTCTTCATATTTTACCACTTTTCACGACCACGTCCACTACGATCCATAACTCATCCAAACAATAAACCAGACAATGCTGCCCAAGTCCCTTTCCCATTCTTCCTTGTGGTTACTTTTAACATTATTCGCCCACCTAAGGACTAGGGTAGCTCAAGTAATTGGCCTCCAACCGGTTTTCCTTCTAAAATTTTGTAGGTCTTTCTCTTATCCCCCATATGGCGCTCAAGTCATTTTCCCTGAGTTCTTCAACCTAATAATATTTACAGAATATTAAAATTATTCGACTCCTCATTATGCATTTTCCTTCGACTACTGTTACTGCCTCCAACTTGAGTCTAAATATTCTCCTTACGGCAAATTTTAAATATCCGGCAGCAATTATAAACTCCCAAATTGTATCACACTGATATATACATATACATAGGCATATATATATATATATATATGTGTGTGTGTGTGTGTGTGTGTGTCAGTCCTTGTGCCACGTCTGCTCGGGGAAAAACTCAGGAAAATAAAATTAACAGGCATTGACCTATGTGCGTGCGAAGGCCTCGTTTGTGTCTCGATGTGTACTTGAATAGTTTCAAACGTCTGTAACATTCATAGTCTTATTTATACATCACATCTTTCCACCGAACTCGTGTATTCACTTTCAAAAACTCCGACATACACTCACGACAGCCGCGACGTGATGACTTGCGAGTCCCAAGTTTCTTTGAGCGGGAGCGCTCGGCACTTGATAATTTAGGAGATCGCTTTCCATCTCGTCATGTCACTGTGACGTAAAGGGGTCAAATTTGATCTGTAAGGTGGAGGCCAGACAGTCTGGCTGTCATATTGCAGCCTGTGCCAGAACTTTTAGACAATGGATGCTTCAGTTAAATTCTGTGAACCATGCAGCACAGAAAGGTTCTGAGGACCAACCGAGCTTCTATACGTATAATCCACAAGGTAAAACTGCAAGGTGGTGTATGGCAACACTTCCAGCATTGGTATGTAGACGCCGTGTGATTGGTCGTTTTCCATGTGTAAAGCAAACCTTAACGCAAACGCGCTTTTCCTTCAAATCAACCGACAGAAAATCGAAGATCACACTTAGCACGCAGAAAAATGAACATGCCCTGAGAAGCAAGACTGGGATTTATGGCAGCAAAACTCACTGGACTGATTCAGATGTTGGCGATACTACAGCATTTTTTGGAATAAAGTTGTTCTACTTGCCGTTCCCAGTCCTGTCACTTCGGGAAATTTTAGACAAGTTTTCACATGTTTTAATTTTTATTTTATGCTTTTCTGTTGAGAAACAGCCCGCTCGATCCCCGGCCGCTTCATTCTTCAGGTTTCTAGATCACACAGAATTAGACATACACACCTGGTACGACTCCTCTGAAATAGTTATCAGCCCCTCGCAGAGGCTGCTACTTACACAACACGCAACAAACACCACAGACGAAAATCCACGCCCTCAGCGGGAATCAAACCCGCGATTCCAGCAATCGAGCAGCCGCAGACCAACGCCTTAGACCGTACGGCCACAGGGATCGGCCTTTGTGACTTACATGCTACGTTAATTAGCGAAGTTCTGTTCAGCATTCAAAGCAGAGAATATATCGAACCGATACACGAGCATGCAATATGACGGACAGACTGCTTTCCTTTTAACGTTAATTTCATGCCCCTTCAGCAAATACCCCTGAAAGCAAAATTTCTCATCTTAGTCCAGGCATTTGAAGCCTGCGTAATGCACTGGCTGACCATACCACTTTCGCACACAGTGACTGTGATTGGCCTATATGAATATGGAGCATCTCGACACAGGTTTTCCTTGGTTTCCCTGTGTCTAAAAGCAAATGCTGAGATGGTTCCCAAGATTCCAAGTTGCCACTACATGCTTCTCAGGTAGCCCTCCAGACTTAAATCTAGCAGTAACCAATTTCATGTTTTGTGTAAATGTAAAATAACCACTACCACCGGGTAATAACCCAATTGCAGTAAAGAAATATTATTATTATTATTATTATTATTATTATAAGTAATGATGATTGACAGGGTTCAGATAAACCTTGTCACATCGTCTGGTCCTACTCGGATGGTTAATGGAGTTGCACCAGGCTTACGTGTTAAGAAGTTCCGTCGCCTGGGTCATGACACAACCTTGACTGAGGAGATGAATTCGTTCTACGGGGACGATCGCAAAATGATATCTGATGACCCATTATGGGTTTATTATGTCCCATTACGAGTAGAGCGTGAAGCGGCCTTGGCACAGCAGTGGAGCAGATCTCATTATAAAAATTACGGAAACACGTCACAAGGATAAAATGCTAGATGTCACGGCCATACGCGAAACTATTCCACCTAACATGAGCTCAGCTAATCTAGAAAATCTTCACCTTTTATAGAAACCCGAATGTCCGTTACCAATTTCACAGCCCCTGTCCTGAGCCACACCAATTTTACAAACTTACTGCCGAATTTCTTGAACGTAGGCTTCCCATCTTAAAAGCATCCTATCTTCTAAAACCGATCTCCCAAATGCGTTCTTTCTTTCAGCGTTCTGACTCCGGTTTTGTACAGTTCTTACTTTTGTAATTTGTGCAACATGCACCGCCCACCTTACCCACTTTAGTTCAATCACCCTAAAAATATTTGGTGAAGGGTACCCTGCTCCCACACACCTTCAAAATCTAGGTCTTCCTCTAGGGGAAACCGATCATACACAGGCCTGGACAGGCCCTTAGGGCTCCAGGAGGTTCACGCTCCCAGTATTTCTAGACAACTGGCACATGAAAGTGGCAAGGATGTTACTCCTACGCACTGGTCGTCTTAGCCCCCCTGATACCCATCTCCGTTAGAGCCTGAGTCGACCCCAGGTCTCTATTGTGGACGGAAGAATTACATGAATAAAAAATTCCATTATCCCCATCGGTAATCAAACCCGCAACCTTCCGGCTTGTAGCGCCGTGCCTCAACCAACTGCATAACCCCTCCTTTTGGGTATGAGGCCAAATTTCACACCCACACAAAACAATGTTTGCAATTAGAGTTTTATGTATCAGCCTAATCTAACGTCAAACAAAAGGGCATGAATGTCGACCTTACAAACAGAGTTAACATAGTTTCATTCTGCTTATGTGTTGCGACGAGCACGCCTAAAATAAGCCAGAAATCCTGTTACATGTTTCGCATTAGATACGTGAATGCATATCAAACAGGCCTGAAAACACGTCTGTATTGTGAAGTTCCTCTCTAAGAAATATCGACAATGTGATAGAATCAGCAGACAATTCAGCAATATGGAGGAGGTCTAAATATTTTGATTCGTGTTAAAAATATTGAATTCCAGATCCAGCTATCACAGATTTTCTTCGTATGTTTCCTCACTTGCTCCATACCAACACTAGGACAGTACCTTGACGCACGCCACCTTCACTTCACAGATAGTAATTTTTCTCCGGTCCATCATGCAAAATCATCTTATTCAACATTGCACTGAATACACCCCGTCACTGTTACAGAGCCATTACGTAATGAAAAACACAGCAGAACACGTTCTAACGAGTCGAAATGGGGTCGGGTTTAGGATTGCTACATGTCTATGCATTTACTGCTAACCAGAGAGTTCCGAATATGAAAACTACCGTATTCTTGGATGTGACGCTTTATAGTCTGGTATGTAAGTGCCGACGTTTCAGAGGAACCTGCTATGTCTATCCTCACGACAGAAGAACCTGCTCGGGGAGAAGAACGTTCTTCTTTCATAAAGATGCTGCGGAATATTACTCTAAAATTTGGTATTTATCTAACAGACTACCTGGGAACATATACCGGAAGAGAGTAATCATCATTATCACCACCGCCAGAACCTCAAATATAACGAGGATGGATATGTACTCTGTTAACAGAGCACCTTCCTGTCACCCAGCACATTGGCAAATTTTTAATGATTACGGAACACAGTCAATGTGAAAACCAGAACAAGAATGTGAAGATAAAATGTAAATAAGCTTATTAAAACAGACAATGAGGATGTCATATAAGCTGACAGGCTAAGTTAGGGTTCAGTAGTGAACTTTTTTCTTAACATTTGTGCTCTTAAACAACACAAAATTTTGGGACATATAAAGTATTAATTTTGGTCTTAGTAATTAACCAACTTAATGCAAAATCTTGTTTTATAATAAGTTTATTATATGCCTCTACATGTTTCGAGCACTATGTCCTCATTATCAGGAGGTGAAAATTGTATTATACAGCATCTGGTATCATCACACCTGTAGGTGGCCGTCCGGTGTGCACCTGCGCCCCGGACGGCCACCTACAGGTGTGATGATACCAGATGCTGTATAATACAATTTTCACCTCCTGATAATGAGGACATAGTGCTCGAAACATATAGAGGCATATAATAAACTTATTATAAAACAATATTTTGTGCATTAAGTAGATTATACTGAGATGCACGGTTAGCAAAACATAAAAAAGTATTAATTGTTGTGGGAATTCCTTGCACATAGAGAGCGGGACAGTTAGAGAGAATGCTATCCCTATACACGTTATATGCAGGTCAAATGTCAGAAGGAGTAACATTTTGAAGACAATAAGCCTTTCGTATCACGAAACTTATAGTTGGACTTGCGTTTTTGTAATATTGCAGTGATGCTGCAGATGAACCTGGCAAGTCCGGCATTGGTGTCTGGAGGGCCCCTCATCGGCGACTACGTGTTCCATCAGCTCCATTTCCACTGGGGCAACAACGATTCTGTGGGGAGTGAGACCACAATTAACAACCGAACGTAAGGAACTGATGTAAAATGGCAGCATTTTAAAAATCGGACTCAGGTGGCACATTGCCAGGTTGGGACCTACGGAACAGGAGCAAAGCCTTGCCTGCTAGGGCGGTAATGGAAAATACTAAATATTAATACAGAAATCACATCGAATTCCAAAAAAAAAGCAATTTCTTGCTTTAAAAGTACTATTACAACTGAGAAATTACTGAAAAAAACCGTACAGGCTTAAAGGTTTACTGCATGAAATGGCGATGTAAGTCACGCATGTTTCCGCAATGATATATTTACTATTCCAGAAAAATGTATCAGCAATATAGGGTCATTAATTTAAATGACAAATATATATTGTCCTTCCCGCCTCTGTTTCAAAGTGCGTGGGCGAGTGATGAGTAGGCAACTTTATGATAAACGAATCGACAAGCAGTGACAGATAAAAAAAAATGACCCTCTCTCTCACTATGTAATAAATGGAGATCTAAAAGGTACAGGTAAAGTCGCCAATGCCGGTAACCGAAGCTTCCAGCTCGTACTCCACTCACTATACAGTGAGTGGAGTACCTCCAATGGCGATGAAGTGATGTATCTTTAGGCGAAAATATCGTTACTGTTAACAAACAACTTTCATGCCGAAACACACCACACAAGGAGATGTCCGGAAACAGTCTCTATATAACTGACTCCACAAAGTGCACTAATAATTTTATAATAATGATGTCGACCACTACCGTCATGAAATGCTTGAGGTTTTTAAAAATACAGGCTGTGCCTGTCTGCTTCAGGTCGTAGTTTCCAGGGACAGTTTCTCTAAAATGGTTTATGTGAAGCTATGCCAAATACCTGTTTTTAAAATCATCAACAATGTTGGACGTTTATAAACTAATTCATGCTCCATTATAATTATATGTACCAACATCCAAATATTATCAATGCTCACAGAATATATAAAATACCTTGAAAAAAATGATCGTTTGCTTGTTTATGGCGCACTAAATGTTACACATTATGTGACAGACAAGGTTTATAAAGCTTGATGGATGAAAATTTACTTATCAGGGTTATTAACTTTCGATTGAGCGGTAACACAACTACAGACAGGGTCCCATTCACCCACAATTTCTGTCACTGAAAACGCTGACAGATCTGTTTATTATATAGTAAATTATTCTCACTTGTGACCTTGTGATCGGCCAAACAGCAACAAATCTTTCCTGGATTTCTTCTTGAAGGAACATCATGTTAACTGAAATATATTTTGCATCTGAAACCTGTACACTGCCACTACAAAATCAGTGGTTACATTAACTTCTGCCTTTCTTCACATGACTGTTGCCAGTATATGCGGTGGCATAATGTGTAGCAGTAGAAACATTTTATTAGACTATGTTGGTTTCAAATGACATTCAGTACAAACTGATGTGGGCCAGCAGACACCAGAAAATAATAATTATTTTTCCTCTTACATGTCTCAATGCAATTGCTGCCAAACATTTAAAAGGAAAGGTGCATGTTGTGGCACCAGTGTAACGAGTTACAATGAATAACATGAACCTCTGTTGCCTGCCAGGTTTCCACTGCAGATGCACATGGTCACATACAAGCGGATATATAAGACCTTTGACGAAGCTTTAGAATATTCAGATGGTCTAGCAGTGCTTGCTGTCTTATTTGAGGTAAGATGGACAGTGAACCATATATGACAAGCCTGTTTTGGCATTCTGTAGAACATTTTAATGGATTCATAACACACAAAGAGCAGAAATAACCAGTAAATTACCTCCAAGATACAGGGTACTATTTGAACAGATAATAGTTTTGGAACCAGACGTTTTCTTATGTTTTTACCATGGAATACTTTCCCAAGCCAGATTACTCCATTGCATTTATATCCTCGCACTTAAAATCCTTTAGGTTCTACTTTAACAATCATCTTCCTGAGCTACCTTTCTCCCAACTGGTCTTCTCTTTTTGAATTTTGCAACCAAAATTTTATATACATTTACTGTTTCCACCATGTACTTTATTGGCTTACCCACTGCACCATTCCTGATTTATTCAACCCCCCCCCCCCCACTATTTGGTGATGAGCATAAATAACTATGAATAATTCAAGACTTCCTGCAAATTAGCACTGGTCCTCACCAATGCTGTAGCCCATTTCCAACATTACCTGTCACAAAACAAATCAGGACAGCTGTTTCCAGAAGTAGGTATGTTCTGAATGTAACCACAAAATTAATCACAAATACTGTTCAAGAAAGTAAGGGTAAAACTGTACCCACTGACACCAACAAGGTGTATCAGGAGTGGAGGTACAGCTCCACTCATGCTTAACTTCGGCTCTAGAGTAGGCAACATCATAAACCAGCCATAAACTGACGGAATAGAAGCCCTCACCCCGGTACCCACTAAATACAGCCTATGTGGACCCCAGGCCATTCTGGACACTTCAGAAAACATAAAATCTCTTCCCCTGCCAGAAATAGAACATGATTTGTAGACCTCCAGCCTGTCACTATACAGACTGAGCTATCTCAGCTCACAATATTGGTCTGGAAACCTCACTAGAATAATATTGAAATGGATTACAGGACAACAGTACATTAATAGTAGATTCAACTGGCTAATAATTGAAACAAGTAATGTTACTGATGTTGAACTGTTATGTTCTTCTAACAAGGGGTCAGAATTTTTTTTTTTTTTAGTTGGGAAACGTTTTCTGAACGTCTTCTACTCCTTCAGTTTTCTCTACTGAGAAAGCCCTGTGTAAGAACTGTCTTACATTGTCATTAGTGCATCTAGTAAGTGTTTCTTCTATCCTTATCTCCAATTTGCAAGCACTAAGACCAGTGTAATTGTAAATATATATTTTCCTGAATCAAGTTCCCGACAGCTTAACACTGTTTACCCCAGAGAGAGCTTACAATAATGCCTGCCTACATTTGTTTATTCAGCAACACTTCACACTCTTGCATGCCATGTGCCACATTGTTACAAGATGTGCTATAAAAAGTTAGTGTGACTGGTGCACCACAACATTATACACTTTGCAACATTCTTTGCCATCAGACAGTGCAAGGAGTTTTTATTGATCTGGCAACTGAACTAGCTAATTACAAGCTAGCAAAATGAATGGTTGCCAGTTATTAGAACCTGAAGACTCTTCAGAGAGCCTTCAGATTCTTCTTCAGCAAACGTAATTCTCCTAAGATACTCCAATCTTGGTCATGTAAGTAGCCATTTTGCAAGAGGTTTCCCACTGAAATTCTGCACACATTGCTCATTTGTCTGATTTAAGTTACGTATAAGGCCAATTAAAATTTTCTTCCATCACAAACACTGTTATGAAGCAGCAAATTACATAAATGAATGAAGGTTTGTAACCACTTTCAGCCCAACTTTTATCTCCTACAGGCAGTTGTTATGGTATATTCAATATTTATTTAAATGTTTGTGACTGGATGATTCATTACACCCTTATGCTGCTAGACACTTTTTGTTGTGTGAGGTACTTTTAAAACACACAATGTTAAATGGGGTGGCTGTACTCCCAAAATGTTGTGTATTTAATAAACCTCAAACAATGGACAAGGCCCACTGAAACTTGCTTTCTACCTCCAGATCTACGGGAAAGGTAACCCACAATACTCAGCGATTACACAGAAATTGCCATATGTGGTAGAGCCAAACTCACAAATCCTGCTACAGTACGACTTAACGCTGCTCTCACTACTACCAGAGATAAAGCACCTCTATTTCACATACCATGGGTCACTCACTACACCACCCTGCAATGAGGTGGTAACCTGGATTGAGTTCAAACAAGCGATTCTGCTAAACCACAACCAGGTCAGTAATATCCCATGGACAACTACTTTGATTCTCTGTGGCCCAACACATTCACATGCTGCTAGTATCATGTGTTAAAAAAATATCATGTCTCCAGGGCTTAAAACATGCAACATCATATGTTCGATTTCAAAACTGCCCTCGTGCAAATTTATAGTCACTGGTACTATGAAAATAAGGGAATTGAATATAAAATGAGAATGCAGAAAGGGTAGCATAAAACAAAAATTAAAGTGTAACAGTGAAGATCATTAGACATAAACAGAGGAAATAATTTAAAGAAGACAAGAAAGATAATATGTCTTGAATGAGTCATGCAAAAGACATATGGAGGAAACTTCACATTTTACTATTACTCGTAGTAGTACTTGTATGTTAGTTTAGCCTGTATAAAGATGATGAAAGGGTATAAATATAAACTGTAAAAAAGTGTACTGATGAATATGTCAGAAATTTGTCATTTTAGGCCAAATAGAACTGCATGGAACACAGTCTTTCATGAGAAGCTAAAAGTCACCCACTACAATTCAAGCAATATGAAGATTTATTATTGGGTTAACAAGAGCCTATCACAGCCCTACTAATTAGTACACATCCTCACATCTTATTTATTTATTTATTTCAGATCAACTTCAAAATTATCACCCATCTACCGCTGCATCCTGAAATGGTCTTGTCCTTTCAGGTTTACAAGCCACAAGTTTGTAAACATTTCTCATAGCTTCCAAGCTGGCTACAAATTAAATGATTTTCACAACATGGAAACAGAAAGATTTATTTTGAAGTTACATCTGTCTGTCCATCTGTGAGCTACTTGTATCATCACCATCCTGCCCACTAGGAAAGGTTTTTATAAACACTGACATTTGAGACTTAAGAGAAAAAGATGTTGAAAAATTCCCATTTTCAGTCAAACAGATCCACAATAAAACCCTATTTGCCAAATGCTATACATTGATTTTTCCACATATCCCATAAGATCTTTCACAGATTTTGTTGAAATATAACACTGGAGGCTTCCACCAGAAGTAATTAAACAAGTCTTATTTTCAACCATATCGATCCTTAATAAAGCTTAGTCTACACAAGGCCATAAATGGACTTTTCTACATATCCCATAAACCGTTTTACATATTTATATTAAACTGAGTATAGAAGACTTCTATTAAAAATTATTCAGCAATTCCAATTTTCACCCTTATCAATTTTTTTTATAAAGCCTAGTTTCCTTTGGACTATAACTTGAATTTGCCATGTAGGCCACAAGCCCTTTGCAGCTTCTTTAAATCCAACATGGAAGAGTTTCACTAATTTGCATTTCATTATTCCCATTCTTAGCTAAATAGACTTCAAAGAATACCACTGGTAAATACATTTGCTGCAATATGGAGTATGCCTTTTCCAATCTTGTTTGATACATTTTTGTCAATAATGACTACTGTTAAACACAGCTAATTATAGCACATCTCATATACTGGGAACATAAAAGCCTGAACTTACTTACTTACTTACTCCATGGTGCAGAGTCCTTCTCAAGCAGCTAACTGGTTTGCAGCTAGTCAAGAAATATTCCCCGCATTTTATGGAACCCGAAGGTTCATTACCGCCCTCACAAGTGTCCGCCACCTGTCTCTATCCTGGGCCAGCCCAATCCAATCCACATACCCACATCCCACTTCCTGGAGATCCATCCTAATATTATACACCCATCTACGCCTAGGTCTCCCCAGT
>Ga0123353_10013800_pt1 | contig 11596 bp, 9 predicted proteins | sample TergutLab28metaG_3_FD_92763 | JGI IMG/M metagenome (GOLD analysis project Ga0123353, IMG submission 92763) | Labiotermes labralis P3 segment gut microbial communities from Petit-Saut dam, French Guiana - Lab288 P3 | ecosystem: Host-associated > Arthropoda: Insects > Digestive system > Gut ... | reverse complement strand
TATCGAAAGCGTCTTTTATGCTCTCCATCACCTGCGCGTAGTTGCGGATGTGTATATTATCGTTGAGGCAGACAAGTTTGTAGGTCTGATTTCTAACAGCCGCGATTGCCTGTTTGGATTTGATGAGAAGCGGAAACATCTTTGTATCAACATAGGTATTAAGGGGATGAAAATTTCCCTCGCAAATCTGCCATGTGCGAAAGAGCTCCGGCGTTAAATCCGTTACGTGGCGGAAACGATTCGCTGACGCTTTGTTAAGCTCATCTTCTGCGGCTGCCCAAATGTTATGATAAGTGCTTTTCAATAAAGGCTGCGCGTTGTGCGGTGTGCGCAGACAAACGAATTTGCCATAAGGTTTGAGAAGATAATTCCACCGCGCCTTTATCCCGTAACTTTTATGAAACCATTTATCATGAAAACGGCTCATCACCTCTTTTTTGTCAAAATGTTTATTTATTAATCTGACATTATTTTTTATCCGCTGACCCCATTGAGACAGCCCGTCATTTATACGAAACGCGGCGATATCACACGGCAGGCCATCCTTGAAAAAACGTTCCGGCGCAACATTGTTTGTAATAAAGAAATCATCATTAAAATAGACAAAACGGTCAGACAACCCTTGTACTTTGTGAAGAAATCTCTCAATTGTTGTTGAATTGAAGCAGGGCAGAAATTGCTTGGGGATATAATCTTCGTGATTAACAAGATTGAGTTTAGGATTATCACCATTGAGCCACTCAGGTTTTTGTCCGCAAGTGACAAAATGGACTTTACGCACCCACGGAGCAAATTTTTCTACACCTCTGAACCAATATTTCAAAAATCCGTAATCGCGGAAACGCGCCTCGGAGACCTCGTTTTTTGAATTGTCAATTTTAGGTGAATATTTGGTAAATTCATCTATCCATTTGGGGTCATCCATGTCTACCCATGTTACTATGAAATCTATATCTTCCATTCTATCCGGTTCCTTGCCGCAAAAGTCCTTTTTATCTAAGTAAAAATACCATTTGTATTTTGTAAAAAGGAAGAAAAACAAGTGTGTTGGTAACCGTTTTTAAAATTACCGGCAGTATTCAACACCCAAAAATATTAATTGTTTTCCCATTGCATATTTCCTGGCGTGAATAAATTTTCTCGTCCCACGGTTTATTTACGTCACGGTCGAAAATGACAAGCCATCCAGTGTCAGAGCCTACCTTGTCCATATATTTCGATATTTGACTTAAGCTGTCGGAATGATCTTTTATGCTTTGCAGAATTTTAAGTTCGACTGGGTATTTCTCATCACCATAGACAACGCATAAATCAGCCCGCATAGAACCGAGAGCCATTTCCCGGATAATCTGACCGCCCCCGTTTATGACTCTCTGTAAAAATGCCTGCAAGACCAAATGAGGAGCCGCTTCATCGTATTCGTAAAGATCTGTCTCATAGCGTTTTTTCCATATTTCGCTGTTTTCACGCCAGTAAGCTTGAAAGTCCTTTATCAGAAAATTCATATCTATTTTGCCATCACTTATGTAGCGCGGAGCGGTGTAATCACTATACGCGTTTTCTATTATCCTTTGAACATTCCAGTTTAACGCTCTAACGATCAGCTCCGCATAGATGGGGTTTGCGGGTTCGATTGTGCCGTCTGTCTCTTTTATAAGCCCCAAATCCCTCGTATACAAATAATCATCAGTTCCTTTGTCTATAACCTCTTCACCCAAAATAAGCGGCTGTATAATTTTTCTGACTCGCGGTTCTTTGAGCCGTTCGACAAGTGCGTCAAAATGCGTGTCTCTTCGTTTTATTAGTGTTTCTATAGCTTGTGTCACATTTTCGGCAAGTATTTTCTTTGTAAAATCTCTTTCAAACTGATTCTCAACGATCTCTCTTGCGATAGCATTTACAAGCCAAGGCTGTCCTGTGGTTTTTTCCCAAATCTGATCGATTACATCTTTTTCAAAAACCTGTCCGGTATCGTGAGTATGCTGTAAGCAGAGTTCTTCAATTTCGTCTCTGCTGAATATCCGCAGTTTCATTGACTTTGTGATAATATTAAACGGACTGGCAACGCCTGTGCTTTCAGAATCGGGACGTACAAGCGCCTTATAGTCGCGGAGTTCCAAAAGTCCTACAAGCGCAACGGAATGGACAAAAGGCGACAACCCTCTTGAATTATACCCATTTCTTAATTGCCGCAAAAACAGAATAAGCGTTCCGTTTGAAAGACAGTCGGCTTCATCGAAAAATATCACAAGCGGTCTGTCAAGCAAGCCGCAATATCGTTTTAATTCCATATTCAATACATTTGAAAAATCGGAATAATCCGCGTCTTTCGCAAATTCATTGTTTCGAGGCAAGTCCATTGTAACCAGCGCCGCTTTTATCGTTTTTACAATAGCCGGAATTCCCTCCTTGGGATCAGAAATACCCTGAATACCCTCAAGCGAACAATAGAGCGCGTAATAATCATCTTGTTTATTAATTTCGATAGACGTATTTATTATTAAGGTAGTTTTTCCCGTTTGTCTTGACGCGTGAATAAGAAAATACTCACCGTTGTCAATAAGCTGAGAGACCTCTTTCCCCAGACGCCGCGATGCGTCTATCATATAGTGCATATTCGGGTAACATGGACCCGCAATATTAAATTTACGCTTCATCCGTTTCATTTTTTTTATCCTTTTATGCGCAATTTCTCACGTAAAAAACAGACCCTGTGTTTTAATACGTATATACTGCCTCAGCCATTATCCTCTAAATTATATCTCACTGTATAATTTATACGAAAATACTATTTGCCATATCAATTAAGGCGTTTAACGGTTTAAATCATCCCTGAATCAGGCTTAAACATTGCTCTATCATTGGGATTATGAAAAAAATCTGCGCAATAACAATGGCGCGAAACGACGAGTTTTTTCTTAGCCGCTGGGCAGCTTATTACGGAAAACTTCTTGGTGATGAAAATCTTTTCATCTATCTTGACGGGAAAGATCAGGTCATTCCAAACAATATAGGAAAAGCAAATATCGAAATCGTCGAAAAAAAAGGGAACATGGTCGTTGACGCGGAGAAGAAACGTTTAAGTTTTCTTTCTGACAGAGCGGCTGAGCTTCTCAACAGATATGATCTTGTTATCGGCTGTGACGCTGATGAGTTTTTAGTTGTTGATCCATTGCTAAATTTATCTTTACCCGAATACCTGTCAAAAATAAAAGTGAAAACAAGTATTTCCGGACTCGGCCTCGATTTCGGCCAGCATCTCAAACAGGAAAACGCTCTTGACAAATCAAAATCATTTCTCAGTCAGCGAGAATACGCATTGCTCTCATCCCGCTACACAAAAACCATAGTCATAGCAAAAAAGGTCCGCTGGGGAAGCGGGTTTCACAGAATAAACAGGCATAACTTTCACATTGACAAAAACCTATATCTATTCCATTTCGGAAACGCCGATTACGAAGCGCTTAAAGCGCGCTTTGACGATATGGATTTCATTAAAAGCGGACGCGTACGGCATCTTAAAAAACGGTTAAAGGTGATTGACGATGTCACAAACAGGAAATTTTATGATGATGATAAAATTTTTACTGCCGCCCGCTTGATTCAAACCTTTTGCCGTCAGATTTACGCATGGAATAAGCCGAATATGCTTAACCGGCGCTGGATTGTGAGAGTGCCGCCGCGGTTTAAGGAAGCGGGGGTATGAGATAATTAACCGGTAATAACGGCAAGTTTACACACACTTTGTTTTGTCAATCATACAGGGTCAAGCATCTTCAAGCAATTTTTGGCAATAGCCGCGTAGTTCGGGAAAAGTTCAATAGTTAAAATAAAAAGAAACGTTCGCGCGAGTCAAATCCCAAATTAACGGTATTACGTCTGATTTAGAAATTAGCCGAACTTCCCTCGATTCGCAAAAATGCTTTCAGCAGCAGCATTACTCGCAGCAGCTTGTAATTCATTAAAATTGTACTACCTGTTCGTTCTATATATTATATTAATTTATTCTAAATATCGTTACTTAATCGTTTACACACATATTTCCAAAGTTTGGAGGTTTTTATGAGTATCTCTAAAGTTAAGGCTATTGCGGTTGTACTGACAATGGCAGCAGCTGTATTTGCACAAGAAAACGCACGTATGAGATCTATGGGCTTCGCGCCTATGAGCGATATCTCCGATGTTTTCACCTATCCTGTGCTTATGATGGGGTATCCGAATCAGGTTCAGGCTACGTTTAATGACGGCGCGGTTATAGGTATCAAGCAAATCGGTGAGGGGTTTTCGATTGGAGTGCTTGCGAATCAGGGGTTGATGTGTCCGGGGTTTGCTGATGCGGCTATTACTCATCTAAATGCGCTCCCGGGTGGTCCTGTCGGTGGTCGTCAGTTCAACGAAAATTTTAATATACCTCATCTGCTTCTTGGTTTTGGAGCCGGACCGTTAAATTTAGGTTTAGATATTTTTGTTGAATATGCAAGCTACAACGCTAATACCGTTGATCTTGCCGGTAATGATAACATCTCAAAAGCACATATCCTCAATCCCGGCGCGAGAGTTTCTGCAGGATTGGAATTCGGCGATATGGAGTTGCTTGCAAAGTTTGGCATGGGGTTCCCATCTTACGGCGGTGAATACAGATTAGGCGCAACTACCACAAAAATAGACCCTAACAGTAAAGGGCTCTACATGGAAACCGGAGCCGAATTGTCACTACCTATTGCCGATTTAGATTTCACAGCTGGATTTGGGTACGGGTTTGAGAATTTTAACACTCATAACAACAGTACTGGTCCCCACGAGTGGCATTCTATAATTACCGTATACCTCGGCGCAGAGTTTAACGTCTTGGAAACAGCGGCGGCAGCGTTAGGTTATACTTTTTTCAGATTTGCCGAAACAGATATCATGGATTTCCCTAGCGGAAATCCAGTATCAACGACCAAAGCCATGGATGGAATTCATGCTCACGTTTTCAACCTTGGTATGGAAAACATTTGGGACAATGCTTGGATTTTTGACGCTTTCGCACTCAGAGCCGGTGCACTTTATGCGCTTGGTCTTCCAGTAGTGAGAAATACATCTGACGGTGACTTACGCAGCAAAATAAAATTCCCCGGCACTCACTCCGGCGTTAACCCAACCATGGGTTTCGGCGTAAGCTACAGCTTCCTGACACTCGACCTCGCACTTGACATGGGCGACTGGAGCAGCGGCGTATTCGCCGGTCCTGCAGCAGGACTTGTAACAGGAACAATCAAGTTCTAATTTGTCAAAATCGATACAGATACGATAATTCAGGCGTCCCATTCGGGGCGCCTTTTTTTATTGAGGAATTGCATCAAAATCAGGTGAGGACAAACCCCCCCCCCCGCCCCTGCGAATTTGTTATTTGATCATTATACGATCATCAACCGTACTCTTCCCCGCCTCCTGCGGAAAAAACACCGCGATAACCTCTTCGCAAAAATACCTCAGCTCCAATTCTGAACAGTGCTGATTGCATCTGAGTTCCCGCATCACCATTGCGATAAGCATTTTTAACCCCTCATCGGGCCATCTTTTCATAAGCCTTATCCCAAAGCTCAGCGACTTTTTTATGAGTTTTTCCATAGTGCGGACGCTGACCTGTTTTTCTACAGCGCCGTCAAGCAGATTGCTGAGAAACATGATGCAGAATTTCATTTTAAGATTGCTGTTTATCCACGGCGCTCCCTGAAAATATATTGCGAAGGTTCGGGCAAGAAGCTCTACTCCGGCTTCGGGGTGCCTTATGGCCATGTTTATGCCATGTTCTATACTCTTGACTGCCATTACTACATCTCCGTTATAAACCGAAATTATTTAACCTCTGCAATAAATAAAATAGCAAATGTTGAGACAACCTGCTAATTCGAGGATTGCAGGCTGTTTTTATACTGGTACACGGCATAAATCTACACTGCACCGTACGCAACTGCACGTAGAGCCGTGAGGCTGCTTAGCGGCACAGTGTAGATTTATGCCGTTATTCAGTATATATAATGCGCAGCTGCAGCTTAATTTATTTAGATACTAAATTAAATATGTAAATATTTCCAGTACCCCTTTAGGGTAAGATCTGTTGCACCGGATTTTAACCCGGGGATTCCTTATTATTATCCATAAATATTCCATAATAAATATTTGCTGCACCGCGTCAATTAAGTTATATTTATTATAATAAATTATTTGTCGTCAGACTGACAAATGCGATTAAAGGGAACAAAGGAGAATATGACGTGCATCTCAAAAGAATTGGTCTCGCTGCTGTAATATGCTGCGCCGCGCTGACTAACTACACTTTCGCAAACATTGAGGCGGACGCTGGATTTGTATCACCGAATGTACCCTCAACCTCATACTGGGGCACGCGCGGACTCTCACAAACTGTCGCGGCAGAGCCGCTTGGCGACGGCCGGCTTAATTTCGCTGTAAGCGGATCTAATTTTAAAAAAGAGCAGACTATCGGACTGCCGCCCAAAGGTACAAATGTTTTCACAGGACGCGCGGCGGTTTCATTTGGTCTAAATGACAACATGGACGCGTTTTTACTTCTCCCGGTTTACCGCACCACAGGCGAAGATATTGGTCTTGGCGGATTTGTCGGCGGCGGTAATTGGATAATTCCAATGCCTCAAAGCTCGCCGTTTAGATTTGGTATAAACCCTTATGTAATTTACGGGCTCAAAGATAACAAAGTCACCCGTGACGGTTCGGTTCATTATGCGGGTTATGACTATTTTGACGCTTTCGGCGAAGAAGATAAAACAGGAATCGGCGTGGGTATAAAACTTGTCCAGTCACTTATTCTTGGTCAAAACGGTTTAATGAAACTCCACTTTAATGAGGGAATCTTCAAAAACCCGGGGCATAGTATTGACGAAGGGCTGCTGCTGCTCGCAACGGGACTTCAGATAGACCCCGTCTCTTTTATGACAATCGGGATTGAACTTAACTCAAGAACGACGATTAAAAAACCTACCGTTTCAGATCCTCTTTGGGTTACCCCCTCAGTCATGTTCAGAACTCCGGCAAATGCAGGTTTACTCTTTGGCGCAGATGTCACGGGGTCAAGAAAAAGCGGAGGCGTAAAACCGCTCGAAAAATACCGGCTCTTCGGCGATGTCGCTTTCTCTTTTGACATGTTAGCCTCAAAACGCGCGGAAGCCGCCGCTAAGAGACACGATGAACTCAAAGCAAAAGCGGAACTCGAAAGACAGGCCCAGGAGCTTGCCGCTCAAAAAGAGAGCTTGGCTCAAAGAATGGCGGAAGACTCTATAGCCGCCGCCCAGTCTGTAGCTCAACTAACCGAACAGGCGCAAGCCGACGCGGTCCGCGCAAGAGCGATAGCTGATTCTCTTGAAAATTTAGCGGGAACAATAGCTCAAAGAGCCCAGCAAGATTCCGCGGCAATGGCGCAAGCTATGAAAGAAAAAGAAGAAGAGGTGAGAGCGCAAAGAGAGGCCGACTCACTTACTTTGGCAGTGACTCAAAAACAGCTTGCCGAAGAGCGCGCACGCCGTTCGCAGGCTGAACAGCAGTTCCTTTCAACCGGTATGATGACTCTTGACAACTCGGTTCAGTTCCAGTCCGGCAGAGTAGATATTCCTCACAACGCAAGAGGCTATCTAACCATTACCGCGAGAATGCTCGCAAAATATCCCAAGCTCAAAATTGAGATAGGCGGCCACACCGATAACATCGGCGGAATGCAGGCAAATATGAACATCAGCGAAAGAAGAGCTGAGTCGGTGTATGAATTTATGGTAAGCGTTGAACCGGGATTAGCTACCATGCTATCAGCAAAGGGGTACGGCCCAACAATGCCAAAAGCCGACAACAACACCGCCGCCGGACGTCAGATAAACCGCCGAATCGAACTAAAAGTGCTTAACCCCGAGGTGTTGCAGGAATATAATCCATAACAACATTTCCGCACCCCTTTAGGGGTGCAAGATTGTAGCCCCGGGTTTCAACCCGGGGATGCCCGGGGATGAATGCGGCGGCAAATTAACCAAAATTGCCATGATCACACGATTCAATAATTTCCGTTATTTTATTTCGGGGATACCATCCCAAGAATCTTCTTAAGATCTTCCCAAGAACCTGTTCTCAAATTCGGCTCTTTATTCATTAGAGGCAAGCTGTAGGTTACAATTACAGGTATGTCTTTATATGTATGGTTCGCGGAGCGCAATTTTTCAATATCATCTCCATTATTAAAAAGCGCATTCGCCGCGGATTGTCCGAAAACAAGAAGCGCCTTGGGCTCTATTATCTCAATCTGTCTGTCAAGCAGTGATTTGCAGATTACCGCGCAATCATTATGAAACATATTTTCATCAACGCCGCGGCATTTTTGCAGATAGGTTGTAAATACGTCTGAACCGCCGCTGAGATTCATTCTGTCAAGTATCCGATGATAAAGCTCCCCCGCTTCTCCCTGAAAAGGAAGCCCGGCGTTTTCATCATCAGCACATAAAGGTGATTCTCCGATGACAAGTACTTTACCCTCTGCGCTTCCGGTGCCGAAAATTACTTTTGACCGGCTCTGTGATAGTTTACATTTATCACACTTCACAGCTTCGCGGTAAAGAACCGCAAGTTTTTCTCTTTTTTCAGAATGCGGAGGTAAACTTTTTATATTTGATGAGTGTGGCGCGGAAAGCTTAACATAGTTAAAAGTATCAAGAGGTTTGATTTTTGACAGTTTTGAAGCAGAGGAGGTATTTCCAAAATTTGATTTTGTTGATATCTGCGCGGCACTGTTAAATCCGGCAGCGGCAGTCTCTTCTCTATCTATACTGCCGCGGACTGCTCTATCATCACTAACAGATTTTGCGTTTGAATCAACTTTGTTAATTAAATATTTGATTTTGGAGTCATGCTCAAAAACGAGTTCATCAAAGCCAAGATCACGCTGAGTGCGCAGATAGGCGGATAGAAGAGAACGTGCGCTCATCTCCCCCGCCCTTACCTTAAGCCCATAGATTGAGCGATATTTTTAAGTATCAAAACGGCGGCCTGCGATTTATCCATCATCGCAAACTGCTCGGGATTTCTGCCGTTTTTAAAAAGAATGGTGAACGCGGTACTGTCCTTGCCAAGTGTGTCATCAGCTTTATTGAAGATCATCATATCACAATTTTTTCTTCTCATTTTTGATTCTGCCCTGCTTACGTCATCCCCGCTCTCCAAAGAGAAACCCGCAACGTATTGATTGGATTTTGAAGCTCCGAGTTCCGCGAGAATATCAGGATTGGGTACAAGCTCAAGCGTAAGTTTTTCATCCTCACAACGATGCAGCTTTTCTTTAGAAAAACTGACCGGTCTGTAATCGCTTACCGCCGCGGCCATAATACATATATCTGATGATCCAAATTTTTCCGCTAACGCGTCCCGCATCTCAAGCGCGCTTTTTACGTGGATGACCTCTGCGCGGACGGGAAGCGGATGCGCCGCAGGCCCGCTCACCACCGTAACATTTTGAGCACCCATTAAAAGAGCGGCTTCGGCAAGCGCCGCACCCATTTTTCCTGATGATTTATTGGTGATCACCCGCACCGGATCAATCGGCTCTTCAGTAGGCCCGGATGATATGAGCACCCTCTTACCTTTAAGCAGATCACATACGCCAAGACGGGTAAAAATGTGTTCAGCAATCTCGTCAACCTCAAGCATCCGCCCCGGCCCCGATGTTCCGCAGGCGAGCTCGCCGCATCCTACATTAAGTACAGATATCCCCCTTGCGTTAAGGGAGAGAATATTGGCCTGAGTTGCTTTACTCTCCCACATGACGGTATTCATAGCGGGGGCGGTCATGATTTTTTCTTCGGGGATAGATAACGCAAGCGTGGTAAGCAGATTATCGCCTATGCCCGCGGCGATCTTCGCGATAGTGTTTGCGGTGGCCGGCGCTATAACAAAAATATCCGCCCATTCCGCGAGACGGATATGATCCATATCATAATTTGATTGTTCGTCAAGATAAACCGGACTGCCGGAAAGCGCAGCCAAAGCCTCTGCGCCGACAAGAGGACACGCGGCCGGGGTAAGCACAACCTTAACTTCGCACTTTTTTTTGCGAAGCAGCCTTACTAAAAGAGGGATCTTATAAGCGCCTATCCCTCCGCTAATGCCAATGAGAATTTTTTGCACAACCTGCCCGCGCTATTCTATGCTGCTGTCTTCTAACTCTTCAACGACTCTGCCCTCAAAAAGCTTGCGCAAAGCGAGTGTTGTAGGCTTCTCTGTAGACTCAATAGTGCCCTGACGCAGCTGATCATTAATCACACGCGCCTCCTGAGACGCCATGAGCACAGCCTTATAGCGGCTAACACCCTTTTTTTCAAGTTTCTCAAGCTCTAATTCATGAAGCTCATCTGACATTTAAAACCCCCTTTTTATTCTATATTTTGAATCTGCTCTCTGATCTTTTCAATATTTTCCTTGAGACTCACAGACCAGTGAGCGATCTTTACATCATTCGCTTTTGAACCTATGGTATTTGCTTCCCTGTTCATCTCCTGCAGCAAAAAGCCCATGCGTTTTCCAACCTGTTCATCGAGATCAAAATTTTCGCTGAACTTTTCTATATGGGCGCGGAGACGCGTGATCTCTTCTGAAATGTCAAGACGCTCCGCCATAAGCGTAACCTCAGTTGCGAGGCGCTGAGGTTCAGGAGGAGCAGCGAGAAGTTTCTCCACGCGTGCGCCAAGAGACTCTCTGTATTCAGCCACCCGCTCCGGGGCGCGCTTCTCTACAAGCTGCAATGTTTTTGCTATCTCTTTAAGCATCTTTTTTAACTCTTTGACAAGCGCAGCGCCCTCAGCCTCACGCGACTCCTGAAACGCTTTTATCGCGTTTATAAGAGTAGGGCGCAGATGCTTCCAAAGCACCTCGTCGCTATAACTTGCAGATTCGCTCTTTACAAAATCACCGAAACGCAATACATCATTGAGCCGAATCTCTCCGCCAAGTTTATACGCGTCCTTGACTTCTGTGAGAATGCGCACATAATTGTCAACAGACGTCTTATCCCACGTGAGCTTACCGTTCTCGGCTTCACGGTCGCAAGTGACCACAACATTTATAGATCCGCGTGATATCGCCGAAGTGAGCTCTTTTTTAATTTTTGACTCAAGGTTCATTGTCCACTTGGGCTGTCTGATCTGAATCTCCTGATAACGGTTATTAACCGCGCGCAGCTCCACCCTGTATGTACCCGATGGGGTAGAGTTTTCGCAAAGCCCAAAACCTGTCATGGAACGAATAGGCATATTTCTTTAGTTTCCGCGCGTCCAAGTAATTAATCAACATGGATTACGCTTGTTAGAGTCCAATAAATCAGTTGAATATAATATATGCCGGATTTAATAACCAATAACCCCGCCCAAAAATGATAACAACATCACGCATCGGTGTTTGCGGGGGGTGTCCCCCCGTCAAAAGGGCAATGCAGTCAACTTAAGGATTTTTCTACATGTTTCTCCGTTTCCAGCGCCCCTTTAGGGGAGCTTAGATTGTAACCCAGGGCTTCAGCCCTGGGGTTGCGTGCGCGTAACCGTACCAGCGC
>Ga0123353_10013799_pt1 | contig 11597 bp, 8 predicted proteins | sample TergutLab28metaG_3_FD_92763 | JGI IMG/M metagenome (GOLD analysis project Ga0123353, IMG submission 92763) | Labiotermes labralis P3 segment gut microbial communities from Petit-Saut dam, French Guiana - Lab288 P3 | ecosystem: Host-associated > Arthropoda: Insects > Digestive system > Gut ... | reverse complement strand
GCTTGCGGGGATTGTACCGAGTCCATTGACCAATTCCGCCGCAAACCGGTTCTCAATATGCTTTGGGAATCTGCGGCGCGTCAAGGCAAAGTCGCGGGCAGCCATGCCGCGGGTATGGACACTACGTTTGACACGTCGTCCGCCGTGCTGATCACCTATATCGGAGACAAGCCTGTGGTTGCGTTTGGCGCAACCGAAGCGGATTTAGCCGGCGCTTCGTATGAACTATTGGAACGAGAAACCTCAGATTCATACAGCAGGGTTTTGCTTCAAGGCAACCGGGTTGTCGGCGCACAAATGATGAACACGATGGAAGGGGCCGCTCTGCTGCTGGCACTGCATAAAAAAGGCGAACCGGTTGAACAGAATACGGATCAAATAAAGGAACATATCCGGCACCCCGTCCAGCAGGAGGCGCTGGCCGCTTATTTGCAAAGGTTTACATCGCGGAGGGTCAGGAAATAATCCGTTATCTGCAAAGCCCAAGTACCGATCCGTACTGGAATCTGGCGCTGGAACAGGCTCTGTTTGAAACATTGGATGAAAACGTCAGTTGTTTCATGTTCTGGCAAAACGACAACGCAGTGATCATCGGAAAATATCAGAACACCTATGCGGAAATCAACGCGTCTTTCGTCAAAGAACACCGGATCAAAGTGGCAAGGAGATTATCCGGCGGCGGCGCGGTCTACCATGATATGGGGAATCTCAATTTTACGTACATCATCAACAGTGGCGAACCCAATTTCGATTTTTCCGTTTACTGCGAGCCAATTATCCGCGCTTTGCGATCGTTAGGCGTTGCGGCGGAACAATCGAGCCGGAACGATATAACGATCGACGGCAAAAAATGTTCCGGAAACGCTCAAAATTATCGGAAAGGCCGTCTCATGCACCATGGTACGCTTTTATACGACTCAAACCTTGACATGCTGGCACATGCGCTGAACGTACCGGCGGACAAGATCGAGTCAAAAGCTATCCCGTCTGTGCGGAGCCGGGTGACCAATATCAAGCCGTACATGCGGGAGCCGGCGACCATCGAAACGTTCCGTGACAGTTTAAAAGCGTTCCTGTTTCAGGAGTATGAAGGCCGTATGACGGAATATGGGTTGAACAGTACGGAATTAGAAGCGGTGAAAGCATTACGGGATATGAAATACGCTGTATGGGACTGGAATTACGGGCAATCGCCCCATGGCAATATCCGTAAAAAACGGCGGATCGAAGGCTGCGGAACAATCGAAGTATATATGGATGTGGAAAAGTTCATGATACGCCAGCTTGCGTTTCATGGCGATTATTTCGGCCATGAAGACTCCTCTTTTCTGGCTGAGCAACTGATCGGATGCCCGCTGGAGGAGGAGGCGTTACATCGCCGGTTAGCCAAACTTTCCATCAGTAGCTATTTTCATAACCTACAGGCAGATCAATTGATTTCGCTGCTTTTGTGTTAAAGGGATACGACATAAAACAGTTAAGACGATTGATGAAAACTCCGTCACGGACATTACTTTTACCCTGATTAAATTATGATCACGGATTACAATGTTCTCATAGCGTGACCACCCTGATTACGGCAAGGTATTTTTTTCCTATTTTCGTTTTCTTTGAAAAACCTCTTCCCTGAAGACTGCGCCTCAGGGACAACTAATTTAAACCAACTTTCACACTTCTTCTATAAAGGACTTGTCTATGAGATAATCTCGAAATACTCGATCTTTATTGCAAACATGGTCAATCCACCATTTTTTTTGAAAATCCATGAGCTGATATGGATCTTTACTCAATATGCTTTTCTCCCCAATTTTAGATAGTGTGTCCATCAGTTCATTGTGTAACACACGATGAGATACTGCGTCGGGATAATTAAATTTCTCAAAAAACTCCTCTTCTATCTTGAAATGAATGTGCGCGAACTCGTACATTATCTTGAATATCGGCACGAGCACACTTCCGCCTCGTTTTTGCTGTATTTCGTAATAGAGAGAGTTTATAGCAGATAAAATCCCCTTATGATGTTCGTCGACAATATGTATACCCAAATCAAATTCAGGCTTCCATACGATGAGAGGCAAGCTATTCTGGATTACATTCTTCACTCTACTAATCATGATTTTATCCTCCTGTTTTCAATCGCTGCGGGCTGTCATTTCGTGGGTCTCGCCGTCGAAAGCCGCAGCCAAGTTCTGGGTCGTCATTCCGACAGCCGGACAGCCGTCGCAGGCCTCACCGTCGCGCTCATGCTATGCAGGATGGCCCATTCCTCAATACTTCTCTCCCAGCAGGTGGGCAAGCAATTAAAAGACGAATTTACCGGATAGGGGAAGCCATGATCTGTTCTTCATTGGAAAACGGCTTCCATCCTCCACCAAGCGCTTTAAATATCCTTATCACGTTGCCGGTCATTTGACCGTCGCTCACAGCCAGCGCATCCTCAAGCGATAATAGCGAAGTTTGTGCGCCGATCACGCTGTAGTAGTCCGCCAGACCGCTTGTATGTCTGTCGTATGCTATCTCCAGAGCAGAGCGGGCGGATGCGGCGCCGGCACGGAGAGCTACATTTCTGTCAACCTCCTGCGCGTTCGCGACAAGCGCATTTCTCACCTCTGCCGCGGCAGCGAGGACAACGCCCTCATATGCGGCAAGCATCTGTTCCTCCTTTGCCGTCTGAACTTCGATGTTCCTTCTTATAGCCCCACCATGAAAAATGGGGAGCGTGATGCGCGGGCCGAAGCTGAAACCCACGCTGTTACCGGAAAACAGGCTTCCGTCCAGCGTCTCCAAACCGATGGAACCTAGGAGGAAGAACCTCGGCAGCATATCTCGCTCGGCGGATTTCCGCATGGCAATCTGCGCGGCTAAGGCGCGTTCCGCCGCCCGAACATCGGGCCTTTGGCGGAGTGTATCGGCGGGTATGCCTGTGAACTCGTCCTCCTTAAATAGCTTTGGCAGGTCGTGCCGCTCACGTAAGAAATATTCCAGGCTTCCCGGCGCTTCGCCCGTCAAAATGGCGAGGGCGTTCAGCACGTTCTCCATGCTGATCTTTAGCAGCGGTATGGAGCTCCTCGTCTGTTCAACCGTGTAACTGGCCTGGCTTATCGCAAGCGAATCGCGCAAACCTGCTTTGTACTGCGACGTTAACAGGGATAACGATTCTTCCTGAAGCGCCAGATTTCGCTCCGCTATGTTGAGCCTCTCCCGAAGCGTACAGAAAGAGATGTAACTCAACGCTGTCTCGGATGAGAGCGTCACCCAGACCGAGTGCAGCGCCGCATAGCTGGACTCCAGATTAGCTTCAGCAGCCTCAGTCTTGAGCCCTACCCCTCCGAATATGTCTATCTCCCATGCTGCATCGATCCCCAGCCTTGTCGTTTTGGAAAGAGTACCTCGTTGAGCTGAGTTATCGGAGGATTGGTAGTAGGCCCAACTGGCCGCGCTATCTAGCCACGGTAACGCCGCTGCATTGCTGATGCCTAGCGCCGCGCGGGCCTCCTGTACCCTCGCCCTCGCAGATACGAGGTTCCTGTTGTTCTCGAACGCGCGTAACACCAACTGCGTAAGCGTATCGCTGTCCATGCGCGTAAACCAATCGGCCAGCGTTTCGTTAGATAACTCGGAGTCATCATCGCTCTGCTTCGCGAATTCGTTGTCATATTTACTTACCAGGCCAAGCCAGTCACCATTCCGTATAGCTTCGTCGTCCGATATGGGCGGTGGGGTAACGTCCCGTGATACCCTGTCATACTTACTGACAAGAGCATTCCAAGCATCCTGGTCTACATATCCAGCGTCAGCGGAGGTGGTTGCGTAAGCGCACTGCACTACAGTTAACGTTATCAACAGCGCTGCGTATTTAATTAACGTTCTGATCGGGTTCACCTTCAGCAACCTCCTTTTTTGAAGAGAAAAGCCAGCCAAGGAGGCGCTTTACCCTTTCCCTATTCTCCTGCAATACTGTATATAGGCCCGGAATGAGGAAAATGCCAAATACCGTCGCCAAACTCATGCCGAAGAATATCGTTGTGCCGACGTGAATCCTGCTTCCCGCACCAGCTCCGGTTGCAAATAGCATCGGGAGCACTCCGAAGACGCTGGTAAGCGCCGTCATCATTACGGAGCGGAAGCGCTGGCGTCCAGCTTCAGCCGCAGCTTCGAGTATCGAAAGCCCCTTTACCTCATGCTGTTCCTTTGCGAACTCGATAATGAGGATCGCGTTCTTCGCCGCCATCCCTATCAGCAGCAAAATTCCCAACTGCGCGTATATGGAGAGCGACAGCTTCATAAAGAAAATTCCCGCCAAAGCGCCCAGAAGAGCGACGGGGAGCGAGAGTATAACTGCCATAGGAACGGTCCAGCTCTCGTACTGAGCCACGAGGAACAGATACCCGAAAACAAGTGCGGCCAATAGCATCATCATCGTCTGCCCGCTTGCCTGCTGCTCCTGATACGTCATACCGGTCCATTCGTTCACGTAACCCTCAGGCAGTTCCCCCGTCAGTTGCTCAACGCGTTCAATACCCTGTCCAGATGAATATCCGGGTCTCATTAAAGCAGTTATTGCGGCAGCCGGGTACAGGTTGTATCTGCTTATCGTTCGCGGCGCCAGCGTCCTTTTAATTGATGCGATTGTCTCCATCGGAACGTTGGCGCCAGACGAACTCCGCACGAGCACGTTCTCCAGGCTGTCAGATCTGTCTCGAAACATCCAGTCGCTCTGCACAATAACCTTGTTCACTTGCGTGCCTATGTTTATGTCGTTGATGTACTCCGTACCGAAGTAGGTTTGAAGAGTTGAGAAAATTCTGCTCATCGAGAGCCCCATCATCTCCGCTTTCTCCCTGTCTATGTCGACGTGAATATGCGGCGTGTTTGCCGTGTATGAGCTGAACGCGAACATGAACTCGGGGGACTGCATTATCTTCATCATAAGTAAATTCATCACTTCTGCTAGCCTTACCGGGTCGTTTTCCATCCGCGACTGCAATTCGAGCTGAAGCCCTCCGGCTATGCCGAGCCCCTGTATCGCCGGCGGCGACACTACGTTCACCTGCGCTTCGGGAACTCCGGCGGCTATTCCGCGCACCCGGTTCATTATCGCTTGCTGTTCTGTTTCAGGGGTCGTCCTTAGCCTCCAGTTTTCAAGCGGTATGACTATCATGCCAACGTTCTCTCCCGCCGAGCCCATCATAGAAAATCCGTCTACTGCCATCACGTACTTAACCCCGGGCAGGGCAACAACTTGCGGAATTATCTTGCCCATAGCCTCGCGCGTTCTGCTCTGCGCGGCGCCCTCAGGGAGCTGGATCATAGACATTATCGCCCCTTGGTCCTCATCTGGGAGAAACTCCGTGCGGGTATTGGCGTACATGTAGAGCGAAAAAGAAGTTACCGCCACGAAGAGCAGCAGCGTAACGAAGGCGCGGCGGGCTATCCATATCGCGCCCTTCACGTAACCATTAGTGATGGACGAAAGCCCCTTGTTGAACCACGCGAACGGTCCCCGCTGTTTCGGCTTAACGTTGCCCAACATGTGCGCGCACATCGCCGGGCTCAGCGTGAGGGCGGCCAAGAGCGAAAAGAAAGTGGCGAACGATATTGTCACGGCGAACTGGCGGTATATAATGCCGGTGATGCTCTGGCTGAAGGTGACCGGAACGAATATCGCAAGCACTACCATCGACGTCGCGACCATTGGCCCCGTAATGTCCTTCATGGCTTGTACCGTGGCGTCGACCGCGCTCAGATTGTCCCGTTCCTTGATGAAAATAACGCGTTCAACGACAATTACCGCGTCGTCAACTACGGCGCCTATTACCAGCACCAGTCCGAAGAGCGTCAGGATGTTTATGCTGAAATCAAGCACGTAGAGCCCGATAAACGCCGAAATCAGCGATATCGGGATTGTTGCGACCGGCACCAGTGTTACGCGCCAGTCTTGGAGGAAGATATAACAAACAAGTACGACGAGGGCAAACACAACAATCAAAGTTGTGAATATTTCCAAAATGGTTGCCCGGACAAAATCCGTCGAGTCATAGCCCACTACGAATGCGACGTCCTCCGGGACGGTGCGTTCGAGCTCGGTTAGCGCGTTTCGAACTCCTTCCATTACGTCCAGCGCGTTTGCGTCTGCTGCCTGTGACAGCAGCATCATCGCGCTTGGGTTGCCGCTGAGGGAAGCGCTCATGCCGTAGCTCTCCGCTCCAAGTTCAATGCGTGCCACGTCCTTTAGCTTTACCTGCCCGGCGGCGGTCGTCCTGATTATTATCTCCTCGAATTCGCGCACGTTCGACAGCCTTCCTCTTGTGGTCAGCGAATAAACCATTGCCGTCTGAGCTCCGGTGTTTCCCATGCCGGTCCCTAAGGAGCCAAGCGATGCCTGCCTGTTCTGGCTGGAGATTGCAGCGCCGACTTCCGATGTTGACAGCCCCAGTGACGCAAGCCTATCCGGGTCGAGCCATATCCTGATGCTGTAGCGGGCGCCGAATATCGTCACGTCGCCCAAGCCCGAAACACGTTTTAGGACGTTAATCACGTTATTGTAGGCGAAGTCAAGCAAATATAGCTGATCACGCGTACCGTTCGGAGATATAATTGCCACAAACCCGAGCATATTTGAGAAACTCTTTAAAATGGTGAAGCCGCGCTGTGTAACCTCCATCGGCAGAAGGGGAGACACCTGTTGAATTCTGTTTTGTACGTTAATGAGCGCCATGTCGGAGTCCGAACCTGTCTTAAAGGTTATCGTGAGGCTGTAGCTGCCTGAATTGCCGGAATTCGAGTTCATATAGATCATGTCTTCCACACCATTCAACGCCTCTTCAAGCGGTGCGGCTAAAGTATTGGCAACAGTGACTGCATCTGCGCCAGGATAGTTAGCCATCACGATAATTGTCGGCGGCGCGACATCAGGATACTGTTTTATCGGTAGACTAAAACCTGCTATTGCACCCGCAATCATCAGCACTATCGCGATGACCATCGCGAAACGAGGTCTTCTTATAAAAAAGTTTGAAAACATGCGCCGGCTATTCCCTTCCCACTACTGGCAAGTCGAAGCCTGACTCACGGGCTAACTCGGCCGGGCTCTTCGACGCGGAACCGGTCTGTGGGTAATTCGGCCTGACCGGCATTCCCGGGCGCACATTCTGGATACCGCGAACGATCACCTTATCACCGGGTTCAAGTCCTGAAACGATCTCACGCGATGTACCTATCTCCACTCCAAGCGTTATATCGCGCCTTTGCGCTACGTCGCCCTCACCTATCATATATACGAAATCGCCGCGCAAGTCGGTAATTATGGCCTCCTGCGGCACGACCGGGGCGATACGCTCACGCGCCGGCTTTGTCACCACACGAACCATTAAGCCCGGTATAAGTGTTCTTTGCTCGTTTTTGAACTTGAGGTAAACTGTCAATGTACCAGTCATGGGGTCCATCACGTTCGACTCGAAATCGCGCTCTCCTGTTACCGGGTACTCCGTGCCATCAGCCAGTATGAGCGTCGTGTTGTATACGTCGCCGGACGCTTGAAACGCCTCTATCTGGTCCATAAAACTCCTATCGGGCAGCGCGTAAGATACCCTTATCGGGTCCATCTGAACAATGTTTGCCAAGTGACCGCCCGCAGAAGAAACGTAGTTGCCCTTTGTGGCTTCAGCGCGTCCTATACGCCCGGAAATCGGCGCCGTTATCTTAGTGAATCCGAGGTCAATCTGCGCGAGACGGAGGGCCGCCCTCGCCTGTTCGACTGTAGCTCGGCTTTGCTGAACATCGCTTTCCGCCATATCCAGGTCGCTAGCGGATACGCTGCGCTTGTCGGCGGCCTTGAGCCTGTCGTTGAATTTGGCCGCACGGGACAAATTAGCCTGGGCCCTTGACAGATCGGCATTCCTCAGTTGAACGGTCGCTTGATGTTGAGCGCTGTCTAGTGTGAAGAGCACATCACCCTCCTTCACCATAGCGCCCTCTTTAAAATGAACTGTCTCTATCTGACCCGATACCCTTGGCCTTACGAGGACATTCTGTATCGGTTCCACGCGCCCGATATATTCGCGCCTAAGGGCAAGGTCGGCTCTCTCGACCATGTGTCCTATCACTGCCATGGCAGGAGGAGCGGGTGGAGCGCCGGTAGATTGAGTAGCGGCCTGCGCTTGTGAAGCTTCATGCGTAAACCCAAGCCTCTCGTGCAACCAAATCCCAAAGATTGAGCCGGCGAAATACCCTATGACAAGTATAAGAGTTAATATCGCCATTAATTTCAGCACTCTTGTGTTCACACCACCGAGCCGTTTCTTTAAAAAACCATAAAGCATGCAAAATCCTCCTCGGAAGTCGATATCCTTTTGCTTAAGTCGTGCTACAGTATACAATAAGTTATATCTTTCTTCTATAGGATTTGTTGGGCTTCTCGAAGTCCTAGAGGATTGTAATAAATTATTGCAGCTGAATTTAGTATCATGATGATTATAAGCAATACATGCAAAGAGAAGCGTCATAAATATGCCGGAAATCAAGTATTATGAAAACTATCTCTGTCGCCTTTTTCACTGGCTTTTATGGAACAATGAAAAGAAACAAGCCAGCGGCAATCATTAATCAAACAGTAAAAATTGTGAAAATGACACGCCAGCTCATTATTTTAAAAGCGATTTTTCACTTTACAGATCCTAAAAAAAATCGCGCACTTCGTTCATCTATATTTCATTCAAGCACTGTACTTAATGCCTGAAAGTTCTCGTGCCGGCAATTAACATTGTAATGCCAAGCTCTTCTGCTCTCTTTTCTACTTCATCGTCCTTTATTGAGCCTCCAGGCTGAATTATTACGGATATCCCGGAAGCATGAGCAATTTCGACGGTATCCGGGAAAGGAAAGAACGCGTCGCTTGCCATTATGGCGCCTTTAGCATTCTCTCCCGCACGGGCCAGCGCAAACCGCGCGGCGTCAATTCGGCTTGTAAACCCACCGCCGATGCCAATAGCAGCCCCATCCTTCACTATCGTTATCGCGTTGCTTTTTGTGAGCCACGCACTTTTCCACGCAAAAACAATGTCATCCCATAATTCATATTTATGAGGGCCTACCCAACGGCAGTTGACCTTTGAAATCAACTGCGGAAGTATATCCTGCTGCAAGAGAATTCCTGCCCTGCAGCTGATAATTTGCTCTTTGTTACTATAATTACCTGTTAGCTTTAAAATTCTTAAGTTCATTTTTGTTTTCAAAAAGTTAAGCGCCTCATCATCAAAATCCGGTGCGGCAACAACTTCAAAAAAGTGATTATTCAACAATACCGCTGTTTTCATATCGACAGCTTCCGTAAATCCCACTACTCCTCCGAATGCTGAAATAGTGTCATACTCAAAAGCTTTTTCATAAGCGACGGATAATGTAAGTGCTGTCCCTATCCCGCATGGAGTGGAGTGTTTTATTATCACTGCTGTTTTAGAGCCTTTAAACATATCTTCTGCGTTCAGTACTGCGTTCATGTCCAACAGGTTATTATAAGATAACTCCTTCCCCCAAAGTTGTATGAACGGACAGCTTTCTTTTGAAAGAGCCGGCATATAAAGCGCTGCCTTTTGGTAAGGATTCTCTCCATATCTCAGGCTTTGCTGTTTCCTGACTGGTATGCTTATTGCGTCTGGGAAATCCTCGCTCCCATCATCCAATAGGCGGCTCAAGCCTTTTTCAATGACCGCGTCATAATATGCGGTCGACCTAAAAGCTTTTACCGCAAGCTTTTCTCTCAATTTAAGCGATATATTGCCATTTTGCGATATTTCCGTGACTACTTGATCATAATCTTCTATTTCAGTTACGACAGCGACATCTTTATAATTCTTTGCCGCCGCCCTTATGAGGCTAACCCCGCCAATATCAATTTTTTCAATAAGCTCTTCGATATCGTTCCCGTTTTTTTCCGCCGTCTCTTCGAAAGGATACAGATTGCAAACTACTACATCTATTAAAGGAATTTTATAATTTTCCCTGTCCTTATCATCATCGTCATTTCCCCTGCGGGACAAGATGCCTCCCATTATCGATGGGTGCAGGGTCTTTACCCTCCCGCCCAAAATAGAAGGAATCCCTGTTACATCACATACTTCAGTTACTTCAATCCCATTAGCTCTTAAATGGGAAGCCGTTCCCGAGCTGGACAGTATTTCGTACCCTACCTTTACTAACGCTCCTGCAAGCCACACTAATCTGTCTTTATCCCAGACAGATATAAGAGCTCTGGGTTTATTGTCCATTAAATTTTCTCCCCTTTATGAATAGTTTTGACAAAGTTTCAGGATATAAAGAATGTTCAATCCGATGTACACGTTCAGAAAGAGTTTCCAAAGTGTCGTCCTCTTTTATTTCAACTGCCCTCTGGGCAATAATTTGGCCGTGATCCATGAATTCATCGACAAAATGAACTGTTACTCCTGTTACCTTAACGCCGTACATAAGCGCGTCGTTTATTGCGTGCGTTCCCTTAAAAGAAGGCAGTAAAGATGGATGGATGTTGACTATCTTCCCTTCCATACGTTCTACAAAATCCTTTGAAAGTATCCTCATAAATCCGGCAAGAACAAGCCAATCCACGTTTTTTTCACTCATCGCTTGAAGCATTGTTTCCTCCGCTTTTCTTTTTGAATAATTACTTCCCCCGCCTTCTCCATATGAAAATACAATAGTATCTAATCCCAACTCATGCGCTGTTTGAAGCCCCTTTGCATTCCCATTATCGCTCCCTACGAAGCACACTTCCGCATCGAGCTTTCCACTTTTTATCGCATTGACTAAGGCCTCCATGTTCGAGCCACGCCCAGAAATCAGTATCGCTATTTTGGTCATGTTTTTATAACGGTTTTATCTTTCATTATTTAGTAAGCGGGACACCGGGAACGTAGTCCCCTACTTCTCCGATGATTTTGGGAGACTCTCCCAAGCTTTCAAGATGTTTTATTACCTTTGGAGTATCTGAATCCGAGGCTATCATAACATAGCCTATGCCAAGGTTAAAAACTCTTCTCATTTCAGCTTCATCCACTCCTGCGCTTGCCACCAGGTCAAAGATATACTCCCGTTTCCATGAACTGTAATCAACTTTTATGGAAAGCCCTTCTGGAATTATTCTCATGCAATTTGCTTCAAGCCCTCCGCCTGTTATATGGGCCATTCCCCGTATCTCAAATTTTTCCAGCACGGATAAAGTCTGCTTTACGTATAGCTTTGTGGGCGTAAGCAAAACCTCCGCAAGCGGAGCATTATATTCGCCTATGTGTGAGTCCAGGCTTAAAGAGAGTCCGCTGCTGCTTAAAAGAGCTTTGCGCACAAGGCTAAAGCCATTACTATGAAGCCCGGAGCTTGGAATACCTATGAGTTTATCGCCGCACGCTATATTTGAGCCGTTTATTATGTTGCCTTCCTTTACTAACCCGACGCTGAATCCTGCAAGGTCAAACCCCGTCTCCGAATAGACGCCCGGCATCTCTGCTGTTTCCCCGCCTAGAAGAGCCGCGCAGCTTTCCGCACACGCTGATAATATCCCCTCCATTATTTCACTGAACAAAGGAACATTGAGTTTTCCGCACGCT
>Ga0123353_10013797_pt1 | contig 11597 bp, 6 predicted proteins | sample TergutLab28metaG_3_FD_92763 | JGI IMG/M metagenome (GOLD analysis project Ga0123353, IMG submission 92763) | Labiotermes labralis P3 segment gut microbial communities from Petit-Saut dam, French Guiana - Lab288 P3 | ecosystem: Host-associated > Arthropoda: Insects > Digestive system > Gut ... | reverse complement strand
TGGTAGCGCGCGTGGTTTGGGACCATGAGGCCGGGAGTTCGAGTCTCTTCACCCCGACCATGCCCCGGCGTATCGAGGGCCTCTAGCTCAGTTGGTTAGAGCGGTCGGCTCATAACCGATTGGTCCGGGGTTCGAGTCCCTGGAGGCCCACCAGACAAAAGTTAAAACAAGCATTAAACACAAAATAATACGGCCCGGTAGTTCAGTTGGTTAGAACGCTAGCCTGTCACGCTAGAGGTCGAGGGTTCGAGTCCCTTCCGGGTCGCCATTTATTTGATGCTGCTTTTACTTCAAAAACGAGACGTTCTCCGGCGTCTTTTTGATTAAATGATTTGCCTCGGTAGCTCAGTCGGTAGAGCAAAGGACTGAAAATCCTTGTGTCGTTGGTTCAATTCCGACCCGAGGCACCACGCGCTGGTGTAGCTCAACAGGCAGAGCAATTGATTTGTAATCAATAGGTTGATGGTTCGATTCCGTTCACCAGCTCCACAAACGCCGGCAGTAAAGACTCACGCGGTATTTTGCAGATTGACAAAATACAAGAGTCTAAAACTAAATATGGAAGAGTTCCCGAGCGGCCAATGGGAGCAGACTGTAAATCTGCCGTCTGACGACTTCGGTGGTTCGAATCCACCCTCTTCCACCAAAATCAAGTAATCCGAACCACTTCAGCCGCATAATTTACGGTGACGACTGGTTCGGATTTTTGATTTTATTAAAGGATTTGGAGTAAAAGAAACACGGCGGTCAAAACTTTTATTTTATTTTCGCTATTTTTTTAGCTTCTGTTTATCGCGATTTGCTTTCTATTCGGCAAATTCTCTTTTGTCCACCTGTACCGTATGTGCTGAGTTCCGGCACCTCAATCAAAGCATCAAGCAATACGCCACAATACGGACCTGGATTTGCAGGCCGTGGCAAAACGCGGACTACAGCAATATTCCCTCGGATTTGAAACCATTCACGATTTCAGCCGCTTCTTTAAACGCTTGACCACGCCGAATCCCTCTCACTACCGCAAAATCAATTTTGAATTTGAATCCGCCCAGTCCGACGAATGAAATAAGAATCTGTATTATAGTTCTAATGTCTAATTAGCCATAGGTATTACTTTTACCGTTTTCATCCCTTCGTTGAGTTCTTCGTCAGCGCCCGCAACGCACAACCGCGCTCGGATGCCTTTGGGTACAGATATGCGCAATTCTATATCGTTTTCCGTCCTGTGCCATTCAACGGACAACCTTCCGCCGGGAAAATCACGCCACGCTGAGGCCGACGACAGCGCGGCGGGGAAAACCGGCGACAGGACAACCTCGTTCGGGTCGCGGAAATACGGGTTGACCTTGATGCCGCCGATATAAGCGATCAACCACCCGGAGACATCCCCGAAAAAATGATGGTTCAGCGAATTGTTCAATTCCAGGCCTTTCGGCCACAGACCGCCGTCCTTAAGCTCGAAAAAGTTTTCGCACAGCGAGGTCGCTCCGTGCAAAATATTGTACGCGTAACTTGGAAATTCCGGCCGCGTAATCAGCTTGTACGCCAAATCCGGCTGCCCGTGTTCGCTCAACACGCGGAAGAGTACGCGCGCGCCCAATATCCCGCAGCTCATCGCGCCGTCCTTTTCGATCAGCGAAAGCAGCTGCGCCGCCACCGTCTGTTTTTCGGCGCCGGTAAAAATCCCGTAATACAACGCCATCGCGGCCGCGGTCTGGGTCGCGTATTCTTGCCGCATCCTACTGTTGAGAATATATTTCTTACGGAAATTGTTTATAAGTTCGTCCCGCGCGGTCTCGGCGTATCGCCGCCGCCCGGTTTGACCCAAAACGCCGAAAATCGCCGCCGCTTTGACCAAAATGTCGACGGCGGTCAAGCTGTCGGTGATCTCCAACAGCGTGTCGTGATCAGAGCCATAATCCCTTCCTGCTTGACACCAATCACCGAGACCGAACGCAAGCAGCCCGTCCGCATTGCGGCGGCTCAGCATATAACGGATATATTTACCGATCGCGCCCGCGTTTTCTCTGAGCGCGGCTTTATTCCCCGTATATTGATAGATTCTGTACGGCAATTCGGTTATGACGGCGTCCCACGCCGGCCCGTTTCCCCAGGCGAAGCCCCAGCCCGCGGTCGGAACGATTCCGGGCAGCGCGCCGAACGCGTCTTGCGCCGCGCGCACGTTATGCAGCCATTCGCGGTAAGAAACCGCCGCGGCAAAGTTCATTGATACCCAGTCCGCCGACAGCGCCGCGTCTCCTGTCCAGCCGTTCTTCTCCCGGTGCGGGCAGTCCGTCAAAAAATAATGGAAGTTGGACAGCGCCGAACGCCTGCAATGCTCCTGCAATGTGTTGAGCATGGCGTCCGAGCAAGCAAAACCGCCGGCGTCGCGCACATCGGAATGCAATATGATTGCGGTCAAAAGCCCGGGCGCCGCTTGCTCTTCCGTGATCCCTTCGACGTAAATATAACGGAAGCCGTGATAAGTAAACTTAGGGATATACGCAGCGGACCCGCCGCGGCAGATGTAAGTATCTGTTTGCATACAGTCCGGCCGTGTCCGGCTGCCGAACGAGATGTTTCGGACGTCCAGCGCGTCGTCCTTCAAAATTTCGCCACAGGTAAAAGCGAGCCTCTGCCCGCGCGCCCCGTCGATCTCCAACCTAAATATGCCCGCGATATTGACGCCGAAATCGTAGATATATCCGTTCCCGCTTTTTGTGACGCTGACGGCCGCCAGCTCCCCGCGCGGTTTTATCGGCTCGCAGCGCGGAATACGCGGCTTTCCCTCGGGCGTTTTCGCCGGGATCGCGTCATCCCAGCCCGTATCGTCAAACCCCGGTAAATTCCAGCCGTTGATTTCCAGCCTCGCGTCATAATGCACGCCCGCGCGCAAATCGTCGAACGTCATCGCGGAAGCCCGCGTTTTGAAGCCCGCGTCCGCCTCGAACAGCGTTTGGCCGTCCGCCTCAAGCGACAGCGCGAGCTTGGGCGCGTCCCGGAAACTTGCTTTGTCAAAATCCCAAATATCGCCGCCGGGACTGTTCAAAAACCCGTTGCCCAAAATAAATCCGAGCACGTTTTCACCTTCGCGCAGCTTGCCCGTCAAATCGTATTCGTCATAATACAAAATGTCGTCCGGATTGGAGACATACGGCGCGAGGTAACCTTTGGTCATTTCCGCGCCGTTTAAGTACAGCTCGTAAAATCCAAGGCCGCAAACGCGCAAAACGGCCTTTCGATACCGGCCGGCTGTAAAACGTTTGCGCAAGAGCGGCGCCGGTACGTGCGCTTCGAAAGTGTTGTATTTTCTCCCCGCGCCGACAAACCGTCCGGAAAAAGCTTTTACCGCGGGTTTTGCTTTGTTTTTCATACCTTAACTCATCCCTTAATTTTCAACTTTAGAGTATGTCAACACACCCTAATGCGAAACGTATTGCCGCCCTTGCGCGGGATTTCCCATTTTTCATTCAACGCGGGGCCGCAGGAATTGGAACCGATACCGCGCATGGCGGCGTCCAACGTAACATAAACGACATCCGGCGGCGGCAATTCCCAATTGTGCGCGGTTTTGCGCAAGATTTTCTCGTTGTAAGGCAAGACGGAAAAGGAGAAAGGCTTGGCGGCGGATATTTCAACCGCCCCGCCCGTTGCGCGTCCGTTCTTCCGTCCCGCTTGCGCAGAATTCTCCGGGAACAATTTGACATGCTTTGTTCCGCAATGCGAACCGCATTCCTGCGGCTTGATATAGTTTGTAAAATTCTTTTCCACGGTGGTTTGATACCGCCCGAACGCCGACAAGTCCGCCGTATCGGCGTAGACTTCGCACGGGCCTCTGCCGCAGTACTCAAACCCGGAAAATTCACGGCCTACCGCGAAAGAAATACCTGCGCGCGGTAAATTTTTGACCGAATCGGGCATTTTATAGGTAAAATCAATTTCTATCCCGTCCGCAAAAAACGCATAGCCCAGCGTAAACTCCAGGCAAGACGCTTTGGACACGGGCAGCATTTTCCCGGTCAAGTTTAGTCCGGTCTTTGTAATTTTTACATCGCGTATCACCGGCGTGGCGTCATAAATCCCGCGGGCAAACCACTCGTGCTTGACGTTCCGGTCGTTGTCCGTGGGCGCGCGGGTAATCGTCGGGACAAGCGGCGCGGCCAACCGCTCTGTACTGCCGATAATCGCCGAGGTCAATCCGCCGGTAAATAAATCTACCGTATAATTTGCGCCGCCGCAGGATAGCTTTACCGCGTTCGCGTTTGTCCGGATTTGAACCCCGACGGGCGTCAAAACGACGGACGGCGCTTGGACGGCCGAATCTTCTGTTTTCTCGTTTCCGTATATTTTTTTGAGATTCAACAAGCCCGGCTTAATTTCCAAATCCGGCCCGACAAGCCCGTCGATACAAAAATTTCCGTCATGCGGAACTTCTCCGAAATCCCCGCCGTATTGATACGCGGGAACCTTGCCGGAAGCAGAACCACCGGCCCGGAAAGCGTCGGAGACGCCGAAAACATCATTTCTTTTCGCCAAGCCGGACAGAAAAGTATCGGAGATACCGTGGTCCTTCCATTCCCATACAAAACCGCCTATCAAACGGTCGGAGGAATTGATGACGTCCCAGTATTCCTTGAGGTCGCCCGGGCCGTTGCCCATCGCGTGGCTGTATTCACACAGCACAAACGGACGCGTTTCCGATTCGTTTTTTAGATACACATCCTTTATCCATTCCGGCGGATAGTACATGTGGCTGACCATATCGAAAACGGCGTTGTCTTTTGCGCCACCGGGGTTTTGACCGCCGCAAAACGCGCCTTGATAATGCACAAGGCGCGTACCGTCTATTTTCTTGATTTCTAAAGCGGCGCGCGGAAAAATATCGCCGTAACCCGATTCGTTACCCAAACTCCAAATAATCACGGACGGGCGGTTTTTCTGCGCCGCGACATTGCAAAGATTCCGCTCCAAAACGGAAGACGCGAACGGCTCGCAATCGGTAAGCGCGGGCGCGTTTGCGTAACCGCCGAAAACGCCGTGGCATTCCACGTCGGCCTCGCTCATTACATAGAGCCCGAGCTCGTCGCACAGCCTGTAAAACGCGGGCGCGGACGGATAATGCGACGTGCGCACGGCATTGATGCTATGCGCCTTCATCAACTCCAAATCGGCGCGCATATCCGCCGCGCTGACCGCCGCGCCCTTGCCCGGATGGAAGTCGTGGCGGTTGACGCCTTTCAGCTTGATATGCTTACCGTTGATTTTGAAAACTCCGTCCTCAACCGCAACGGTGCGGATTCCGACTTTTTCGTCGATCATCTCTCCCGCGCATTCAATTTCCAAGCCGTACAAATACGGGCTTTCCGCCGTCCAAAGCCGGGGATTTCTGGTTTTGAAGGTGATACTTTCGCCCGGCAGGCAAGTTTGAGTTTCGCCGAATAAGGCGAGCGTCGCGGACGCGCCGCCGGATAAGTATGTAAACGTCGCAGTTCCGTCCGGCGCAGTCTCGACTTTATAGTCGACGATATGCCCCTCGGGGCGCGCCAGCAGATATACGTCGCGGAATATGCCGGTAAACCGCCACTTGTCTTGATCTTCTAAGTATGAACCGGCGCACCACTTGAGCACCAACACGTCCACGGTATTTTCACCGAAACAAACCAAACCGGTTATATCGAATTCGCTCGTACGATGGCTGATTTGCGAAAAGCCGGCGAATTTCTCGTTGATATACAAATAGAAGCACGAATCCACGCCGTCAAAGTTTAGGTAAAATTTGCCCGGGGTATCATTTGCCTTTATAGTAAACGTCCTGCGGTAATGAAATGCGGGATTCTCCTGCGGCACATAGGGCGGGTCGTACGGAAACGGATAATTGATGTTGGTGTATTGGAAATGATCATACCCATGATATTGCACACAGGAAGGAACCTCGATGGGGCACCACTCTTTTATCGTGGTTCCCCCAGTCGACGCTCCGCTTTGCTCTTCGCAAAGTGGGTAGCCGCTAGCGGCTATCGGCTCAAGAAGCCGTCCATGCGGCTTATTTTTGGTATCAACTAACGCAAAATCCTCCGGAACGTCGTATATGCTTTTATAAGCGCGCATATCCCACACGCCGTTCAAAGACACAACCCCGCCGCGCGGCGCATAATGACAGCGCGGCGGCAATACGTTTACGCTTCCGGTTTTTTGATAATACTTTTCTAACATCTGTCATACCCTTGCCTTTAAACGGGTGTGCCCATTTTGGTGCGCTAACGGAGTGGCTAAAGAGTGCCCTTCAGACGGGCAACAGTCGGTGAGCCGCCAAAGCAAGCGTACTCAAACGTACATGACCAAGGCGGTGAACCGAGCGTAGCCCGTCAAGCGTACTATTTAGCCACTCCTCCTTTAAACGATTGACTTTTCGGCCTGCAACCTTTATATTATTCGGGTGAGCCGCTATAGTCTAGAGGTTAGGACGCTGGCCTCTCAAGCCGGAGACTGGAGTTCAATTCTCCATAGCGGTACCAAAAACGGTCGGCACGACGGAATGCGTTGTGCCGATTTTTTTATTTTTTTACCTTCAACTGTCCCTAAACAAGCCTTTTCTCAAATAATCTCCCTAATTCATCATAGCCAAGCCATTGGACTAAATGATTCTTTTAAGTGCCACTTGAAAGTTGCATTGTTAATATGGAATTGTCCCTCACCTGCATTGCCCTTATGTTGCTTGTCTGAATACTCCATGTCTATGGATCAATGTCATGCATAACGTGTTTATTGCAGTTTCAACAGGAACGCAATTATCAAAAATAAAATCACAAATATTACTAACAGCCGCGATATTTTCTCTATGTGAAAAGCATTCTTGCTGAATAATATGTTTTTTTGAAAGGAGTTTGTTTGCGCGGGAAATAAGTCTACTGTTATTATTGGATACAGCAAGCCTTTCCCAGTTTCGCTTGGTTGCAGTAGACATAATAGCCGATTCTTCTCTCACAATATCAGTCAACCTCCACGTCTGTCATTTTACTTCATTTGAGAAAAAAAGTAAAGAAATCCGGTCACAATTAGAACTTAATACATAAAGAATAGCTTCTTTATGCTTCTGCTCGTAACGAAATCAAAGGAATTATATTTTTCCGGTTTCTTTGGCTATCATGCGTCCGTTTCCGTCGTGAAATCAAAAGGTTATTAAATCGCTTTTTGAATTGTCGGCATCCTGCTTTTTATTCGCTGAGTGCAAAAATTAGTGGGTGAAACGGAAGTTTCACCCACTTTCCCGTTACAGCGCGCTGTCCAACGTAATACGGCCCAGTCTGCCCGCTCTTAGATCGCCGATCAAGGCGGTTGCGGCGCGCTCCGTATCCGAATTGCCGCCCGCGCGGACATAACCCCTTGCCTCCGCCGCGTCCGCAAGCGAGCTCACGGGTTTTCCGTATCTGCGCGAAAGAATACCGGGATCCATCGCGTTGAGGGTTTTGATCAGCTCGCCCGCCAGCGCCGTCAAGTCTATAACTTCGTCCTTGACGCAGCCGACGAAAGCGAGTTTTTTTGCGGCCTCAACATCCTCCATTTTATGCGGCAGCGCGCCCGGCGTGTCGAGCAGGTCGACGGACTCCAGCTTGACCCACTGCCGCCCGCGCGTCACGCCCGGCTTATCGCCGGTCTTGGTTTTGGCTTTCTTGCACAGGTTGTTGATCAGCGTGGACTTGCCCGTGTTGGGCACGCCGATCACGACGGCGCGCGGGATATACAAAACGCCCTTTGCCGCCCATTTCTCGCGTTTTTTAGCCGCCAGTTTGTCGACGAGCGGCAGAATCTCGCGCGCCGCGCCCGACATCGTGGCGTCCAGCGCGACGGCGGCCGGCAGCTTCTTGAGCCACGCCGCAGTCTGCGCCGGGTCCGCGAGATCGGCCTTGGTCAGCGCGTACAGCACGGGCCTATCCCCGATCACCGAAGCAAAATCCGGATTGATACAGCTCGCCGGCGTGCGCGCGTCCAGCACATAAATCACAACATCGGCAGCCTTAACATACGCGCCCAACTCCCTAACGGCTTTCGCCATATGCCCCGGAAACCAGTGGATTTTTACAGTCTCATCCATAAATTCATCGATATTTCTTGATATCATCTTCGGTGATTTTACGTACGACGCGGCATGGGTTGCCAACCGCCAGAACGCCGCCGGGGATATCTTTGACCACGATGCTGCCCGCGCCGATCACCGTTCCGCTCCCGATCGTTACGCCGGGCATGATTTGCGCGCCGCCGCCGATCCACACGCTGTCGCCGATTGTCACCGGGTACGCGTATTCGATGGCGGCGTTACGCCGTTCCGCGTCCAGCGGATGCCCCGCCGTATAGATCCCCACGTTGGGCGCGATCAGCACGTCGTCTCCGATCGTCACCTTTGCGTTGTCCAAAATGACGAGATTGTAGTTGGAAAAGAACCGCTCGCCGATTTCGATGTTGTAGCCGTATTCGCACCGGAACGGGATTTCCACCGCAAACGTTTTGCCGGTTTTGCCCAAAAGCCCGCGCAAGATGTCCCTGCCGCGCGCCTCGTGCTCCGCGGGTGATAAGTTGTTGTATTCATACCAAATTCTGCGCGCCGCCGCGCGCTCGGCGTTCAGCTCGGGCTCGAAAGGCAGATATAACAGCCCATTCGCCGATTTTTCCTTTTCTGTCATAACCTACTCCTTGTATTTACAGTCAGTTTATCATCGTATCAATAAAACCAACACAGCACGAGATATGGTCCATTGCATCAATTCGGAGCGACGATAACGTGCCAGTCGATAGGCCCTTGTCCCAAAAACTCCAGCGCGACGTTGGCTTTGGCAAAATGGCCGCAGCCGAAAAAGCCCATAAACGACGAGAGCGGGCTGGGGTGGGAGGTCTCGAGCACGACGTGCCTGTCCGAGATCAGCGCGCGCTTGTTGCGGGCGTTCCTGCCCCACAGCATAAACACGATCGGCTTTTCGCGCGCGTTCAGCTTTTCGATCACCGCGTCGGTAAAGGTTTCCCAGCCCTGCCCGCGGTGCGACATCGGCTGCCCCTCGCGCACGGTGAGCAGCGTGTTGAGCAGGAACACGCCTTGCCGAGCCCAACACGTCAGATCCCCGACCGTGGGCCGTATGTAGTCAAATTCGTTGCATATTTCGGAGAATATGTTGACCAGCGAGGGCGGCAATGCCCCGCTTTTGACCGAAAAGCACAGGCCGTGCGCCTGTCCCGGCTCATGGTACGGGTCCTGCCCGAGTATCACGACCTTGACGTCCTCATATGCGGTATGCTTGAACGCGTTAAAAATATCGTACATATTTGGATAGACCGTACAGCTTGCGTATTCCTTCTTCAAAAATTCACGCAACCTAAGGTAATAATCCTTTTCAAATTCCTCTTTGAGAATCCCGTCCCACGAATTGCCGATCTTAACCATATACCGCCCAACCAAAAATGTAATCTGAAGCAACAGGATGTGATCAACCGATCCGCCGTCAATACACGCCGTGGTCGACAACGGCCCTGTACATGGCCAGGCAATTTTCCAAAGGTACCGACGGAGGCAGGTTGTTGGCTTCCCGCATCACAAAATATTTGGAAACTGCTTTGAGCCGCAGCGCCATTTCCTTTACCCGGTCATATACCTCGGCTGGCGCCGCCTTTTCCAAAAAACCGACGTGAGGCCCGCCGTTCAGCTGCGTGCCCGGCCTAAGCCGCCGGAGTATTGCCTCATGATCGATCGGAAACCCCGTGTCGAACGACACGCAGTTTAACTCGTCCTGTATCGTTTTAAAATGCCTGGACGCGTCTCCGCACAAATGGATGAACACCGCACCGCCCTTTTCGGTCAATCCCGCCACCAGTTTTTTGTGAAACGGGAGCACGGCTTCTCTGTACATACTTTCCGACAGCATCGCGATGCTGTCGTCGGCAAAGCCCATGCACGGCTGGACTTCCGGCTGCCCGCACAATTTTCGGAAAGCCTTGATCCGCCGGACGGTTGCTTCGGTCAGAAAATCCAACAGACGGCGCATATAGTCCGCGTCCTCGTACAACAGCGCACACGCCGTTTCCGGCCCCAACAGTTCGCACGCCAGCGTAAACGCGCCGTCGGTACCCGCGCCGCCGCCCGGCCCTACATCGTCAATCTTTTTGCCATCGATCTCATAGTCTTTTGCGTATTCTTGAAACGCCAAATAGTATTCCGCGATCTTTCCCATCAATCCGTCGAAGGGCTTAGGCAGCCCCTTCTCAAAAACGGCTTCCCTGTTCTCCTCCGTATATAGGGGCCGGGCGTACGGCACCTCGTGTTCCGAATAGACGATCGGACAGCCCAGCCAGCCCGCTTCGAAAACGTTTTGAAAATCTACGCCGATATTTATGGGCGCCTCTTTGCCCATCGTACCGAACTGCGGAACGTACCGATTTAAAAAGGATCGGAATTCCGCCTGCGCCTCAAACATGACGCGGGAATTGCCGAAATACGCTTTAAAGGTAAGGCCTGTCTTATTGTACGCGGGATTTTGTATCAAATACCGAGGATTGATACCGAGAATCATCGGCATCCGTTCCGGATTTTTATTGAAGAACGTTTCCCACGCGCTGTCCGTCATTTTGTTGTGTGCGGCAACGTCAAGGTGCTTGCTCAACTCGGCAATATAACCCGCCGCCGGCTCGTTAAAATATTTCATTTCCTATATCTCCATCAGCGCGCATTCGGTAAATACGCCCGATTCGAATTTAACGGTTTTGACTTCAAATACGCCGAAGCTCAGTTTTGCAGTTTTGCCCGCGACAGACAATTCGCTGCATACGGCACTGTCCGAGCAATTGACCAAACGGACGATCAGACCGCCGCTTTTGCTGTACTTGATGCAGGAGGCGTCTATGCGGGAGCCGCTTAAGGACACAGTCTTGACCGGCGTTTTTACTTTTGGATTGCCTTGCGGGCAAACCGAAAGCGCATAAGGCTTTTCGTTGAATAGTTTTGCCTTGCGCTCAAGATTTTCGAAAGCCCCGCCGCCCGCGCAAATTCTGAACTCAAAGGTATGCCGCCCTTGTTCCAGCCGGCCGCTGTACCTGTCCTGCGGAATCAGCGGGCGTTCTCCGATCGGATGCGCGCAATACGCCGCGCTCCGAAGCAGCGTAAGCTGTATTTCACCATCGTCGCAACATCCCGCGTAAATCCCGTCGTTGAGAACTCCGAAGGTAAAACCGGCGCCGCGCTCCGCCAACCACTTCTGAAAGGTAAATTCCCGCCCGTCCTTTTCCAGCTCTTCAAATCCGAACGCCGTCTGTCCGTACAATTCCCCGTCCTTTACGGGCAGGCAGAACCTCAAGATTTTATCCTTTTCCAAGAAATCGACATCTGCCCGCACGTCAAAATCCGCGCCGGACTTCGGAAATGTGTAAACCACCGTAATACTGCTGAATCCGTTGGTCAAAAGGCACTCGATGCGCGTGAACAAAACGCCGTCCTCTATCACCTTGATGGGCGCAGACTGCCGCTCATGGCCGCAAAAACGGCGCGCTTCCTCCGCGTCCATAAGCCGGAACAAACCGCAATATTCACCCAAGCCTTTGAGCTGGGACGCGCCCATCGCCCA
>Ga0123353_10013796_pt1 | contig 11597 bp, 8 predicted proteins | sample TergutLab28metaG_3_FD_92763 | JGI IMG/M metagenome (GOLD analysis project Ga0123353, IMG submission 92763) | Labiotermes labralis P3 segment gut microbial communities from Petit-Saut dam, French Guiana - Lab288 P3 | ecosystem: Host-associated > Arthropoda: Insects > Digestive system > Gut ... | reverse complement strand
GCTGCGGTACTCTTCCTCGTTCTGATCGACTGTGTTTGTAACGATCGCGATTTTCCCCGGAAACGTGTTGTCGCCGCCGTTTGCGTCTGAACCGCCGTTTCCTGTGCCGTTCGTTCCTGAGTTACTGCTTCCTGTGTTGTTGTCGCCGGAGCCGCCGTTTCCGCTGCCGCCCTGGTCTGTCTGGCTGCCGCCGCCCCCGCTTCCGCTTCCGCCGGGCGCCGAGTCGGGGACTTCCGCTACGCATGCCGCAAGTGTGAACAGCAGGCATAACACTACGAGTACGCTGAGAACTTTTTTCATTGTTTTCCCTCTTTTCATTTTGTTTTATCATCCGTTCGTTCTATCGCGATAGAACGTGACAATTGCATTCTACTACAGTAGAATGCAATTGTCAATAGGAAAAATTCAGGTTGGTGATTTTTTTGTGATTGTTTTCTTATAGAACCTTGCCGGTCAACTTATTGCATAAGGTTTTGCGCGACCTGACGTAAAAATTGACGGGCTGATTCTATTGGAGTAGAACAAGGTGCAACTGCATTCTACCGCAATAGAACGCTGTTGTCAATAGGTAAAATGAAAAAAAGATGACAGGGGGACGGGGGTAGTTGCAGTTCACGGTCGGCTGGGATTTACTCTGACGCAGTGTGTAACTGTTCGCGGAGGTCGGCAGGAGCACATCCCGGGGTAGGGATAGAGCTATAGGACTGACTTGAAGCCGGCCACGCGACATTTCACGCAAGTCAGAGTAAATCCCAGTCGACCGTGAGCTGCAACCGGGGGTGTTGTCACTTTAAGGCAGTCGGGACATTGCTGTCATCACATTCCTACGGTCATAGACGCGTCCATGCGCCTAATGACCGCGCTCCACCGTCCGTGGTTTCGCTGACGGAATGCGCTGACAGCAATGTCCCGACTGCCTTGAAGTGACGGGGGTATTGTCACGTTCCTCAGAAAAAGCGAATACCCTCAAAATGAGGGTTTTCACTTTTTGGTCCCTTGTTTTCTTAGTACGTTATGAAGTCTACTATCATAAGGATGAAGTTGTTGAATGTTTGTTCGTTTGACTCGAGGCGCTCGAAGGAGGCGCCGGAGGGTTCGCCTATTACTCTGTTTGTGAAGTCTTCAGCTAGTCTGTCCAGTGTTTCTATGTCTATTGACCCGCGCTGCTGCGGTACGTTTCCGTTTATCCATTCTATTGCGTACTCGACTCCGAGCGTGACCCACATCATGCCTGCAGGGACGGCCCAGGTCGAGAGCCTTCCCGACACGCCTTCTGCGAGTGCAGCCGCCCTTGTGTCGGCAATCAACTCGCCAATGTCGCGCGTATGCGTTATCTCGTTGCCGTCTTCGCCGAACTCGCCTGTGTATATCCTGTCGACTATGCCGAATGCCGCCGGGAAACCGTGGTAGGGCGACGGGCAGCATGGCTGCGGGAGTATCGCGCCTGTCGCGACGACCTGAGCTATGAGCGAAGTCTGCATTCCGCAGCTTGTCCCAAAGAACGCAGTATTTTTTCCGTAAAGCTCAACCTGGGCGGCTACGTCTTGTCTCATAAACTCCGCTACAGCCTCCACGCCGCCTTCATCCATTGGGTCGGGAGTTGTGATATCGATGAATCTGACGCCTTCGCGTTGCGCGGTCTCCATAATTATCTCGCGCTTTGCGGCAAGCGAGGGCATTCTCATGTGCCTGGGAAACGAGTAGTGGATGATCGTGTCCGCACCCAGTGCTTTTGCCTGCATTACGATGGCTTCGCCCGCAAGCGTCTCGTGCGTCCCGAACACCAGATCGGCAAGCGACGCGGCGTCTTTTGAGTCCTCCGCAGGCGCGCAGTACACTACGAAAACGTCGTCACGGACCTCACGGAACCGCTGAACAGCGGCGTTTGTGTTTTCAACAGCCTGATTTATAATGAGCGCCCTTACTTCCGGGTCCGCGGCGATTTCCTGAAGAACGGAGACCATCGCTTCCGGTTCGTCTGTAAAAGCGGCGGGCCAGGTTCTGTGAATGATCTTATCCGCGCCGTACTTTGTCAGAAGCTCCTGCGCGTAGCGGTACTCCTCGTCGTTCTGGCTTGCCCCGTTTGTGACAATGGCTACTTTTCCCGGAAAATCCTTCACTACGACTGCGCCGCTGTAAACATCCGCGGACGCGGCCCCGCTTTCTTCAGCGTCGGCGCCCAACGGCTGCGCGGCTTTTGTGGTGCCGAAAACCAAAGTCACGCAGCTTATCGCGATAACGACCGCCGCGACCGCGAGCCAGGAGGATTTTCTGATCTTCATGATCGACAGGACCCGCTCTTCGACCGCGTTTTTGCTGAAATTACTGCTCAGGCTCAACAGGCCGCTTCTTTTCTCTGCGAGGCCGAGGAGCGTCAGTGCGTAAACGGACTTGTTGCTTTCCCCGTGCATCCTGACGACAGACTCATCACAGGACAGCTCCAAATCGCGGTTCGCAAGGATATACATTATCCATACGAAAGGATTGAACCAGTGCAGCGCCAGTGCGCCCGCCAGTATCCATTTCATGAGCGTGTCGAATCTCCTGATATGGACATACTCATGCGTCAGAATGTATGTCAAGTTTGTCTCATCATAGCTGTCGACGTATCTGGGCAGCAGTATCACAGGTCTGAGTATGCCGTAAGTCAGAGGAGCGCTCACCCTGTCGGATTGCCTTATGCGGATTTTCCGCCTTGTCGGGTGCGTCCGGGCCCATTGCTTGATTACATTGTTATCGCCGACAGGCAGAGCGGTTTTGTATATGTTGTAGCAGCGAAAGTGCGTTATCAGCAGGTACAGCGCACAAGTGCAGACGCCTGCGATCCATATCCAAAACAGTATCGTCAGGCCGGAACTTGCCGCAGCTTCGGCGGCGGTTGTTACGTTCGCCGTTTGCGCTCCTGCGAGCCCGGTTTCCAGAAGAGCCGTATCGACAAAATTCTCACTGAAAAGGCCCGGCAGCGCATTGCCTATGACGCCCGGAAAAACCGTCTGGCCGGAAACAGGTGCGTCCTTCAGGAACGCAAACCTCAGCATATCGATAAGGTTCAGTATGTTTAGGCGCGATGGGACGGATACCGGGATGACAAGCCGGCATAAAGCAACGACCCAAAGCAAAGTAAAGGTCTTTTTCGGCAGTTGATGAATGAATAATGCCCTAAGGATTATTGCGGTCATTATTACAAAAGACGCCGATATGCTTATACTAACTATGTTCACTTTGATACACCCCGTTCGCGGCAAGCCGCTCTTATTGATTGTTTACATTGATTGTTTACGGCAAGTTACTGATGACCCGTTGCTTTGCGGCTTATCCCAGCTCGGCGACAAGCGCTTTCAGCTTGTCTATCTCCTCCTGGGTGAGGTCCTTTCGCCAAAGTATCGACGCAACCAACTCGTCAGCCATACCGCCGTATACCCTGTTGATCAGGTCGTTGGTCTCCATTTCCTGTACTTCACCCCTTGTGATCAGGGCGCTGCACACGAAATTCGGCTCCGCGCGTCCAATAAGACCTTTGTCGAGGCACTTCTTGATGACTGTGTAAGTTGTCGTTTTGCTCCAGGCTACCTGTTCTTTTAAGATTTCAGCAAGCCTCTTTGCTGTGGTATCACCCTCGTCCCAAAGGATGTCAAGGATCTTCAGTTCCGAATCGAACACCCGCATATGCGGCGCACCTCCCGTCGAAAATTCTATAGTGATAGAACGTCACATTGTCATTCTACCGTAATAGAGCGCAAATGTCAACATATTATTTCTTAAAAGTATTATTCATAAAACTAACTGTCTCTAACTAAATATACTACCCGAAAAGCGTTTTTTTGGGGGTTTTTCGCCATTTTTTCCATTTTTGTTCAAAATGCCGAATTTTTCGGTCTTTTGTATATATTGCACTAGCAGGCATTGACAGCGGCGTTCACATATAGTACATTATTAACGTAAACGGATTATGTTTCTGTTCGGAGACAGCTAGTCCATGGCAGACCGGGTCAACGGACCAAATTGCACAACTGCGGATAGAGTCCGCCAGTATCCCGACAGGGAATAAATGGTGTGCGCAGGCTGCATCGGAGACGAGTGGTAGTGAACAGATAGGTTGTCCGAATAGAAAGGTGGTATGGCTCATTGTTCTTTGAGTGCCACAAGTAGCCCCGCATTCGCAATGGACGGATGCGGGGATTTGCTGTTTATGGGCGGCCTTGGAGACGCGGGAGCAGCAAGCGGCGCCCCTACGAGGAGGCTGTGTGTAACGGTGAAGTTTGATATGCACTTGTGTTTGGAATGCGCAGTTGCGCATTCCTATTGATTTTCAAGCTAGAGCAAACTATAATAGGCGTAATCCGGAAGATGCGGGCGCAGCGAGCGGCGCCCCTACGAAGTATATCGTACACCGTGCACCCATCATCGTATATCGTACACCCAACGCGCGGGCGCAGCGAGCGGCGCCCCTACGATTCTACACTCAAGGAGCGCTTTTATGCCTGTTAAAATCCCGGATCAGTTGCCTTCGAAGGATATATTAGAGGGCGAGAGCATTTTCGTAATGACCGAGTACAGGGCGGTGCATCAGGACATCCGTCCACTGCGCCTGCTTATTCTGAACCTGATGCCTACGAAGATCATTACTGAGACGCAGCTTTTAAGAAAACTCTCAAACTCCCCGCTGCAAGTCGAGATCGAGTTTTTGCAGACGCTCAGTTATACGGCGAAAAACGTTGACCCTGAGCACCTGTCGTCGTTTTATACGTCATTCGACAAAGTCCGCGACAGGCAATATGACGGAATGATAATCACGGGTGCGCCTGTGGAGAACCTTGAGTTTGAGGACGTCGATTACTGGCCGGAGCTGTGCGAGATAATGGAGTGGACCTCGCACAATGTGCATTCGACATTGCATATATGCTGGGGAGCACAGGCGGCTTTGTATTACCATTACGGTATACCGAAGTTTCCGATAGGCCCAAAGATATTTGGGGTGTTCAGGCATACGGTGCATAAGCCGCAATCCCGGTTTTTCCGCGGGTTTGACGACGAGTTCTTTATGCCGCACTCAAGATACACCGAAGTCCTGGAGCCGGACATTACCGCCGTCCCCGAACTTGAGCTGCTCTCAACATCCGATGAAGCCGGAGTGTTCGCGGTCAAATCGACCGACAACCGCCGTTTCTTCATAACGGGCCACCCGGAGTACGACGCCGACACGCTCGCCCGCGAGTACTTCCGGGACGTTGAAAAAGGGCTGTCCATAGACGTCCCCAGAAACTACTTTCCGGGCGACGACCCTGAAGCGGCCCCATTCGTATACTGGCGCGCGCACGCGCAGCTCATGTATTCCAATTGGCTCAACTATTACGTTTATCAGTCGACCCCATACGACATCAAAGAAGTCGGGCATTAGTACAGCGTATACGCTGCACTAGCGGTCATTGCTTATCGGCCAGACCTGTTCGTTCATTGTGAAGCCGGTGGACCTTACTACCCCATACATCGAAATTACCTGTCCCGTTGTTGCATCCAGGACGTCCGTCCTGTACCACGACAGGCTCTCGCTGTACAGATAATCAGCAAGCTCTATCGGCAGCCTATAGTACGACGCCATCAAGTCCGCTATCGACTGCGCAAAGTCGTGCCGCTCCTCATCTGACAAATCCGAAAGGCCTGCCGGGTCCGGCGGGTCTGATTTTATCTGTGAAATACTTCCGAGCTTCCATCTGCAGACAAGCCTGAGAATGACGCCCGTCTCATCGTCGATCGTGACTATCACAGTGTTTTCCGAAGTGTCGGATAGCGTAAGTTCCCAGACGACCATGTTCAGAGCAGGGATCTCAGTATCAATAATCAGCGACGCGCCGCTTTCCTCGACAGTGCAATCGCCGAAATCAACGCTCCACACACTCCGGCTCCAAAACCGCTCCAACTCCCTAAACGCCCTTTCCTCTGCCAAGTCAGCATCTAAAACATTTCCAGTCTTCAAAGGCAAAAACTCAGTGTTCGAGTTTGCCGCGAGCGTAATTCGCTCAATCAGGCTCAGCTCCGGGCTCACGGCAAAGCTGACGCTCTGAGAGTCAACTATCACAAGGTTATCAAAAGTTCTCAAGTCTGTTACTCCCGCCACAGCGTTAGGCAGCAAAAAGCTGCCTATCAGTATAAGCGCCACCGCAGCCAGTAATAAGTAATGTCTTGTTTTCATCACGATTCCTCATTTAGTCTGATGATGACTGTCGTCCCCTTGTCGAGTTCGCTTTCGAATGATATTTCGCCGCCGTGAAGGGCTGCTATTTCATCACATAACCGCAACCCAAGGCCCACTCCGCCCTGAACACGCGAACGCGACTTGTCGACCCTGTAAAAAGCGTCCTTTATTTTGTTCAGTTCATCTTCCGGGATACCTCTGCCGTCGTCAGTTAAGCGTATCTCGCAGACGCCCCCGGCTGTGCGCGACCGGATCGATATCAAGCCTTCGCCGTCGATAGCTTTTCTCGCGTTGTCAATAAGGTTCAGGAGCAGAGACATAAAAAGATCGGGCTCGATCATGCAGACCCCTGAGTCACAGTCGTATGTGAGCCGGACATTGCGCTTTTTCAATATGGGCCTCACTAGCCTTGCGGCGTCGTCAACGATACGCGCTATGCTTATCGGCAGGAACGTAAAGTCGCGTTTTTTCAAAACGATAAGGTCGAGCAGCTTCAACGAGAGGACTTCGAGCCTTCTCCCCTCCATGAAAATGTAATTTGCAGCCTCCTGTTTATCGGTGCTGGACAGTTCGTGCCCGCGAAGGAGGTCGGCATATCCTATAATCGAAGTGAGCGGCGTTTTCAGTTCATGGGCGAACCCTCCCATAAACTCTTCCTGCCGCCGCATTGTATCCTTCATTTCGTTGATGTTCTGCTCCAGCCTGTCAGTCATGTTGTTGAAATCGGCTGCGAGGACGCCTATCTCATCCCTGCCGCTCATAGCGGCTCTACAGCTCAGATCCCCCGATGCGATCGTCCGCGTCACTCTTGACAACTTTCTCAGAGGCGACGTCATCCAAAACGATAACAGCCATGACAGCGCCGCCCCCAAGGCAATAATCACTATGAAAAGCTGCCTGTAGATCGCCTGCTGATACTGCCTGCCGACAAAGACGTGGCTGAGGTCATACAGGCTCTCCAGGTATAGCGTTCGCGAGCCGAAATCAAACTGCCCCGCTATCTGCAGCAGATATATCCCGTCTTCACTGCGAAACGTCAACATTGCGGATTGGTCGCTGCTGACGTTTCTCACCAGGTTCCTGCTGAACAGTCCATGAATACTTTCAAAGTTACTGGAGAGATTGTTTCCTGACGCCGCAGACCCGCGGGCAACGTAGATTATGCCTTCATCGTCCGATAAACGCAAGGATATCCAGTTATGCCCGCCCTGCGCTTCAAGCCTGGATATAGCTTCAACGAGCTCGTCATACTCGGCGCCCTGCCCTCCGCCTCCTGCGTGCGCCGCCCCGCTGACTGCGGACAGCGCATATAGTATGAGCCTGTGCGAGCTTGCTGCGGCGTCCTGCGTTTGAGCAAGCGCATTTCCCGTCGACGTGGTTATGAGCGCGCTGCCGCCAATGCTGAACGCAATAGCCAGCATGACTGTGAACACTATCATCATCTTTGTCCCAAATCGCAACGGCTCAGCCTCCCGGGGGATACGCCATAAGCTTCCAGGCGGCACACGCCTAAAACTTCCAGGCGGCGTCCGCCCTACACTTCCAGGCGGTATCCGACTTTGTAGACCGACGTGAGTTTGTCTTCCCAACCTGCCTTTTTCCGGACGCGTTGGACGTGAAGGTCTATCGTCCTGCTGTCTCCGAAGTAGTCGCTGCCCCAGACGCGCTCGTATATCGTCTCGCGGTACAGCGCGGTTCCGGGATTACGCGCGAACAGCAACAGCAGTTCATACTCCTTACGGGTCAGGGGCAGCTCCTCGCCGCCGCGCCGGACGACCATAGAGCGGGTATCGATGCTCAACCCGGCGATCTCTATCATACGGTCGAGCTTGTTATACCGCCTGAGCACGGTTTCTATACGCGCCAGAAGCTCGATTATCTCAAACGGCTTGACAATATAGTCTTCCGCGCCCATGCGAAGCCCCCGCACCCTGTCCTCTACCATGTTTTTTGCCGTGATGAAAATGACCGGCATATCCAGATGCCGGATGTATTCCATGAGTTCGAAGCCGTCCGCTCCGGGAAGCATGACGTCGAGCAGAATGAGGTCGAAGCGTTCGGTTTCGAGGACGTCCGCGGCTTCCATCCCGTCGAAAACACACCTGCATTCGTACCCTGCTTTAGTCAGGCTCATCCGCAGCAGATCAGAAATCGGTTTTTCATCTTCAACTATAAATATCTTGATCATTTTCAAAACCGCCTTCTGCCAGCTTTTCCAACTCAGTCCATAGTATATGACATATGCGGGATGCTTACCAGTATTTTTCCGTAAGCGTCCATCCAGGCGAAGTAGTCTACGCCAAGCACTTGATATAGCCCGGCGTATTCGTCGTATGACAGCATACCGGCCCCGGAAGCGATTTCTGCCCCGTCTGTATCAACAAGCCGGAACGCGCTCGGTATGTATGGCGTGTTGACTCTTCCGAAGTACCCAAAGGACGTGTGCGTGTTGATTATATATGCGTATACATTGTTTTCTATTACGACCGGGCTTATCGTGACGCCCTGTTCCGCCAGAATTATATCACGACCGTCAAGCGTTTTCACTCCGGCGCGGCCGCCCTGCACGTCGTATTCGGAATAGACAATAGCGTCGCCGAACTTGTACGAAATATATCCCATGCCTTCGAAGAGTATTTCCTCTTCTCGCGAGAAGAGCACTCCCCCCTCGTCCGTGCTGCAGAAATACCATCCGTCGCCAAGGTGGTTTATATGGCTATAGAACTCGGAAGACCGCGCGGACTCCGGAAGTTCAATTTCGACGAAGTCATTTGTGAAAAATCTCATGCCCCCGTCGCCGTCCATTTTGTGCACAGAGTAACCATGACCTGTGTAATCCCGTTCGATCCAGTAGCCCCTGGGGACGGAGAACAGCGTCTTTCCGCTCTTATCAATGACGCGGATTTCGCCGCCCGGAACTTCGACGACCGCGCGCCCTTTCGTAAAAGAAGCCTGATAGACATATCGCGGAGGAATAACCATTTTGAAGTCGCTGTCAATAAACCCCCAGAGGCCATCGTTGTATAGGGGTTGGTCCGAGTCTGTCTGCACCGCTGCATAACCGTCGCTGAAAGTCGATGCACCAACATAATCTGTATATCGCACTTTGTCTGTAAGCACTTCTACAAAAAAGTATCTTCCGTCATAGCCCGGCAGGCAGGCATATCCTTCGGAGACGTTGTACGCAAAAGTCCAGGGCCATGCATCTCTGGAGAAGTTTTTCACCCAACTCGTCTGCAGTGCGTTATACAGTAACCGACCGTTGTAGTCGTATACATCGATGTCGACAATTTCGTTGCTGCGCATGAGGATTATCACATCCTCAGTGAAAACGGCCTCTATGTAATCCAGAGGTGTTACCCAACTGCCGTCCAGTGCGCAGGCCGCCAACCTTACTTCCGCGCCCCATTCAGTCTCGGTGCCGGGGATGTTGACTGTGATGCGATATGCAGGGAGCGGCGCGGATACTCCCGCGACGTACGTGTGGTGCCAGTTGACTGCTCTCTCGACGCGGCTGTATATCATGTCTGTAACGACGACTCCATCTATAGTCACCAGGCCGTATGCCGACATTCGCAGGCTGCCGTCAGGCAGGACGGTCGCGCTTGAATACGGCAGCAGCATGCCGTAATTGCTTGAGGGTATGAGTTCGTTTAGCGGTCCGTCATGCAGCCGCGTGTGTTTCGAGTGCGGCGGTACATACGGCGTAAGTCCCGAGTAGTCCGTCTTCACGCCCCAGGTCATTTCCGGCGGCGGGACACGCTCCGGCGGCGGGAGAAACGGCGGCCGCTGATTCTGCCTGCATGCTGATAGACACACCAGCAGCAGCATGGCAAGGGGTATAATCAAGAGTATCTTTTTCATAATACGATGCAAACCCTTCCGCGTGTAAACTTGATGGAGGTTGGAATCTGGCTGGTTGAGTCAGAAATTGCAGTAGTTGTGTTCGTTGATTCTTTTAATGCTCGAACTATCTTATCGAGACATATCCCTCGTGGCGTACCAGTTGCTGGCCTTCGTTGGACAGGAGCCAGTTGTACATTATGCGGGAGGGGCTGTCGTCCTTTTCGCGGGCGCCGATTACTACATAGTATGGGTTCAGGAACGGGTACTCGCCGCTTCGGATCGTGTCCGCGCCCGGCTTGACTCCGTCTACGGCGATGATCTTCAGGCCTTCAGCCATCCTCATGTCTTCAGCATAATAGAACACGGTATAACCTATCGCGTTGGCTGAACCGTCGAAGCCTTTTAGTGCGGTGATGAGTTCTCCCATGCCAAAGGCCGTCCCGAATCTTTCTATAGGCGCTTCGGTCATACGAAGCCCTTCCATAACGAGCTTTTCCATCAGGACCTGGCTTCCGGCTTCAGCGTTTCTTTGGAACGCGGCGATTTCGACGTCCTCTCCGCCCACCTCTCGCCAGTTGGTTATCTTTCCGGTGTATATCTTTCTGATTTGATCGAGGGTGAGGCTTTCAATCGGGTTTTCGGCGTTAATGATAAATACAAGCGCGTCGAGCGCTATCGGCGCCATATCGATATCGAATCCCTGCTCCTTCAGTTCGACGAACACTTCGGGCGCGGGTTCGCTGACAATCAGGATGTCGCATAGTCCTTCCGCCAGGTTGCGGAAAGACTGCGTTGTCCTGTTGAACTGTGCGAGGCTTTCAACCGCTTCCCTCGGTTCTCCGAGCAAAACACACGCGGCGGCTTGCGCAAGCGGCGCTGTCGAGGTCGAGCCGTCCATGCGCGGGAAGTTGTCCCGCGTGAATACGAACTCTTCGTGACGCTGCGGAGCATCCTGCCGCGCAGGCGGCGATGGTTCGTCATCGGGAGGTGCGGCGGCGCCGCTCCCGCCGTTGTTGCAGGCGGATAGGCACATCGTCGTCAGTACCAGCAGCGCTAATATAAGCGAAGCGGCGGGCCGTGCAGATATTTTCAGTTTCATCATTTGTCACTCCAGTGCTTGCACTAACGTGCAGTTTTCATTATAATGGATTCTAGTTTGCAGTTGTATAGAAAATGTATATTTTTGCATACAAATATTTACAGTCGGCGAAGGCGGCGGAGTTAGCGGGAGCAAGCCCCCGCACTACAGGGGACGCGGCGTAACAACGTAGGTTGCGGCGAAAGTGGTGCAAGCAAGCCCCCGCCCTACAGGGGACGTGGCGTAACAACGTAGGTTGCGGCGAAAGTGGTGCAAGCAAGCCCCCGCACTGCGGGGGACGCGGCGGCGGGGGACGCGGCGGAGAACTGGGGAGGTATAGTTTTTGACGGGGACAATTGCGGCGGTTGCGACCGGGGGTTCTATTGCTGCTATCGGGATAGTTAGGGTCAGCGGCGGTGATGCGATCGCGGTTGCGGACAAGGTGTTCCGCGCGGCAAATGGGGTCCGGCTTGTCAATGC
>Ga0123353_10013795_pt1 | contig 11598 bp, 8 predicted proteins | sample TergutLab28metaG_3_FD_92763 | JGI IMG/M metagenome (GOLD analysis project Ga0123353, IMG submission 92763) | Labiotermes labralis P3 segment gut microbial communities from Petit-Saut dam, French Guiana - Lab288 P3 | ecosystem: Host-associated > Arthropoda: Insects > Digestive system > Gut ... | reverse complement strand
GGGGTGGGTGGTGATATACATGATGCATAAAGTAGATGGTACTATGATTGTAGGTGAGAACCAGTGCTGGATACAGAAATAGTGGTGTTAAACAGTGAGAAATAAGTACAAAAGTGATGAATGGGGAAGTTTATTGATGTAAAGGGCCAGATGTTAATTATGTTTATTATTTTTATAATAGAAATATGAATTAAATGTACATGAAAACTGCAAGTAGGTTTCCCTTTGTTGTAGTATAGATGCACTTTGTTTATTTATAATTTGTGGCTTCCAGGTGTAGGAGCTGGGGAGACACAAGCTGATGGTGTCATCAATCAAACAAATGAACATCGTATAACTGGACTGGGGTTGAATCCAATAGAAACAAAACCAAACCAATGGCAGACATTTGTGGCACTACTGAGACTGCGAGTGCTGAGGATGTTCCGGGACATTCAAAAGCTCTATTTCACAGTCCTTTTGCCCCTTTGGTTAGCTGTGTGTGGCCTTTATGTTCACAGTATCCAGTCAACAGTCCCCAAGATGAAGTCACTGGCTCTAAATGGAGGTGATTATATGCTGTTCATGTGCGTGCGATAATGGTGACATTATTTAGCTTTTCTATTTTTAACAAATTCTTATCTTTTTTTTCCCATTTCATCTTTGTCCAGCTGTCTCCCTTTCTTGTTTCACTTTATTTTCTTTTTCTTTTATGCCCCTTAATTTTTCTCTTTATTAAATATAATTTATTTCTCATGTTGAATATATCTGTGGATTGTCAGTTTGGTTAATACTTGCTCTACTTATTGTCCATATGAAGCTCAAGTTTTCTCTCTTTCACTATCATTAACCACCACCTTTTAAACTACTCATTATAGGTTCCAGCCACTTAAAATTTTACATTTTCTGGCTGTGTGTATTTGTTTTCCACACTTTATTTCTGTCGTCTAACATCAATGTATCAGTGTTTTGTCGAGTACTATATCTTGATTTGCACTTTGTGTCTAGATTAATTCGTCTTTATTTTGTTATTAGTGTGTGTTTGCATGTCTTTTTATTGTTACCAAACATACAAACCAGCAGTATAATCTGTGAAAAAATAACATTGGTAGTTGTTTGGAATCACTGAATAACCTTCTATCTGAATAAAACTCTCAGTGTTCCACATCATGTATAACTATTGTGATTCACTGGAAAAGGATTAGGTGGTAGAAATGAGTATGTTCCAAACACAGTTAACTAGTTGCTGTCCACTGTGTGATAGAATGCTCAAATTTTCCAGAAACTTACAAGAATCACACAAGGCTTGCATTCCACAATGCAACATCCAGTTCTCTTGATGAGTTTATGCAGTCTTTGGAGGAAAGTGGATCATCATCTGTGGATCTCTACAATGGGAACTTCTCTCTTCTTCTTGATTTGGCCCCACATATGGCTGCACTCAACGTCAATGTGTGGGAGATGCCTGAAATTAACATTACTACAATATACAACGATACAGCACAGCATTCACTGCCCATAGTAATCAACCTTCTCAGTAATGCCTTTTACAGGTTAGAAAACTGTATGTTAACCATACAATCATTATCATCACCACTACTACAACAACCTTGACCACCACTACCATCACCTCCACCATCACCACCACCACCACCACCACCACCACCCCCACCACCACCACCACCAACACCACCACAACTATCATCACCACCACCACTGCCATCATCATCATCAACACCACCACAACTACAACTACCACCACCACCAAAACCACTACAACTACCACCACTACTACCATTACCACCACCACCACCACCACCACTACCATCACCACTACCACCATAATCACACACCACCACCATTACTACAATCACCACCAACACCACACACCACCAACACCACATACTACCACCACTACTACTACTATTGCCACCACCACCACTATTGTCATCATCACATAAAATACCTGAAACAATCTGAAAGTCTGCTGCCCAGCACTTCCTTAGTCATTCACTTTCTCTTCACATTGGTGGTCCATAATTCTATGCTGTTCTCAGATTGCTGTCTTCACTCCACTGCATGTTCATTCCTTCTGTCTACAGTAATTTCTTCACATGTACATTCTTATGAATCTGAAGTCCCTTAAGTATTTCCACACCAATGTATGACAGTTATTTTTTATGCTGTTTTCTCCAACTTTCAGCTGTTTCCTCCCTCTTGTACTCAAATATTCCTCTCAACTTCATGTTCTCAGAAACCCTGAACCTATGACATTACCTTAGGTTCCTGTACTCTACAAAAAACATGTGAAATTATGTTTGTGTATATTTTTTTCCTCAAGTTAAAATGTGGCCACTGGTCCCCTAGTACTTGGAATTTAATATCTCCTCTTTCAGTGGGTTACAAATAACACAAATTCAACCAAAATTTCTGGAAAGTACAAATATTTACTCTAAAAAGTTTATTTTATTATGATACTCATTTACATTTAAGCATCTTAAAGTGAGTTCTAGCAGAGTGAATAATAATAACACAGATTCTTGTAATTGCTGCAGCTGGACACGTTTGTTACCTTTGTTCTGTTGCAGGATGCTGACATCTAAAATTAGAGTGGAGTTTGAGCCTATCACAGTGAAGACACATCCTTTCCAACAGACTTCACAGCCAGAGGAATTTAATATGGGTACCTTTTCATCTGCCATCTTTATTGGAATGAGTTTCGTACTGGTTCCTGTCAGCCTGGCTGTTGATATGGTGTATGATCGGGAGGCAAGTATTTCAGACATGGAGGAAAACAGAGAGTGAAACAATGCACACATGTGTTGGTACATATATTGTATATATAGATTGGTAAAAGGTAAAGTTCTTCCTTTCCAAACCTTGATGATATAGGGGGAGTAGAATTTCAGATATTCGTCACTTAACAACAGGGATATGTTCTGAGAAAAATCGTTAGGCAATTTCATCATTGTGTGAACATGTACTTACACTACACAAACCTAGATAGTACAGTAGAGTCTACTACACACCTAGGCTATATGGTATAGTCTATTGCTCCTAGGCTACAAACCTGTACAGAGCATGTTACTGTACTGAATACTGTAGGCAATTGTAAAACAATGGTAAGTATTATAATATTACATTACAGTATTATAATGTTATATTCTAATATTATAATCTCATGGGACCACCATCGTATATGTGGTCTGTCATTGACCAAAATGTCGTTACACGGTGCATACCTGTATAACTTCACTCATTCTAAACCTCAGTGCTAGTTGGAGATGGGTGGTTAACTGTACGCCCCAGCTGCTTTGCTCCCAGGAGAGAATGCTGGTACCCATTGAATAGGAGGCTGAGTGGACACCAGAGCCACTTTGTACATGGAGAAGAGAAAAAGTAAAGGATGTGAATATATGATGTATTAAAGAGTCCATTCTTCTAGAACATCATTGTGTGCCTACTGGTAAATAGTCACCAAAGTTCTGGAGGGATTAGTGTCTCCATTTTCAGTCCAAGGGCTGCATATACCCTGCAGGTGGAGGCATCAAGCTCCTCTAAGTTGTTGGTAATTATTGACCCTTCGTGTAATGTCCTGGAAGAAGAAAGATGTCTTCTGGGGTGTGACACTGTGTCACTGGGCAAAAAATTCCTGATGGTTCAAAGGATCATATTGCTCTCATTTTCAGGGTCAAGTACTTCAAACAGAATACTTCATGGACTGCTTGAACTTTGAAATTGATAGTACTACAGTATTTGAAGACATCAGGAAATACTTGCCCAGTGATGTGTAGTTACACCTTAGAAGACTTAAATCATCGAACTCGGGTCTTCCAAATGGTCCATTACTTGCTATCGAGTGCAGGATTCCTTCTTTAATGTTATCTAATTGTGCACATGTAGATGAATGAACACTTTTCTTGAATTGAATAAATTTGTAACAATCAGCATGGGTATATTAATAATTGTCCAATGAGATGCAACACAAAGCAGTCTATTCATTATTCTGCAAGTTCACTCTACATGTTTCAGGTGTCAACCACACCCATCATCAGGAGTACGCAAAACTGTAACTAGAGCCTCTGATACTAGTACCGGGGGCTGTAGTTACTCCTGATGACGGGTATGGTTGACACCCAAAACATGTATAGTGAACTTGCAGAATAATAAATAGACTGCTTTGTGTTTCATCTTGTTGGACAATTATTAATATAGATCAGCGATGCACGGAAACATAAACATAAGATTAATCAGCATGGGGTTTCACAGTCAGACTAACACAAGATATTTAATTAAAAGTGGTCTTCCATCTGTTTTTCTTGTACAAATATATCATTCTCTATGCATAACAAACTATGAAGGTGTGTGGTAACAGTGGAGGTAAAATTCCATTTATTGTTATTATTGGTACCAGATATAGATAAAGAGTTATTCTTACTCAATTATTATACCAACTACTGCACATATATAAAATTTATAAAATTTACACATTAAAACATTAAAAATGTTCCGACATGTTTCGGTCCTAGGACCATCATCAGGGAGCCGTATCGCCCTTGCTAAAGTTACACTACAAAAACATGTCAGAGCATTTTTAATGTTTTAATGTGTAAATTTTATAAATTATATATGTGCAGTAGTTGGTATAATAATTGAGTAACTGAACAATATGCACGGTGTAACAACGAAAATAAGTTATTCTTACTGTCTAACTCTTCGACACCTGACCAAATGTAGTGAAAGTACTGGCTACAAACATCAATGGGTCTCATATCCGGTTCTCAACTTGTGGCAGAGAAAATAACGCCTGTCAGCTAGGGAATTTATGCCCCTGTTAGTCTTCTGCTATTCACTGTCCTAGCCATATGATGTAAATGGGCTTATTGATGGTGTGAATTAATTTCACTGTTCACCTACTTACATTATGAAGAAGGTCTACACAGATCAAGAAAGAGACATGGACGAGCAAGTCTCATGCAAGCTTTCCCAATAAAGTTTCCTGATGAAGATTAAAATCTTCTATAATGTTACATCACTTGACTGGTAAATAGTTATTGCAAGTTTTCTTATGTTTCTGTTGACTTTTTGTGTGGCAAATGTGCTCTTCCTTATGGAATTCTACTAAACATGGCATGTCTTTTTAAGTTGTTCCTTTATGTTGTGTGACTAATTTAAATTATTCCTCTTCCACAGATAAAAGCCAAAAACCAGTTGCGAGTGAATGGGCTATCTTTCTTCATGTACTTCTTCACTTACTTTGTGGTGCTTGCTGGGTTGATGCTTCTGATCTGTACAGCACTGCTAATAATCATACTTGTGTTCGATCTGCCATCGCTCCAGGAACCACCGGCATTTTGCACCATGGGCATGCTTATCATTTTGTATTGCCCAGTCTCCATTTTGTTTGCCACCTGTGTTTCCTATATCTTCGACAAGACAGACTCTGCACAATCCATTCTTCCAAACATTGTCACATTCCTTGGTCTCATTCCCTTTTTACTGGTTATGGTCCTCGATATGTTACGAATAGGTAGGTTCCAGATGTTGAAATGGTGTCAGTTATTGCACTTCATAAATTATTGTTTATTGTGACATTATTTCATTAATTTTGATTGAATTGATCTGTTCATTCATGACACCAACCAGTGTATCTTTGGTATATATAAATACATAAATGAAATATCAAAGTATACAAAGAAATACTACAACATGGCACAATACAACTATTTTAAGCATTTTGATGAGAATCCCCATAATAAATATTACTGTGCTAATATTCTATTATATTATACTTTTAAAAGTACTACTGTAATCACAATTTATGAATACTGTATTGTAATATGAATTGGTTTGTAAAATGTTATATTTTAGTAAGTTTTAAATCTTAACCTACAGTTCCCTGTGTATGGCTTGAGTGATGCTGTAACATACAGCAGCAATATAAGATTGCATATACATATTTGTGTATATCATAGGTGCATTTTTTGGTGTTATGAAAACAGTTTAGTTCATAAATGTTGCTTGTCACCTACTTGCTTCACATTATTACATTAAGCGATACTAACATATTATGAAATGGAACCAAGGGCCTCAGGCTTGGAGGTGTAATTTTCCCTACTATGTATAATGGCATACAACATTGCTTTTTTTAAATCAAAAGACCTTCCCAAAACTAAGGGTCAACATGCACATGAAACTTGAAAGATTATCCATAAATCCTTAAATGTCACTTGATGTTTAAGAACTGATGTACATCAATTAATTTGTAACATAATTATACAGAATTGCAAGTCATAATTAGTGTATGTAATTAACATAGAAATTATAGTACAATAATGTGTGGTGGGAGAGCATGACCACAGTTACCATGACAGTAGAGTCATCAGGATGCAGTTGTGCCACATTTCATTTGCAACAGTTTGTGTAGCGTAACAAACACTAGAGTCAAGTATAAATCTGGAAAACTTCCAGTGTGGATGAAACAGAATAAATGCTGTTCTAGATTTGATTGAGTTATATTATTAAAATGATTTTGTAGTCATATTATGTGGTGAAAATGGCCCAAGACTGAAATTTTAATTGCATATTCAAAGTTTCCTTGTGTGTCAGTTCATCTTGTTAGCCACTATATATCACAGGATTGCACAAATCCGAGGTGTCTGGTTGCCCAGGCAACCACTGCATGTAATATTTTCAGTGTAATTACTGAGGGAGGAACATAGGCTGAGGGTGTTTGAGAATAGGGTGCTGAGGAAGATATTTGGGTCTAGAGGGACGAGGCACCAGGGGAGTGGAGAGGACTACATGACAGACAGTTTTATGATCCGTACTCCACACCAAATATCATTTGGGTGATCAAATCAAGAATAATGAAATGAGCGGGGCATGTGGCAAGTATGGGGCGGAGGAGGGGTGCATAGAGGGTTTTGGTAGGAGACCTGAGGGAAGGAGACCACTTGGAAGACCAAGGCATAGATGGAGGGATGATATTAAAATCGGTCTTCAGGAAGTGAGGTGGGAAGGCATGGACTGGATTGATCTGGTGAAGGATAGGAACAGGTGACAGGCACTTGTAAATGCGGTAATGTACCTCCAGGTGTCTTACATTGTAGGGAATTTCTTGAATAGCTGAGTACCTCTTAGCTACTAAGGAAGGACTCTACTTCATGAAGTTAGTTAGTTAGACAGTTAATTAGTTAATATAACTCCTGTGTTGTTTTTTCTTTATACTCAAAAATGTGTATCAGTTTACATGCACCGAGCATCCTTCTGATGCCTAGAATTTGGAGGTGGCTCCTAGATTTTTGGAAAGTTTTTGGACCCCCTGGTATACAGGAAAGGATCAGAGTTTTCAGAGGTGTAAAAATTACATTTGTGGTCTTTTGGTCTATGGAATTGTGTGCAGTGGGAGGTCACCCATGTTTCGGAGCAAATTCTGCACCTGTTAACAAAGGAAGGATCAGTACCGGTTGTATCCTGAATATGGAAGTACCTACAGACTCCATGGTGTCTTCTTCCAGAATGGTACTGTGTGACATTAAATTTATGTGTCACTTAATGTGGATTTTGGTATCTTTTTTTAAGAGAGATGGAGAGTGACTGTGTGGACAGATACAGGGTGTTAAATTTCTTGCAGCATGCTTATTGGATCAAAATAAAATTAGATCCAGCAATTAATTTATTTTTGCTGTTCATATGCAAAGACACTCTGAAACACGTATAACCAGAAATATACGAGAAATGTTAGGCACTTCTATACCTGTACACATTTAATTGTTCTATGCTACTCTAGAACTCATAACATGTATGTGGTCTCGTTATTGATATCAGGTGGGCGGGCAGCTTTGGCACTGCACGTGGTATTTTCGCTGCTCAATACGATGTATATACCATATGCAGTTGTGTACTTCGTGGACAGAGTTCACCTGATGTGCCGTGTGAACTTGGCCTGCACAAATCTCACATTTGCTGACTACATCACAGATGAGATTATTGTGATGCTGGTTGGAATTGTGCTTCATATCCCCATATGGTTCTTCGTCCTTCTCATACTTGATATCCAGAAGTCTGGTGGAAAGGCTAGTGATGTCTTCAAATATTTCCTGGTAATTACCTTCTACTCTTGTAAGATATTACCTTCTGTTTGTTCTACTGGATCATGTTGGTGCATCCATAATATCAGTGTTATTTTTATGAGAATCAGTTTTATCTGAACTTAGATGTGATGGAGGAGGACTGTACTTACCAGGTTCCTAGTTGAAAAATTAAATTTTAATTGTTAAACATCAAATAATATTATGTTATTTCAACCTCAATTGAATAAGTTTATTTACCATCCTACAAAACCATATGTTGGTCTCTAAAACATACTGGTGAATGGTCTAGCATGATAAAAGCTGGTTTCCATGTGTACTTGCTAGCAATTTAAATGTCCACATAAGCCAGAATAATTCAGGCCATCAAGAGATACAGTTGGTATTTAAATCAGTCTGCAAAAGTTTAATAATTCTTTGTGTTTGTTTGTGTTAAAGCTCTGTATAAGATGTAGATGATAGACAGTAGGTTACTGTCTACAAGTCAGTCCCACACTATGCACTTACCTATACAGTCAAGCTATACTGATACAGTCATGCTAAATTCCGACATGTTTTGGTGGCAGCCACTACCATCATCAGGAAAGACAACACCAGAGACCAAAATACACTGCTATTAGAATGTGTCTATCTTGTCATGCACAAATCACTATATTTCGTGTCACTCCTTCAGCACAGAACTCTTTATGTCACACCTCCCATATATCTACTTGGGTGTCATGTTGTCTTCGCTGATGATGGTGGTGGCCACCACTGAAACATGTCAGAGTGTAGGTTGGCAGCGTAAGTATAACTTGACTCTATAAGTAATTGCATAGTGTTGGACTGACCTGTGGACAGCAACTTCATAGACGTGCATGGTACCAACAACATCGTAATATTTGATGCACTGTAAGGTTTAAACTGTTCTTACTGAGCAGGCCAGCTGTTGTGCTCTTACGCTGTTTGCTGGTAGCAAGCTACTTCTGCTTTGGAGCGTCCTGTTGCCTCTTTCTTCAGGACTGAGGTAGTTAACTGAGCCTAGACCCAGTATGTAATAGATGGAAGTGAGCACTGGGACAGGGATCTAAATGAAGCTTCCACTCTGAAGACTGAGGAACCATTTTCCTCTGAAACATTTATACCTTCCTACCAGATTGCTTGTTGTCATATCTTGCAAGACTAGTCTTACAAGTGGGTGTTCTCAAATAAATTTACTGTTCAGCTAACCGATTCTAACCCTGAATGTTGATACCTGCAAGAAGTGGCAATATAAATTAATTTTATACCATACTACTATCTTACAGTCTTACAGTTTCAACTGAGGGTCTTTATCACACATACTCCTTACCAAACACTATTATGGTAATCAAACAGTTGTTGATGAGATGAGCAGGGAATGTGGCTTATATGAACGAGAAGAAAAGTGAGTACAGAGTTTTGGTGGGAAAACCAGAATAAAAGAAACCACTAGGAAGATCTATGTATAAATAGGGTTACAATATTAATATTTATCTGTAATAAGTAGACTGGAAGGTTGTGGACTGAATTAATCTGGCTTAGGTTAGGGACAAGTGGCCAGCTGTTGTGAGTATGATAATGAACCATCAGGCTACATAAAATGTGGCGACTTCCTTGAGTCGCTGATTAGATTAGCTTCTCAAGAAGCTCTGTTTTATGAAGTTGACCGTAAGACATTTAGTGCAGCTCACTGTGTGTAGTGGCCAGTCTGTGGGCATGAGGAATGAAGAATTTGACTTCGATTTCAGGCAGTAGCAGGAACTGTTATTCTTCAATGTTCTGCGCAGTGCTGTGGCCCAAACAGCCTCCTGTACCATACATAGCAGGGGCCATTTTCCAAGATATTAAGTGGCCCTCTATTGAAGCTGACCTCTCACCTCCATATATTGCTGAAGTTCTTTGACCTGTACCATCACTTGCCTACATACCTATATAACCTGCTCCTAATTAAGCACAAGAACAACTTCATGAGGGAGTCAGCTATATGCATGTTACTTGTTATTTTCCTCCATTCTGAATGAAATGCATACATTTTTGATAGTGTAATATTTCAGTGTGCAATCCTTTACTGAAGATTTAAACATTTCCAGCCAAACAACAAGAAAATTACTCCTGAAGTGGTGGAAAACAACGATGTTGGTGAGCATGAGGATCATGATGTCCGGACGGAGCGACAGAAGGTTGCTGACATCTTGTCAAACTGGAATGCAAAGCCTCCTGTTGTGGTGGTGCAGGTAGTTTGCTACTGTATTGTTGCTCTTGGAATGGTGATGACCGAAAATATGTAATCAGATATCCATTACTCTGCTTTTCTTATATTTGTGGGTTAGGTAGTGTCTGTGCCATCTCTTAAACATCCGTTCTCTTGCAGCTCATTTCAAATATTCATATTTCTGTGTTATTCTCAATCATCTTCTTCTAGTCCTATATGACATTTCTGTTGCTTAATACATGCAAATGTATATATATATGAATGACTATATACTGGGTCTTTATTTTATCTGATACCCTTTGTTTGTCATTCCGTGCCAGTACACTGCTACGTGTATCAGGAGTCTATGAAATGTGCCATGTTAATGTGACGGGTGTGTTAGGAGGAAGTGGCAACCATTAGTTGTCAGATAAAATAATGTATGAGTATGTGCGCATTAAGTGCACTGTGTGTGTGTGTGTTTTACTGACATATAGTTTCTCATGTTTCTCAACACATTTTTTTGTTTATCCAATCATTCTTTCATTTCTGCCACTTCTTTTCGTCTTATCTCCATGACACACCACCATATTTCAGAATTGTTCTGAACAGTATTTTGTGTAATATGAAATATGTGCTCACACAACATCATGATACCAAAGATTGTGATCATTATTCTCCTTTTTTGGTATAATATTTGTCTTTCATTTTAAAATTCATCTTGTTGCAGGACATCTGAAATTTTTAAATACTTGAATATATATATATATATATATATATATATATATCTTTTATGTAGCTTTATGCAGTGTTATTTGAGAACATAAAGAAACGGTAATGTTAAAATGTCAGTAGCTAGACTTACTGAAAGACAGTGGAAGACATACTCTTAAATACAGTGTACATTCTGGACTAAAAGTGTTTGATGTATTGTATGGCTGAGTCAGCTGGCTCTAGTGCCAATGATAGTTATTGCGTTTTGGAGATGCCTGATTTGGATCTCTGTTACAGAACTGCATGTTTTGACTGAAGAGTTTCATGGCCTTCATGTTTTCCCCTAAGTAAATGCAGGTTTTGATCACTTTCTTCTATTCATTTCCAACTCAATAAAGTTCAGCACGAACAAGAGGTTTTCATATTTGAATAAAGGTTGACCAACTAGATGACACTTGTTTTATTATATATTGCTCAACATGTTTCAGACGTTAATACGTCCATCTTCAGGAGCTTGCGAGTACTTGTTGTGTTGTGTAGGCTGCAATGATAGAGGTTTTGTGTGTTAGTTTATTTATCTAGTGGTAAGTGCTATACCTATATTATGTGTCGTGTGTGGCT
>Ga0123353_10013793_pt1 | contig 11599 bp, 7 predicted proteins | sample TergutLab28metaG_3_FD_92763 | JGI IMG/M metagenome (GOLD analysis project Ga0123353, IMG submission 92763) | Labiotermes labralis P3 segment gut microbial communities from Petit-Saut dam, French Guiana - Lab288 P3 | ecosystem: Host-associated > Arthropoda: Insects > Digestive system > Gut ... | reverse complement strand
TGTTTCGGGAGAGATTTTCCTCTGAGTGCTTCGGTTTTCCCAAGTGAGTATTATTCCATCAGTGTTCCATGCTCATAGTCATTCGTCTGCCACTGACGTCTAAAACACTGGCAATTAACTGCGCCCTTAAGTGACAAACTCCTGACTTGTATTTCACTAAGTATTACGTTTGTATGGGGACCACATCTTTCTCTTACAAATTGTCTTATTTTGAGTTAGAACAGAAGTACAGCTTAGAGGTATTTACAATTTTTAAATGAGCCATCTTTATCTCCTTGTATCACAACAAAGTATAAGAAACTTAAAAGACTATCGTTTAAATACCATTGCCACCACTGCGAAACTTTGACCACACAGAGAACACCTCACCCTCAAAACGTTCACCACCAGATATCAACAGCAGATCTTCCAGCCAACACGCAAAACAATGTTGTTATTATGTTTAACACTCAATATGTAAAATATCACATCTGAATTTTATCTTAATATTATGTTTGATATAGAATTACAACGAATATTTTAACTACTATTTGTAATACGGTATCTAGTAAATTTCAAAACATCAACAATTGTACATAGAAATCACTCCGAAGACTAGCCTGAAGATGGCTCTATATATGAGCCGAAACATGTAGTTAGAAATACAACTAATACTTCTAATAAATTGATAGTTGTGTATGACTATATAATTTTATAATTTTATACCAACCGAAAATCATAATCATATATTTTTATAAGCAACGTCGTTTGTCCAACTTGTTCACCACTTCCAGAGTTTACCTCATTTAATGATATCATACCTAAGCCCTGCAGTCTAAACATCGTGATTAAAGAGCACAAACCAATTATCTTCCAAACAATAATCAATAGAATATCATTCCTTTGCAATAGAAGTTACGTTGACCCTTTTTATATTTACTTAAATTATTTCTGCTATCACGTTTTTATCTATCAAAGATTACCTTCGAGGAATTTTGTAATAGTGAAATAGGCTTTAAATTTTAAAATATATATTGACATGCGTTAAAGTATGATGCATTACTAACGTTTATAATTAAATAAGTATATTAAAATTTTTAATACTCTAATAGAATTATGTGACGAGAAAAAGAATTTTATTCCATACGGATCCCCGGAATTATGAAAATTGTTATTCTAACTACCATTTGAGTTGACCTTCTCCGATCCTTCCTTAAGGCGACCAACTAAAAATATACTCTAGCTAACATGTTGTTGCATCTACCTTGATATTTGTCTCATTTCACGCGGAATAACGCCCTTTTATCTCTAATTCAATTCCATTGTACTGAATTTTAAATCATTTAATTGTACGAGAAAATTTTCTAATGCGGTGTACTTTAACATTCGCGTGTTTGAAAATGTAAAGCCGTCGGTAATTTCACCTGTCAGAATTGTATTATATTTCCTAAGGTGGCCTATTGTAGACCGAAACGTGCTGGAAGTAATAGTGTACATAAATAAAGGTTCAGATTATCCAGTAACGTAGAGAGATTGTCTCATATCAGAGTATACAACGATGGTTATTGTGCGTTTACATCCGGCAAATAAAGTCTAAAGTCTAAAGTCACGACTTTCTTGTGTCCTGTCCGTAAACGTAAAGATATAAAACCACAAAATAATAACTCAAGTTTGGCCTAAGTGTTGCTTATGTGGGTGGGAATAGATAGTGTCGGGATCGTTGATAATTAAGAGCTTAGGAGAACATTAGGACAGGAAATAACACGAGCGTGACAAACACTGTAGTATCAAGAGTTCAGTATATTTTACGCTTCACCGCGTGAGAAGAGCGAGACTGCCTGACGGCGAGAGACCTAGATATTATGGCTGGGAGAATGTTACTGAAATTGATCTTAAATAAGAGTGGCGTAAGGAAGTGGTTTGGTCTCAGTAGGCTCCGGATATTGTCCATTATCTGCCTATTACGGACGCAGTCATCGGCCTTCGTGTACAGTTAGTCAACGTATTTTATGACCAGCACAATGTCTATCAGATTCTCAAAGAATGTATGTCGTGGAACTGGATTCGCTTGGAATTAGCTGATATAACTTCGGTATAACCGGATGTCATAACATTACAGGCACTCGGATCTTTTGATTCGAGACAGAGTGCAGTAGCGAAGGAGAAAAGGTAGTAGACTTACAGGAAGGTGGTGGCTTGTAAATGAAAGAAAATAAATTCCGCGACAGGGATGGGCCGGTGGGGGGGGGATGGGTGGAGGTTGTGAACTTGGATGCGTGTGACACGGGCGTGACGAGATGTGACTTATTCCAACAGCGGGTTCCTGCTTTGCCTGCTTGTTCGCCCGCCTCCAGTACTAAATTCAACGCCTGCCAGCCAACCAGCCAGCGACCTCATGGGGTCACGCAGATCAATACTACCGAGAGCAGCTACTGTAGCTGTGTCCCGCTCGATTATCGCCTCATCTCTTCCCGTCCTGCAGGAGTTAGTTTGGGCCTCTTTTCTGACACAGCCACAAAACCCACTCGACATAATATGACCAAAGTTCACCTGACCTCTTCATTAACCTGCCATATCTCAGTGAGTGACTGATTACAGACTTTACAACTGAGTGGAGACACACGTTGTCAACATTTTCTGAACTGCATGGCTACGTCAAGGAGTACAGAATCATAATTCTGGCCGGAATGTCTGTAAGGATGAACTCGCCTGGGCATTGTAGGCATAGGGGCCTGAGTAATGTTGATGTAGCTCTTGGAAAACAGCATGAGGGTGTGAACTAGATTTACAGACATAAGGCTGAGTTCAGGGTGGGGTATTTTTATACGCCTTCACGGAATTGCGAAAAGCGACTATTAGCTTCTTCATGTCTGCCCTTTCTGTCTATCCGTCCGACCGTCTTTCCGTCCGCATGGAAGAGCTCGGCTCCCACTGGACGGATTTTCATGAAATTTCACATTTAAGTATTTTTCGACAATCTTGCGAGAAAATAAATGGTAATTAAAATCTTGACAAATGAACGGATACTTTACGTGAGGAAATTTATAACAATATCCCGCTGAATACTTCTTCGAATGAGAAATGATTCAGACAAAAGTTTTAGCCAAAATCAAAGCACACGTTAAATGTTCCACTTCTCTCTTCCGAAAATCGTGCCGTTTATAAAGTAATGTGTAAAAATATTGTAGATCCGGACAAGCCGCAGATGGCGATAAAAAGGGGCACATGCGATTTGCCTACTGGGTAACTAAAGCTAGAGACACAAACTCAGAATATGTAATACGTATTGCTTTTCCACAGCAACTATAGTTACGCGAACGCCCCTCGTTATTACGTTATACTTACAATGCCTGTCTTGGTAATTACGGCATCGAATTGTTGGTTTCCATAAAACCCTGCAATTTCTTAGTTATTTGCGTGTCTGTGAACTTCCCAATGTAGAAGCTGCACACTGAATTGGTTTTTGGACAGGTGTTTTAGGCACTGCAGTCGAAAAGGCTTTGAAACTAACCCAACCACCTATGAAACACCCTTCAGTGCAAGAGTAAAGCGACAGAAACGTGTCTTTGAGAACATATTTTCGTCCGTTTTGAGGTCAAGAACGTCCCCTGTATGCCAAGATGATTATATTCTTCCTTTTCGTATAGTCGCTAGGCTACTGATAATCCAATTGTAGTGTTGGAGTTTGATTCCCACCAGGGAGAGAGATTTCTTTGGCTACCACCACGTCTGGAGTCTCCGCAGATGGGTACCCCGTGCTTGGTCCTGCAGCTGACCACTTAATTCAATCTTTTGCAGAGTTTTAAGGAACTGTGGAGCTGTATGTAAACCCCCACCCCCACATTTTCACGTAGTGATGCTGAATTAAATGCCAAAGAAAATTGTTGTTTTTTACCTTAAATTGACAATTGTTCCGAACGCTTTCTCGTACTACATTTACGTAGCCGCCAACAGGATTTCCACGTTTGAAACTTATCTTGCATGACTTGAAGGTCCGTTCTTTACTTCGCTACGTTACTTGACAGTCCATTCGGTTCGCGAACTGATGTGGGAAACAAATGTACTGAAGATTTCATTTCGTGAGCTCAAAATTTTGCCGGTCGCGGAAACTTTGTGGGTTTTTTTTAGCCTGAGAAAACAGTGTCCAAAAATTTCAGTGACCGTTCTTTACTGTATGCCATTTTCAGATTTCTGTAAATTTGGGCTGACGTAATTTTTTAACATCGAATATGACGATTATGCCTAGCGAGCCGGAAAGGAAGCGAGATATGCCGTTTACATTTCTCAAAGTAGTATTTGAGCATACACCCGTTTTTAACTGTGTACTTCCGAAATAAAGCTACACTCGCTACCACTTAAGCTGAACTGCTCGATTCCTTCTTTATGGGAGACAAAAGTGAAAAAAAAAATCCCTTTACTTAGCTCCTTATGTAAATGCAAATAAAAACTTTAAAAGTCACTGCTTACATAAAAGAAACCTGTTTTTTTTTTCCAAACAGCATCCTTTTTTCGAATAGGTGGGCTGTTTACCTTCAGATACGCCATAAGCCTGTCAAACGAAATTTTTGAAACCCCAGGTTTAAATCCTGTTGTTTATAAATTATCGCGGTATGCCTTCCAAAGAGTGTATCCACTGCATACTCAGATTAAAAGTACAGCAGTGTATGGATTAACATTTCTCATATAGTAATGCCTCTATAGACAGAGTTCTTCAACTACCTATGTTCATGAAATGGAAGGAAAATGAAAATTTACTATATCGATACTCAGTGTGTTTTTAAGTTTCGCCTGTTACCAGTCTTAACTTATCTGTTTACCTCTCCAGTTTTGCGCCTTTTTGTGTATGCGTGCTGTGCAGTCTCCTACATTCACCGCGCACACCAATCTCACAGACCGTTACAATGCCTGTCTTTCATACGTACACTAATTGGGACAAAGTACCATGAAGTGTCCTCCCCTAGTGCCCAAACCCCTCCGTCAGTTGGCCTGCTATCCACACACACCCCTTCCATACTTGGTGAATACGTTTAGTGGGCTCTGATGTACCGGAGGGACGTGGACACGTTAATCATAGTGTAGAGAAGTTACAGTTGCAAGTGCTGGGGGCGAATTCCCACTGCATAACAGGTCTCGCTATAATACCAGGTCAGAGACTTGAACAAGGAGCACATTCACCAAAGCTTTGTATTTAAACTACACGTAAATCTGTTACATTTGCATTGCACCATTAATAAGTACAGTGCAATTCCAATCCAGCTCTAAGAATTAAGAAATATGCACCCTGTAGGATTTGTCAATAATTAGTTAATTATTAGAAATTCTATTTCAGTTCATTAATAAATGCCATTAGGTCAAGCGAGTTTCTGTATTTATGTATGCTGCCTCCTTATCACATGCAACAGTGTTACGTGACGTGGAATGGATGATTATTAGCCTTCATTAGTGGGCCTTTTCTGTACATTGCAACGTAATGCGTTGTTCTGCCTGCTGTCTATAGAATCTAAAATAGTAGGCGTGATTATGGGATTTTGATATTATAAAGAATCAAATAGCAGAAGCAGACCTTGCAAGTGCATCAGTTACTTTCCATACTCTAAAGATTGTTTTTCTTCAATAACACTGAAAGTGACGTGTACCCCCAGAGTGTTGTTGCGTACATTTCAATAAATACAGAGTCGTGTTCCAGATGAATGGATTCTTCTACAATTTATCAGCAATGTAATGAATTTGAATCTCCTTTGCGAAGGGATGGTCTTTGGATATTTTTCATTGTCATCACTTGTCCTAATTATCATTATCATGCAAACTGTGTTATGAAAGTCCTAAAAAAGGATCTTTTTTAATTGGTATACAAGATTCTGTAAATTTAATAAATCGGAAAATTAATGAGTTTTGAAATGTGGAGTTTACTCACCCCCAAACGTTTATTCATTAAACGTATATACTTACAACAGATCCAAAATTCTTGTTTGTACTTGAAACCTGTCTGGCTGCGTCTAGTGCAAAAAATAAATTCATTGATCCTTACGTTTCCGTTTTCATTATGAACAACAAACATATGCTAAAAAGTGCCGAAATATGTCAGACGAATTTATTTTCATTACGTTATCAAACACTGACTGCGTACAGAGTTTGATGACCTGAATTTCTGTGCAAGAAATCGCGTTCGCAACAACACAATGCTTAAACTGAACTGAATCTTCGAGAAACGCTTATCAAATGCACCAGACACCTGCTGTGTCGTCTCGGAGAGTTCTACAAGTCCGTGTGGTCCCTTTTACACTAAACTGGTGTGCGCTCATTTGGTTGACGACGTGTGACAGCTACAGCAATAGTGACACTGGACTGGCCTGTCAAGGGGGCTAAATTTGGAGACCATTGTTTTGGTAATGAGACAACATTTCATGACAGCCCCTGCATACTGTCCCACAACACTGATAGACGTCAATTAACGTAAGTTTCGTGTAGGTTGTAAAGCGTACAGATTTTTTTTTGTTTCCCCTAGCACGGCAACTTTATGGAATGGAAAGCCGGCATCGACCAGTACATTTCCTGACAGCTGCCGTGTTAAGGGAAACGATAAAACAGGTACTCAGTACAGTAATGTACTACCTAGTAATATGACGAATCGCCATGGCAGAGCTGATAAAGCGCTGGCTGTGATGTGTAAGAATGGATCTTCAGGAAGTGGGATAAGGGGCTATGGCCTGGATCGAGCTGGCTCAGGATAGGGAGAGGTGGCGGGCACTTGTGACTGCGGTAATGAACCTTCGGGTTTAATAAAATGCGGGGAATTTCATGACTGGCTGAAAACCTGTTAGCTTCTTGAGAAAGACTGTTCCATGGAGTAAGTAAGTAAGTAAGTAATGATGTGTAAGAACAGGATTTGAATCACAGCGAGGGTAATGGGTATTTGTCCTCGCCAGTACGTCAAGACTGACACCGGGTTTTATTAAATCTCCTATTAACAAATTTTTGGAGATCCTTCTCCGAGGATAGAGCGGCAGTAGCGCCGTCTGACATTCATCTCCATGTAAAGAGCTTGACGTGATCTTACGCGTGCATCTGTAATGGTGCGACGCCAGTGACATAGTGACACTTTACTTCTCGCCATTTGTGTGATCCCTAATGACAACGGACACACACAGCCTTGGATTTCATTCATACTAAAAGATCTTTTGTTTTCTTTCGTCATATATCCAGACCTTAGTTCTGTCTGGTCCTTATGGCTGGTCTTTTCGTAAAGAGGGCTGGAGGGTCAAACTGAGTTTTAATAATTACGTAAAACTTTCAAAAGATGCTCACAAATTACTCCCAAACTCTTCTGCAAATCAATTTCCATGCGCCTTGGACATAAGCGTATATTGTAATTTTTAGAGTCTTTGTAGCCACATACGAGCATAAGTTTCTCTGAGACTTTTATGCTATCCGTACTTACCCAATGTTCAACTTACAAGTATTTATTTCATAATTGAAAATACCTATCTAAACGGGTGAGCTAATCCAGACCATTTATAAGTTTAAATCCTGTTATTTTAAGCTTTCAGGACGCTAAATTCTAACTATTGTGCAATATCGGTGGTGCGGGTGGCGGGGGGGGGGGGAGTTAAGTACCATACGTGGAACTGAGGCCACCAGTGTGTAAAGAATTAGAGATCCATACAGTGAACAAAGGCCGGCTTTAAACATTTAAACCAATAAAAGAGAGGGGTGAATATCAACATTGCTGTAAGTGTGAACGGACATAACAACCAGAAGCCCAATCAGTGAACGACGGCCCCAGGAAAGAGCACACGTCACATACTTGACCCTAATATAATTACAATAGTATAACAGATAAGTCATGTTATGTAAATGGTATGAATCAGAGCACAAATTGTGAGCCATCTGGGATCCCAAATGCGCTCAGCCACATTTTAAAGAACTTCATGGTTCTTAGCTTAGCTTGACGATGACTTTTTAAGTCGAAACATGTCGCTTTAACTTATGTTCTTTTTATATAGTTGTGCTGACTGAAATATATATTAATAAAGTGAATATTTGGTTCTAAGTGTTAAACCCTCTATTAACCCTTTAAAGACGAAGCGCAGAACGCTTTATTTAAAGACACAGTTCGTACTGCGCAGTAAACACTTTTCATCTCGGTTATAAAAACCAATCAGTTTATGTTATATGGGGCAGAAGTCGCTGTTTATTCTGAGATTAATACAAAACACATTTAACACAGTGTGGGCAGAATATTAATTCTTAAGTTTTAAACATCTTGGTACACACAACAAGTAGATTTTTAAAGGTGAAATGCTTCTTGACACTTGCTGTAAATATTTCGTTTGGTTTGCAATAGTCTGTACTAACAATAGTCGCTCTAAGTAACGTGTTTACTCTTAGTAGGCAAAACGTCTTGTCAGAATTGAAACCTCAAATAAAATCAAGTGATCTTATTTATGAGGTGGAAGGTCGGATATGAAACAAATTTCATGGAGAGGGATAAATTCACAAGGAAGGTTGTAGACTGATGATTGGCAGGAGAAAACACCTGTAGAAAATCATGTCGGAGTAAAATTTTTTTGCTTCAACAATCATGACGGATGGGAGCGGAACTGAAGACGGCCCACTGCTGTTATATATTCTGATCTATCGCAGGATCTAAACAGTGTAATGTAACTTGTAAATGTAAGTTAAAGGATTTCGAGTTGTTACAAATTCTTGCAAAAGCACGATTTCACTCTGTGTGGGACGGAATATAAAACGCTTTGATGGAACTGATAAATCCACAACAAAGCTGTTACACAATAAAACCAGAATTCATACGCTTAATCCTCGTTATGTTACCATGCCATCCTATACAGTTCATTCGTACGTATGGTAGCTGTTTGAAAGATCCAAAGCTCGTTGGAAAACTCGATCTGTATATATGAAACTATAACAGTATTCTGACACCCTACTTGTTTGAAAACCTTTAGTAAGAGTAGCATTTGTGATTCTTGATGGTTTTAGTTACTTGGCTAAAATGAATGCATTCTTTTTTCTGTGCCGTTCAATGGTAGATGAATTGTAAAAGGTGAATGTGAAAGTAAGACAGCAGCGAGGGAATTAGCGAGGTATAAATTAGATGTAGTGGGTGTGCAGGAGGTCAGGTGGGACAAGGGGTGGCACAATAAGAGCAGGGGATTATGATTTTTTCTACGGGAAAAAGAAATGAAAATCATTAATTGGGAACAGGTTTTTTGTACACCGTAGAATAGTAACAGCAGTGAAGTGAGTAGAGTTTGTTTGTGTTAGGTTGTCATATATAGTGCTGAGAGGTCGCTGGCATAATATCATTGTTGTAAGTGTACATGCACCAAGTGAGGAAAAAAGTGATGAGTCAAAAATAATTTTTATGAGAAATTAGAGCAGGTGTTCGATCACTTCCCGAAATATCATTTGACAAAGTTACTAGGAGATTTTAATGCAAAAGTGAGGAGAGAGAATATTTTCAAGCCAAAAATTGAAAAGGATAGTAATATTAATGGGGTTGGATTAGTTAACTTCGCCACATCAAAAAATCTGGTGGTTAAGAGTACGATATTCCCTCGCCGGAATATATTTATAAATATATCTGGACCTCTCCTGATGGTAAAAATCACAACCAGATTGACCACGTATTGACAGATAGGAGATGGCATTCAAATGTACTGGATATGCGCAGTTTCAGAGGAGCTGATTGTGATACAGATCACCATCTGGTGATTGCAAAGGTAAGGGAATAATTAGCAGTGGGTAAACAGGCCGAACAGAGGTTTGGTAGGCAAAGATTTAACTTGAGGAAGCTAAATGAAGCAAAGGTTAGGGAACAGTATGAGATTGAGATTACAAACAGGTTTGCAGCTTTGGAGAATTTGAACGATGACGAGGACGTAGATAGGACTTGGGAGAACATTAAAGGGAATATCCAAACCTTAGCGAAAGAGAGTTTGGGTTTGCACGAAATTAAGCAGAATAAACCCTGGTTTGATGCAGAATATTTGGGTTTTTTGGATCAAAGGAAGCAGGCTAAAATGCAGTGGATACAGGATCCAAGCCAAAGCAGTGTAGATAATCTGAAAAATGTAAGACGTGAGGGATAGCAGACATTTCAGGAAAAAAAAGAAGGCATATATGAGAGCTAAAATTGAGGAACTTTAAACTAACAATAAGATCCAAAACATTAGGGACTTGTATAGGGGCATCAATGACTTTAAGGAGGGCTACCAGCCTAGATGTAATATAGTAAAGGATGAGAATGGTGACTTGGTTGCTGAATCCCACAGTATTGTGGCAAGGTGGAGGAAATATTTCTCCCAGCTATTCAACGTGCATGGGGTTAAGGATGTTGGGCAGGCAGAAACACACACAGCAGAACCACTAGTACCTGAGCCAAGTGCCTCTGATTTTGAGCTGGCTATTGACAAGCTAAAAAGTCACAAATCGCCAGGTATTGAACAAATACCGGCAGAACTGATTAAAGCGCGGGGCAGAACAATTTGCTTGGAGATTCGTAAACATATTAATTCTATTTGTAAGAAGGAGAAACTGCCTGAAGAGTGGAAGGGGTCGATCATAGTACCTATTCATAAGAAGGGGGATCAAAGAGATTGTAATAATTATAGGGGCATATCACTTTTGCCAAACACAAAATTTTATCCAACATCCTGCTCTCAAGGTTAATTCCATTTGCGAAGGACGTAAGAGGTCGACTATCGATCATATATTCTGCATTCGCCAAATACTTGAGAAAAAATGGGAATACAGTGAAGAAGTTCATCAGCTCTTTATAGAATTCAAGAAAGCTTATGATTCAGTTAGGAGGGAGGTCTTATAAAAGATTCTCATTGAATTTGTTATCCCCAGGAATCTTGTAAGATTAATAAAGATGAGTTTGACTGAAACATATAGCAGAGTCCGGGTAGGCAAGAATGTGTTTGACAAGTTCCCTATTAGGAATGGTCTGAAACAAGGAGACGCTCTATCACCAATGCTTTTCAACTTTGCTTTAGAGTACGCTACTAGGAGGGTTCAGGTAAACCAGAATGGCTTGAAATTAAATGGTATACATGAGCTTCTGGCTTATGCTGATTATGTTAATATACTGGGAGGAAGAATACATACTCTGAAGGAAAATGCAGAAACTCTAGTAGCTGCTACTAGGGAGACTGGACTGGAAGTAAGTGCTGGTAAAAGTAAGTACATGGTCATGTCTCGAGATCAGAATGCAGGACGAATTCAGAGTGTGAGGATTGATAATGGTACCTTTGATAGGGTGGAAGGGTTTAAATATTTGGGAACAACTTTAACAAATCTAAATTCTATTGCGGAAGAAATTAAGAGCAGATTGAGGTTAGGAAATGCTTGCTATCATTCGGTGCAGAACTTTTTGTCTTCCAGGTTGCTATCCAAAAATTTAAAGATCAAGATATATAGAACTATAATTTTGCCCGTTGTTATGTATGGGTGTCAAGCTTGGTCGCTGACAATGCGGGAGGAAAGGAAGCTGAAGGTGTTTGAGAACATGGTGTTGAGGAGAATATTTGGACCTAGGAGGGACGAGGTAACGGGGGGAATGGAGGAGATTGCATAACGAGGAGCTAAATGATTTGTA
>Ga0123353_10013792_pt1 | contig 11599 bp, 8 predicted proteins | sample TergutLab28metaG_3_FD_92763 | JGI IMG/M metagenome (GOLD analysis project Ga0123353, IMG submission 92763) | Labiotermes labralis P3 segment gut microbial communities from Petit-Saut dam, French Guiana - Lab288 P3 | ecosystem: Host-associated > Arthropoda: Insects > Digestive system > Gut ... | reverse complement strand
CCTGAAAGATCGCCGCTGGAACAGCCAAGAAGTCGAAGCCGCCCTCGTCCTGGCCAATCTATACAGCAACCGTTCAGCAGCGCGTTTTGACGATGCCAGGAAAATGCTCGATTACGTCGTGTCCTACCTGGGCGACGCAAACAACATTCAGCGGATGGAACTTCCGCCGGGGCTTGAAAAAACATACATCGAAGCGGCCAAAAGTGCCCTGTCCAAGTTAAAATACTCGGAGCAACTCGGCCTGGCCGAGTTCGAAGCCGCCGAACGCCTCCGCCGCGACAAAAAATTCGCTGAAGCCCAGAAGGCGTACACGCAAATCACCAAAGATTTTCCCGGCAGCGACTTCGCGCCGCGGAGCGAACTGCATATCGGTGATTGTTATATCGGTCTGCGTCAGCCGCCCAAAGCCATTGAGCATTGGAAGAAATTTATTTCTACCGCGCCAGCCGGCCCGTGGCGTGCCCAGGCCTATGTGAGCCTTATCGACAACTTACTTGAGGGGGCTCTCGACCTGAACGAAGCCGGGAAGTACGCCGAACTCGCCCGCGCCTCGCTGTCGGCGGCATTGGCCGACGAAAAAGCTGGTCCGTCGTGGAAAGATGCCGAGTTGGACTTATGCGTTCGGGCTGGCATTGTCGCATTTTGCAGGGGCAAGAACGCAGAGGCCGCCAGCGCGTTCACGGATGCGAAAAGGCTTTCGCCGCAGAAGGCCGAACAGGGAAATTTCGATTCCTTAATCGCGGCGGCAAGGGCTGGCCTGCCCGTCATTCCCAGTGATGTAAAAGGCGACGGAGCCCGCGACAACGCTGCCTCCGAAAAAGTGGCAACCGCGCTCTCCATCGCGGTAATCTATTTGGCAACGGGGCGTCTAGATAGCGCCGACTCGATGTTCGACCGTGTTCTGGGCACGCCCGTTAGGAGTGGCGCTCTTGGCCAACCCGCCCCAACTACTGCCCGTCCGACTGCCCCGTCAGCCATGCAAGGCGCAACGTCGGCTCAATTGGCCTTCGCGACATTCGGTAAAGCTGCCGTTTTACAAGCGTCGGCCAATGGTAGCCCCGCCAAACTCGAACAGGCCAAGGAACAATTCCTAGCTTCGATCAAAGCGTTCGGTGACGGTTCGTGGCATTCCGAGAGTCTCTACCGCGTGGCCATTCTTACCCAAGAGGAACAAAACGAGACGTTTGGAATCTCCAATGCATCTTCCGCACTATCCCGTAAATCAGCGTCGTCTGATAAAGGTGACAAAGACACTAAGGCTAGCAAAGATCGCGCGGCGGCCTTGTTCAAGGCCCAACAGGAAGTTCTTGGTTACTGGCAGGAACTACTGAAACGTTATCCGAAAAGCCCTCGCGTAGAATACGCAAGTTGGGCCGTTGGCCAATTGCAGTATGAGATGGCCAAGATCGCGCCTGCCGAAAAATCTACACAACTGTTCATGGATACCGTTCTTTCCGCCAGCCGTTTCTGTGAAAACTGGCCTCGCTCGCCGCTAGCTGGCTCAGCATATGTAGTGCAGATGACCGTGGCTACAGAATGTCTCTTCGACTTGAAACGATCACAAACCATTGCTCCCCAAGCCGCCCAGTGGGCCAAGGCCGTTACTGAGGGCGAGAAGGTTGATCTGCCGGTGCTGCCGCCGTGGGCAACGGCAGAGCAACAGCAGGACGAGTCGCAGATTAAACGCGCGGTGCAAGAGTGTCTCTTGCAGGCAGGCTTGATCGCCTATCTGTCTGGCCAATTCGATCAAGCGGTTGAATGGATTGACGCCGCCGGTCCCCAGGCCCCCAGGGAAGATTTCACTGAAAATCCTAACTTGGAAGCCATGGGGCTATACTATGCGCTTAAGGCAATCCGTAGTAAGAAATCCTTGACCGACAAACAAGCCCTTGATGCCGCCAAAACCGACGAACAACGCTTTATCCTTCAACTGGGCGATCTATATATAGAGTCGATCCGGCCGGATCGTGCCGAGGAAGTTTTCCGGCACATCCTCGACCGCGATCCGCGTCTGGGCCAAGTGCCGCCGGCCTTGGAAGGCTACGCCATGCTCCAGATCGCCACGGCCCTCGACCGCCAGGAAGGCTGCCGCCCCGAAGCCCTGGCCATGCTAAAGAAACTCGTAGCCAAACGCGAACTCCAAGGCACCTACTGGGGCGGCTATGGCTTGTTCCGTCTGGCACTGTTCACCTATAACCAAACCCAGGACGCGAAACAGTCTGTCCCCCTGTTCCAGCAGATGCTGAAGCAATACCCAAACCATGAAGTGGCAGAACTGGCACATCTATACCTCTGTTTGAACGCTATCCAACTGAAAGATAACGCGCTGGCTGAAAAAGAAGGCCAGAATTTCCTGAAAAAGTATCCCAAAAGTGAGTATACAACTGTACTTCAAGACAGCTTAGGCAAATTGGTGAAAGAGAAAGGCCAGAGGCCAAAATGAGGAACTATACGATGATCCGGCATTGGAAACGACTGACGTTGACGGCGATCGGAATTGGCGTACTGCTATTTTGTGGGAGCAAGGTGTCGGCTGAGACAGTCACTGCTCCCTTGAACGGGACGGTATCGTTTCAGTCAGGCAGCGCAGCATCCGACACACTGAACGTGAATGCTGGCTCCAAGAAGGTCAAAGCCACCGGGGCCACGAAGATTCAAGGTAGCGCAAATTCTCTCATCTCGGTGGTCGGAAATGAAGGCACAGGCGTCGTGCATGTCGCCAATGTCATCTTGAGAGATGGAGAGAGTCTCTACTACGTCACAGGTACGTTTACCGAGGATACCGAGGAGGGCGGAGAAGGAAATCCGAATAATACATGGTCTTCGTCCTATAATGGCGGTTCGCAGGCCAAAATCATCCTGGAGGTAAATGCTGATGGCCAAGCCGATGATGCCTTCCCTGTGCCGATAATGGCGGCACATTGACTGTACGAGTCATCGGAGGGTCCGGCAGCACCCTATACACAGTGACATTGTCACCGGCCGGCAGCGGAAGTCAGCCCGGCGCTCTTGTTTGCTCTTTCGGATCGGTAACAGTTTCTGGACAAGGCGGCTCTGCTACGGTGCAACTACATGGCAGAGCGGCCGGCTGGGTTACAATTTCTGCGAGTAGCTCAAATGCAATGGGCGCATCCGTCAATGTCGCGGTCGTCAGTATTGCCAGCGTAGCTGTAAACTCGCCGTATAGGCCAGCCGATGGAACTTCGACGGCTAAAGGGACGGCAACATTCATCCCATCAGACAGGACGGCAGTATGGTCGATTTCGGGGCCCACCCGCGGTTGTACCATAGATTCTGCAACGGGGACCATTACCGCAGGCACAGATGCCGGAACAGTTCAAGTGCGAGTCGCCGACTCAGCGATGCCGGACAAAGTCTGGGCCGAGGCGACATTGGGACTCCACAAGCTTGTCCTAGTCGTATCGGACACACAAAAGCCCGGGGCGAACGAATGTATGCAGGGACAGCGACTCACACTCACTGCCCAAATTATCGGAAGCTTCCCAGCAGGCCAACGGACCTTTCAGTTCGTTTATCATAATGGTACTGGATATTATGATACGGCAACCAGATGGACGAGCGACAACCGTTGTGAGGCGACAATTGTGGTTCCTTCAGTCCCGTCCTATCGCGATAGTTATGGAATGGGGATTTACGCATCAGTGGGTTGCGATGGCGCCAGTAATTACTCCAATACGGTCCCTGTCACGGCGTACAGGCTGGGGATCGATTTCTTCGGAGATGAAGTGACCGCAAAAAACTGGAAAGTGTGTATTGGTGAGGGAATTCAATATAATGCCCTTGCATCATCCAACTGTACAAACTGGGCCTGGAGCATGAATGACGGTAGGTGGGGCGTGGACGGAACCGTGAATCAAAAATCAGGCAGTTGGGCGGACGGCCAGACGCAAATGTGGATTAGCTTCTGGTATCTATCCAACCCTACTGCCGCAAAAAATAATGATTTTGGCGACAAACACGGCACAGTGACCGTTGGCTGCAAGGACATTGACGGCAACACGCATACGTATCAATCCACAACTGACAACAAAAAAGTAAAAGTGTTTTTCCCACTCGACAAAAATATTGATGGAAACGAAAATTATACACGCAGCAAACCTCCATGCTGGTTCGTGTTCTGGAATCAAACAGCAGCGGGAAATTCACTCGTAGAGTTCGACCCGGATATTTGGAAAAATAAGAGGTTTGGTTACGTGGAAAAAAATCTGTACCTGACGGCAACTCCTATAGAATCATAAGTGTAGGTGTGCCACAGATTTGCTTGGGCGCCTACAAGAGCAGCATACTAGGAGGCCCGTCAACATGCGATGAAGGGCAATTCAGTGGTGCCTCTATCTCGGGCATTGACTCTTTTTATATCACGGTTAAACACGAGATGCTCCATTATACAGATCTCAGTGCGGGCATTGGCAAGCTCGACGATGATAATGACGGTCTCCACAATGACATGGAGGTAGTGAACGGCAATGGTGTGTATGCCCCAGGAGAAACGAGTAGATATCTTTTGAATACACATAATTTAGTAAGCCCAAGTGGTGGTGTGGATTGCGAATATCGTACCTATCGTGCAGAAGTCAATGAGTGGGCAAATAATGTTGGTAAGTTTGAAAACGTTGATTGGTCGCAAGGAGGACAGCAATGGTAGCCAGAGAGGCAGGGATGATGTGGATACGCCGAATACTCGTGGTCGCTATCGTGACTACGGTTATCGGCGGCGTTTCGTTACCGCAGATATATGCCGACACGTCGATGTCAACAACAATGCCTAGCCATTTTACGGTGATCGAATGGTCGCAATGGCCACTCCTTTTACAAAAATATGCCAACTCTGAGTGCATCTATGGAGATCGAAAAATCGATCCAGAGGAAGCTGACTATGTGGTTCGTCTATTATTCAGTCGAGGAGTCAGGTACTCGCGGGACGGCAATGACGAACTTCGGGCATTAGGTTCCATGTTTAAGCTATTCGGGGTGGACGTGGCGATACGAAATGATAGTGCTCGGAAAATATCGCAATATACCAAACGGGAACTGGAAGAAATTCAAAAAATTATCGAGGAGAGCACTGCAATACGACCATTGGATGAAATCAGCGAGACATGTAAGAATATTGTGTCAAAAAAGGGAGATGTTTTGATAACAGATGGCAGCATGTTGGTAGATATTCCATATCATCTATTGCACACAGAAGGAATTACTCCGGCAATCTATGCAAAATACGCAATGACGAATGTGGCGGGGTTTGGTTATGCGATTGACTGGATACGGGTACATGTTTCTCCCGATGACTACATCTCTGCTCTGTTAGAGGCGGCATCGGCAACTGGTTCTGCAACCACTTTTTTTGTTCAAGCGATGGACCTCTGTCAATACGCATCGCCAACGACATCTGCAATATGGATCGCAAAAGCCAGAGATGCCGTTCCGCATAGCATTACCGCTGACGGCAAGAGGGTGTACGAGACTCGCACCGGAATGGATATGCCAACGATGCTGCTGAGAGCGGCTGATCGGGCTGATCAAGCATCTAAAGTGTATCTGCAATATGAGAAAGCAAAGACAAGGTCGGAGTCCTTGATAGAATTCTTCAGCACGGATTCAAGTGGACGAGGGATTGAAGATAAGGCATGGCTGTTATACCGTCACCATAGCAATCTAGTTCTGCAGATGCTTGATCGGTACGGCATGAGGACTGACGTGGCAATTGACACTCAGGAGCGTTGGGTTTGGATGATGTTTCTGCAGCATGCGACTACTCTAGATTCGTATGTTGTCGATTGGGAAAAAATCAAGACAATTATTCGGAAGATAGCCTTCGACGGAAATAGTCCTGTTCAAAAAATCAATGGCTTGCTTCTGCTCGAAAAGATATCCTCCGAAGAAGATATAGAACGATTGGTCAAATTGGCTGCGGACGAAACGAAGATAACTTGGGAGAGTGGTGAGAAGACTTATGCCGAACCGTTAGTAGCCTACCGCGCAGTCGGATGTATTTATACTGTTGGAACCGCAAAGAGTCGGCAGGCATTGGAGAAGATTGCCCATAATTCTAAAATTGACCCTAGAGTACGGGCCAGTGCAGAGGATTTAGCAAAACAATCACAGTTGAAACGTTGACATGATAATTGATCGAAGAACAGTAGCTTGTATGAAACACCCATTGGTGAAAACGCAATGAAACGTCGAGTTGTGATTGGTGTCGGTGGTATTGCCGCATGTGCTCTTGTCGTGGTTCTTATATTCGCGATGAAGTCGAAGGAGGACGGTCCGCTTGAAAAAAATGATTTAATTCTGCAAGCGATCGTACCATCCGCCAGAAAAGATGATGAATTCCAACGGGATGCATGGCCTTCCGCCAGTCGTAGTTCGGACGCCCTGACACAAACTCCCGTGACAAGTAGGCCTGTAAAGCCTTCGGATGGTGGTACGAAGCCACAGCCAACCTTCATTCGGGCAGAAGATGCGGGTGAGGATTTTTCGCGGTTACCGACGGAGGAGGTTGTTGACCGGCTGTCCAGGACCACAGATAGAATCGAACGATTGAAGGCGGCCAAGGTGTTGGGGGACCGGGATATTGCCGACCAATTGACGCTCCTGCCGGCGCAGCGGAAAGTTCTGGATCAGTACATCGAGAGATTGATTGAGGCTGCTGACGCCGCAACTCCTTTTGAGCGCATGGAGGCCAGCGATCAAATAGAGCGGCTATGGCGGCTCGCGTCCGACAAATTCATCGATGCGCTTGGAAGCGACAATCTGCGCGTGTTTGAAGGGGCAGCTAAGAGTCTAATCGCGATGCGCAGCGCGGAAATCGTCAAAAAAATTATCGCGCGGACGGAAGCAAGCCAGGATGTCACGTTCAGGAAAAACGCGATCTTTACCCTGGGCATGATGAAGGCAAAAGGAGAATGCCTTGTGCCAGGCCGCGATTATCTCGGGGATGCCGAATCGGAAGCAATTGCGAGTAAGATCATTGTCCCGTTCTTGAACAAATGCAAAAATGCCGAAAAGGACCCGGAGATTCTCCAGATCATCGAAACGGCTTTCCAAAACCTTAAAAACCCTTTTGACGGACGGACTAGGCCGGCAGACCAAGAAACTATAGACCAGATGAATCGTCTTCGAAATATGCCAGTTGAAGCAGATGAATTACCATAAAACCATTCATGTCGTTGTTATAGCTGCCCTCGCCACGGCGAGCTTTTTGCTGTGCCCTGCTGCGCATGGCCAGGGTGGCAAGGCGGGGCTTGCTCAGGTGGTTTGGCCTTGGTGGTTCGCAGACGATGGCGGAAATGATTGTTTAAAGGAGTTGGAAAGCGTTTTTGCCAAATCATACCCGTCCCATAAGGATTCCCTCGCATTACGGCCCCACGATCATGCCACTGTGGGCCGATTTGCGGACAAGGATGATCCGTTTGGAGTCCTTATTGCTCTTTCACCGGATCAACATGGGCAAAGATGCTTGGTTCGGCGTTTTTCGTCAGGCACGCCGCAGCCGGAAAAGTTTTTCTTTGGACAGCGGCGGCTGATCGTTGTGGCCTCCAAGGACCTTCGTCTTGAGCAAGCAAGTCAGCATTGGATTCAAGGACTTCTGCGAAAAGACCATGCAGCAAAGTTGTCCGAGACAAAAATAGAAGAGAAACAACGACTTCCTGCACGGCTGATTTGCGGAGATGAAAACTCATGGGGCCATCGCTTCCTGCGCCGCAATCTCATGGCTTATGAACGCACGAACGGTGAGGTAATCGAGCATACCTACTATGAGTTTCGGGACGATCTTCAGAAAGTCAGTGGGCCGAAGGAAGTTCTCGCGGCAGTCCGTAAACAACCGAAAAGTATTGGGTTTGTCGAGTACCGGCCTGATCTTGATTTTACAGGGGTTGACGTATTGGCTGCGCAAAAGGACGGGGAAGACCTGCGGGTCAAACCTCGACTGGACGAAGCCGTTCAAGAGGATTATCCGTTCAGTGATACGTTTTATTTGTATTTGCATCCGTCAGCCGAGGCAACGGCGGCTGAGTTTTGTCAATTCGTCATAGGGCCACAAGGTGCTGCGATCCTCGAAAAATATGGTTTTCAAACATCGGGAACACAGGGGCAGTTGCAGGCTAGCGCAAGACTGACGCAATTGCAGACCGGAAAAGGTGTTCGCATGTCGGTCGTCGGTTCCACTGACGGCAAAACGGTAATTCCCGCTTTGGTTACGGAATATGCGAAGGCTAAGGCAGTTGTTCAAGTTAATTACGTCGCGTCGGACTCAGACGTTTCGGCGGTTGGTACATTTGTCAATGGTAACACTGGTGGCACTGGCAATTCCGGCGTGCGAGAGCTTCTACTTCTCGGTGACAAGCCCAGTCCACGAGCGATGGAGGTGCATGGGAAGAAGTGGAATTCGTTGGGGGTTGATGAGGATGGGAAGTCGGACGGGACGGGTCCGGTGGAGTATGTGGTGGCGGGGCGGGCAGTGGCGGTGGTTGTGAATTCGACGAATAAGGTGGAGTCGTTGACGTTGGGGCAGATTCAGGCGATTTTCCGGGGGGAGGTGGATGATTGGGCGGTGATTGGGGGGACGGAGTTGGCGGCTGGCCGGCCTGTGGCTGGCGATGCCGCTGGTGGCAAGGCGAGGATTCCGATTCGCTCGTTTGGGTTGCGGGCTGGTGGCGCCGATGCTCGTAGTTCCGTTGTTGCGGGCGTGTTTCATTCGGAGGTGGTGGCGGCGGGGAAGATTAAGCGGATGGTGGTGAAGAAGGATACGGCTGAGGTGGTGGCGGCGGTTTCGATGGATTCGCAGGCGATTGGGTTTGTGGATTTGACGGCGATTCCGGGGATGGGGGCTGGGGTGTTGGCTGGGGATGTTGTAGTGGGTGCGTTGGCAGATGATCTGGCGGCTGGCGGGCAGAGTGTTCGGGTGTTGGCGATTCAGATGGGGACTGGGGAACGGGCGAAGTTTATTTTGCCGACGGCGGACAATATCAAGAATGCGATGTATCCGCTGTCGCAGCGGTTGTATTTGTATGTGCATCCGCAGGCGAGCGAGACGGCGAAGGATTTCGCCAAGTTTATGGCCACCTGTGGTGCATCCGAGGCGTCGCCGTATACGGATACTGTGAAGGCGATGATGGAGGCGTATCGCAAGCATGGGTTGATTCCGCTGGCGGAGGAGGCGATGGTTCGCGCGGCGAAGGATGCGATGGCGGAAGCGGAGGCGAAGGACGCCAAGACCAAAGCGGCGGGGAAGTAACGCAATTCTGTCGAATACACCATATCTCCATTGAGTGCCGTCTTGTGGCCAGCGGGGCAAACATGTATCCTTGAGCACATGGCCAGTGGCTTGTGGCTGAAGGATGTCGCGATGGCCCGAACTCGGGACAACAGAATACACATGGTCCGCTCCAACCGTGCCCGGCCGCGCCGTCGCGGTGTGGTGCTGGTGATGACGTTGTTGGCGTTGGTGTTGTTGGTGGGGTTGATTTTTTATGTGTACAACCTGTCGCAGCAGGTGAATTCGCGGCTGTCGTTGCAGCATTCGGCGGATTCGACGGCCATCAGCGGGGCGGTGTGGATGGCGCGGAGCATGAACCAGGTGGCGATGAACAACGTCGCGCAGACGAAGCTGCTGGCCAGCGTCATCGTGCTGGACAGCCTGCCGCTGGCGACGGAGATGGCCTTGGAGGACGCCACCGCCTGGGAGGCTGGCTTGGCGACGCAGCTTCGCGGCGGTTTGCCGAGCACTCCCGCGCGCGAGGCGGCGTTTGTGCGTGTCGGGTTGGAGTCGCTGCGCGATCGCATGGAGACGCAGCGCGACATCCTCCGCGCGATGAACGAGTCGATCAAAGATTTCCCGATGGAGCGGCTGACGTTCTACGCCGATCCTGGTGGCGACGAGTCGCCGTATGGGGAGTTGTGGCGTGCGTCGTTGGCGTTGTCGGAGTTTTCGCAGGCGACGGCGCTCAGCAGCGGCGTGCTGGCGCAAAACAACGCCGTGCGCTGGGGCAAAGAAAACGACGCGCCTGTGCGGACGGCCTTTGTGACGCCGATTCGCCCGGTGATGCCCTCGCGGGTGGGCACGTTTCGCGACTTCTGGTATCCGCTTGGCGGCAGAGAGGCGGTGTACAGCGACCGCGCGACCAATGCGTCCCCGTCAGGCGGCGGCCGTCGCAGCGGCATGGGCGGCGCGATCCCCGACATGGTGTATCCGTATCGGCTTGGGCCCTGGGCGAGGCTTCACCGTTGGCGCGAACCGATTTACTCGGGCGGGACGTGGATTCCCGGCAACGTGACGGCCGGCAGTGGCGGCATGGCGGAGGACGACGGGGTCGCGGAGCCGGGCGGCGGGCGAAGCGTCGGCTCGGACGCCTCCCGCACACAGGGCGGCGGCGGGCGCTGGACCCACCGCCAGGAGGTCGGCTATTGGCCCAAGGGGCCGCTGCACTGGGCGCTGGAGCACCTCGGGTACTGGGCAGGTCCGATCTATGACGAAGACGGCCGATTGATCAGCGGGCAACTGCCCGACACATTCTTTTCCGAGTATACAAACCGGCTCAGCCGGGCCAAGTTGCGGTACATGTTTTTCGAGAACGCGCCACAAACCATTCACAAGCCGAACTGGATCACCTCATACTCGCGGGCCTGCCTGATCGCGGAGACGGAACCGGAGACGATCTACCAGACGATGTTCTATGTGATTGAAATCGTCTCGTCGGTCTCGCCAGGCAGCGCGAGATGGCTGACGACGGGCACGTTCCGCACCAATGTTCCTCCGCCTGACGACACGGACCATCGCCCGATCACGCTGTGGGTGCGAGGCTGGTACGACCCGGAGGTGTTGACGCGGGTAGGCAACCACGTCTGGCGAAAGGATAGTTATTATCGCGTAGTCAGCGACCCGGAGATCGGCATATATCCGAAGGACGCCGACAACGACGGCGAACTTGACTTGCAGTTGGTGTATCGAAGGCGGTATTACGTCTGGGGCGGCGTGGACATCGGGAAGGACGTGGAGATTCGCAATCCGTGCAACTGGCCCGAGGGCGCGACGCTGCCGGTGCCGCTGCTGCTGGCGACGAATCCCGACGAGCCCGACGGCGATTACGACCCATACACGCTCGACCCGGACGCGGGATACCGCCGCCGATTCTTTACGTTCCTGGGCACGGCGCAGATGGACACCCCGCCGCTGATTATGGGCGGCGCGTTTGGCACGGGAAGCCCCAACGGCAAAACGGTGGCGGTCGCGCAGGCGAAGGTGTTCAACGCGTCGAGTTTCGATTTGTGGACACAGGACTGGGACGCGGCCTTGATGCCCGTCACGAACATGGACGACTGGCTGGACAACATGGCCCGCGACGCCCACCAGGCGACGGCCACCAACGGCCTGCTCGCCCCGTCCGACGTGATGGACGCTCACGACCACCTCCGCAAACTCGGCAAGGAGATGATGCGGCGACAGACGAAGCATTGACGACAGTGCAGTAGTGTTTTTGTGGTGTGGCCGAGCCATATAAGGTAAGATACCCCTGCAATTCACGGGCAGTATAGTTGTGCTGCTTGTTGACGCGGGTTTCGATACCTTTGCCATGTG
>Ga0123353_10013791_pt1 | contig 11599 bp, 6 predicted proteins | sample TergutLab28metaG_3_FD_92763 | JGI IMG/M metagenome (GOLD analysis project Ga0123353, IMG submission 92763) | Labiotermes labralis P3 segment gut microbial communities from Petit-Saut dam, French Guiana - Lab288 P3 | ecosystem: Host-associated > Arthropoda: Insects > Digestive system > Gut ... | reverse complement strand
GCCCTCATGAGGACCTAAGTTGATTCCAGAGCTCCTATTTATGGCTTCTAATCTTCGCTTTCCGATTAACATCTTTAAATCACTTTTACGCCCTTCTTCCCAACGTGTTTAAAGTTAGCCTATCAAAATCTCCGCTACCTATAGTAACGCCTAACTGCACGTGGCAAACTCAAGGCCTTATGACAGTTGTAGTTGTGGAATATATAAGTTTATGCAGCTTTAGTTGCTTCAGTATTTACTATATAATTTTCTCGTGCCCGTTTCATAACGTTCTGACAATAATGTGCAAACCGTGCATTCGATGAACTTTTTCTTTGTTACTGTGTGAAGACAGAAATAAAGAATACGTCTTCGAAGGATTCAGTTTCTATTTCAAAATAATCAAGGTAAGATATCATCATAAAAAGGGCGAGCAAATCCAGTGTGCCGGGTCGCCGCAGCGAATAGACATTATGGTTTAGTGTCTAATATTTGTTGATGTTCAGTGTGAAATTTGCTTCACGTCACATTTTAGCATGGAATTTTGAAATGGCTCCTAGATTTGTGGAAAATTTGTTCGCCCCAGGTTATAAACACCAATTAACCTTTTGACGCCTAATGTCAACTATAGTGACGTACCGCACCGCTAACATATAAAGTTGTATTTTTTATATTTATTAAACAAATACAGGTACTGAATATTTTAAACATGGTATATACTCTCCGTTTTTTCTCTTCAAAATGCAGTTTGTTTCATAATTCTAACATATTTGGTTCCTGTTTTATTCATATTTTATATACAGGGTGTGCTAAAATTAAAAAAATAATTCCGGCGCCAAAAGGTTAATTACAGATGTTCATAAAAAATATGATTCTTTATTAATTATATTATATGGAACACACAAATAGAGTAGCACCGTTCCATTTCACAAATATCTCCATTAATTATTTACGAATCCTTTTAAAATTTTACTTTGTAAGTGCAAAATTTGATGAAGTGCAAATAAATTAGAGCAAGTAATTCCACGATTCGCTGAGCCTGTCTTTACTTGCAGACTAACAAACAGACCTGAAAATGTAAGGTCGATTTGTATTAGTGATACATTACACTCAGTGAAGATGATCTGAAAAAACATTCAGCATATAATATATTGGCAACGTTAATTTCACCAGATTATATTAAATTGCAATGAAAACGTCCGTATGTGACACGTGTCTGTAAGTCGAAGGAAAAATTCCGCTATTTTCTTTAAATATTGTGACCAAAACCAAGTGTAACCTGCAGAAAATTGAAATGAAAGATGTCGACACTGTCACATATTACACTGATATTGCAAAAGGAAATAGGGTACAGGTATAGCTCTACTCTCCCATGAACGCGGCACTAGAAGGGGGTGAGTGGTCAGCAGCACGCCCCGGCCGCACTTTACACCCGGGATAGACCCAAACCCATTTTACAGGAGGCTGGGTGGGCCCAGGGCCGGTCTGGACGGGCGGAAAATCTCGTCCCCACTGGGATTCGATCCCGGACCGTTCAGCTCGTAGTCAGTAGCTATACCGACCAAGCTATCCAGCCCACACACATATATGTATATGTATGTATATATATATATATATATATATATATAGTAAAGTACCACTGCGCAGGAAACATTAAGTACTCGAATGTCACTGTAGCAGAATTTCACGAATTAGGTCCATATAAAGAAATAATGGTAGAAATATTTCATATCCCATTATGCTTGAAATCGAATTTACTGGTATCGAACAATAAGTGTAAAATTATTGGCATCGAGTTATTATCCATTTAATTGTACTCTTGTATAACACAAAATTTATTACCATTGTGGTATATTTTATTACAATTATGACTTGTGACCATGCAAGTAAAACCGACTTTATTTTATCACACCAAATTTTGTATTTTAGATTTAAGTTTGTATTATGGTATTGTATAACATCTGTCCTAATTAACGGTAGTAGCTGTTTTAGCAGAAACACGGTATGTCCAAAGTTGATTTGTTAATATTTGTGAATAAATTCATATTATTTATATATTTATTAACCAGTGAAAACAATAGATATCTGTAATCTGAAACCTCAATACGTATTCAACAAAAAGATGTTACCTACTTGCGATTAAGAGGGTATTATACTAGTCTTCACTTTTCTGATTTTGAAAATAATGACATCAACTTTTCAAAAGAAGAAAGATAAGTAGCCTACGATTTTTGTGACTTCCATATAGCCAAGTAAAACTGATATTCTTTAGCGATAGCCAGAAAGCAAAGTAATTAACAACGACCGTGTTTACTAGATAAAATATTCTTTTGAATTTTACAGAATAGCTCTTGAAAATGAATATATACAGCCTTCTTATGATTAACGATATTTGTCAGACTCAGAAAATGCCTTTTCTATTTAAAAAAAGTACACAGTAAATCAGTGCAACAATAGTAAATTGTCTTCATTAGCATGTAAAATTTAGAAATCATTGGGTCTTGTGCCCTGCAATTGTAAGCTCCTTCAAAGGACTCCTGCCAGAAATGAAATTGAAATTATAACACAATAAATTTTACAAGTTGATTCATGTTTCGCTGATGCCGTAGTTTGCATCTGTGGTCTATCATAATTTACTCTTTCTGATGTATGTTGCAGGATAGGGAAACGTAAGGCAGAACATGTATACTATCACTACATGAAATCCTACTCGAAACGACTGAGAACCAGGCCCAGAAAATTTGTTGGGAATTCTAGGAAATAAATAACCAATGCAAGTGTAGAAAGGCTTCATTCGATCGGGCTTCTGAACAGTTCATTTTCAGTTGATATGTAGGGCGTGAGAATGACCCTGCAACATTTTGTGTTCGAACTACTTTTCCTTTCGCTTTCTATTTTAAATTCAGTAAGAGTAACAGGCGGCAGTGTAGAGTGTTGAACTGGCTTCCTTTATTCTTTCTACTTTTTTCCTGCCCACTGTGCTGCTAGGGCTCAAGGGAAGTGAAAATAATATTGGCAATCCAACTCGGTGCGACATTTGGGATTCTTATTTCATTCATCTTTCTTACTAAGACTCACTCCTCTTCTCCTTCACACCACCTTCGTGACGTATTAAAGCTTGGAATAGCGAAATATGGTCCTAACAAGTCGGTCCTTTCCATTCTCTCTTTCAACTTAACCCCAAACAATGGATATTTTATTTAGACACATCGGTATTCGCATACTACGAGAGGTGAATTTCAAATTAGAACTTGAAACTCTATTGTTACATTCGAAAGAATAGAAATATCCGTGTTTCTTAATAACCTCCGAACTGAACAAAAGTTTTTACTTCTCGTTGGGTCAATTTTGGGGGGGGGGGGGATATTCATAAGACCAAGTTCTAAGAAATTTTTATTTTTAGTTTCTTCTGTTCTTCCGAAGCTTTTGAAATGTTCAGCTGCTTTCCTGTGCATATGGATGTAGCCGAATACGTCTCATATAACATGTTCATGAAAAGAACGTAATAGTCTTTTATGTGTTTTGCTTTCATAGAGAAACGTCTCTTCACCTCACACAAATACTGGATTTCCTCCACCTCATTTCCTGTTTCAAATATTTCTAACTTAACTGTGCTTTCGTCATCAGAAAAATAAAGAAATGAGACCTATTTTATTGAGTACCCCAGACTGAGCTAACCTCAATGAAACTTCGAGTTTTAACTAAACACGAGACGATGAAAAAGTCCAGCATTTACTCGTTTTTGTAACAAACCTTCTGTACATTCCTAAGGCTTTATTCAACATAACAGCTGTTTGTATGGATTAAGTTTATCCTATGTTACTCTTCAAGCCTGCTCATCTACCACAGACGTTTTCTGCGCTATATGATATAAATATTTACGGTATTGTGTGTATATACCACAAACGTAACATATCTTATATACAACAATATTTATTTCTGGGAGTCTCATTTTACAATCTCTGTTTTGATTGGTATGCAATCATATTATATATGCTGGTAAGAATTTAATGAAAAACCCCGAATTTTGTGGTATCATGGAGAAAAATTTATAACACTTTTCAAAATATCTGTTTGTTATGAGGAATACAAGTAGCATGCGAGAACGCAAAAGACGACATGACAGGAAAAAGTGCAATTTTGCCTGTGCATTCCACGAAATTATATGGAAGGAAACTCCATTCATTCTTAACACCAGACTAAAATAGAGTAAACAATCAGTTTTACTTCCCGGTTCCGTCATTCCGGAGGAAAACGGCCAGTGAGCATTGATTAGGAGGCTGGGTGTGTCTGGGAGATTTAGAGAAGAGATAAATGTTTTTTTTTCTAACAGAAAGTTTTGTCATGATGTCTCGTTTGATCAGGTCGTCGCTACACCAACTGAGCTATCCCGATTCACAAACGAAGGTAAAAATATTTGTTTTATTAATATGTTTCAGGCAAGGGACAAGTGGCAAGTTATTGTGTAACTTTCGGGTTCCATAAATTTTGAGACATTTCTTGATCAGTAGGAAGTATCAGCTTTAGAGGAAGATTTTTGCCTATTGGAGTTGATCCTTTATGACGTGTTATTGATATATAAGCTCAGAGAATTTTTATCACGGAGATAAATTGTTTTTGTCTACAGTCTCTGGATAGGTAGTTATATTTATGTTCGACACTCACGTCATTTTTGGCATATACTTTAATTACTTTCTATATTCAGATTTTATTTTTAGATGAATTTGTTTTTACTTAAATGATGTGATTAAACATTTCCGTTCAATTTCGTATTTTATACCAAATTTAGCCTGTCCCTTACTACAAACTACAGAAAATTTCTTAAACATACTCTTGCAGAAACCAAGGGCAAAAATAAAATTATTTACTTGCGTACCTGTATGTGAGAATTTATGATACGCCAAATAGAATCCTGCCTTTACCCTAGATATTGGAATTTTATCTAGCAGGTGCTTTAAAGTGTGCAGAAAGATTTCTGTTGCGTACAACACGTTACTAAGACACTTCATTTCTGGGCTATGAGGTTATCTTTTCTTCACCTTAGATTCAAACCAAAACAAATGTCCCCACTTCACACTCACGTTTAGTTTTCCAACTCCACACGCGCCATCCTGACTACTACTGTTTCACATCTCCTTGAGTCCAATTCTGCCAACAAGAAAACGAAATAAGCTAGAGTATTTCGCAACATCCTCCAAACTGGAGCATCACAGACAACGTCAACAACTTTCATATGTCTTAGCGCTTCTGAAACTTCACTGATCTTCCCCTTTAGGTTCGTGCGTATGTGTGGCTTAAAAACTGGCAGCATTTTTCTCTACATTGGTTTGGTGAACATAACAGCTTTCATCTTTCAGTTTCCTCCATATTTCATGATCAAAGGATACAACCTCTGCAAAAGCCAGAGATATTCTCCTGTAGCCGTTTTCATCCTCGTAAGCCCTAAGACTCCGCCAGTTCCAGGGATCGAATATATAACCCGTGGTAAAGGCCACAGACGTTTGTTGGTATGGCCACTACCTACAACGACAACATTCCTCAACTTCACTCTTCGGTAGCTACTCTTCGGCTTCCCCGATGCACACGGAGCCCTTAAAAACTCTGACAAAACTTTCGTAGACTCTGCTGTGGATTTTTCAGGAATCTATATTTGTTTAGAAATTTCGCATCCCAGTAGCCACAGAGCCGTACTCCCAATTCATGGACATTGAAGAGGAAAAGGAATTGCGTTAACGGCGATAAATCAGATCCATCCGAAGCACTCTAAGTCAAAGGCCTTGCAATTACTACCGCCTCACAATCCCACCGAACAGCAACACGTTCTAGTACATCAGAGAGGCCCTTTCCAAGGATATTTTAGGAGCTGCTTGATAACCCGAATCAACCGCTCCTACAATCCACCCTACCAAGATGATTCAGTTGGACTGAACTTCCAAATAATTATTTGAACAGAACTATATCTAAACACCAAGTCCATATCCATTCATTTCGAACAAAGCCGTGCTCCTCTAAGGTAAGTCCCATTATGCCAATAGATGACGGATGCTCTTCCTCTGCGAGCAACAAATCTTCCAAAGGCCTGCAAGAAGGCTTGGTAGATACGGAGGTTATCAACTCAAGATGAACGGCACGAAAAACAGGGCATGTAAAGAATTCAAATATATTACTTTTCATCTCCACGTAGAAACATCTGTCGCATAAGTTCGGGCCACATATTTTAAATACCGATGCCTCCGTCAGTCTGTCCGTTGGTAAGGGGGCCAAAGCCGGATCAGGCTTCCTACCCTCGAAACAACGACACCTTCCACATTTGGAGATTGCAGACTTGAAGGTTCGTCGCCTCTCCAAAATCCTACAGAACTCTCGTACTAGACGCAAAAGCAATTGCACACCAGCATGGCAGTGTCTCACATGCGTGTCGCGGACCAATCTTTTCTCTACAGTATGTTCATAAGGCAAAATAGCGGGACATCGGAAAGTGAAGGAGTCTTTTCGTAATACCTATTTTTTTCACCTAGATTAACCCTGTTTCTTCAAAGGGGTTCAAAGAAGCCAGTAATTTGTCCTCATCGCCACCAAATGACTTCTCTTCAACTAGCCTAAGACCAGGTTTTCAGCAAACTTCAGCTCATCTACACAGAGTTCGCCACTTCTTATAGATTTTGGGGGTTCAGCAATTGCCAATGTAGCGACACTTCCAAGCCAAGGCTCTCTTCATGTCTTCAAACGTAGAGGAACGCCACAGGTCTGAGATATCAGATTCTTTGAGGAATAAAGTAGCCAAACAGAGAATGGACATCTTCCTCTCGTAGCGACACACAGCCCATCCTTTCATCGGTATCCTTTAAAATGTTTGATTTTTGGTAGCCACTATATTTAAAGGCAAGTAAAGTAATTCTTATCTGTCAGGTTTGAGTGTTACCGTCAAGGTATGGAGGAAGACCCTTGCATTTTTCATCATGCTTCTTATAGCGTAGTCATGGTCGTCGTCAGGCGTTTTACTTGTGCTGAATTTTAATTTAAGCTCTTTACATATCATAATCACATGCCCTCTCCCACAAAACACAAAATATGATTTTGCTTTATATTTTTCGCCACATACCCAGGTTTTAGAAAAGAAAAACAACAACCACTTTTCCTCAACATTTTCTGCTTGTCCGACAACTCCATCTTCTGTGCAGAAAGACAGTTAGAACTGGAATGTGCCTCGTTACAAAACACAGAATTCGGCTTATCCCCCTGTATTTACGCGGTAGAAAGATGTTGTAGGTACGTCTTCTTTGGATGCTGTTTCGAAAGGTGCTTCCTCTTGCAAACTGATGTGGGGGCATTAGGCGTTATTTGAAGACCGGTCATAGTTAGGTTGAACCTCTCTTCTCCCTTCAGCTACAGGCTTAAAATTCCATTATGCTATTAATTCTGCCCCTTGTATCGACTCCCTGTGTGGAGTTCACTCTCCGTTCCATGCTATTAGAAGCTCTTTTGGTAAGCAGGACTCCACCAGAGGAAACGACATTGGCGAACATGTGTTCGTCGTGACACCTAAGGTTTCAAGTAGCCACAAGTTGGATTCTAGTTCATCATTGATTGAAGAAAAATTTATCGCCTCTTTGGCATGGTGAAAGGAGATTATCTTCTTTAAAACTTCTCCCACATACACCTCCACCAACAGATCTCTGCCAACTTGGCCTTCAGTCTGGCCACGGCCTTCCAATAATTTTCACTGGAAAGTGGGTAGGTTTCCACAAATTTTGTCGCCCTGGACTCTGCTAGAGTAGCTTGCAACAAGTACCGAAATTTATCATCAGGTAATATTTCTTCTTCTTGGTCAATTTTCTGGAACTGACACCAAAATGGCATCCAGTCTTCAATATTACAACAAAATTTCCTGAATTCTAATTGCGGAAACATAAAAATTTATTGTTATTGTTTGCTGGCGCAATAGATGCTGCCCTCGTCGTGTATTCTTCGGCTTGATTCGACCACTAGCACTCTTTCTATGAACTTGGCTTGGCTACCGCCATCTCATTGTCTAGCTCGACGTCAGCGTCGTCTAACAGCAATTCCAATATCTGAGTATCGTGTTCGCGTAAATCCGCTGCTTTCTCCTCTAAGAGGCGGTACTTATCTTAGATGGATTTCTGGTCCGATTCTGCTGCTTCAATTAAGTTATAAAACTGGTTCAGCAACCAAGTGAATGCCGCACGAGTGACCTTCCGTAATCGCAACTCTCGATCTTACGCCATTGCTTTAACGTCACCCTACGAATTTTAACAAATGAAGTCCTATTACGGTCCCCAGTTGTTGCTTACACACACACACACACACACACACACACACACATATACACACACAAACTAACACCTCAGTTCTAGGCCATGACGTTATCTGTTGTTCGTTTTAGAGCCAACCAAAACAAAGTGCGCTACTTCACCCTCATCTTCTTTGTTCCATCTCCACACACGCCATCTTAGCTACTACTGTCTCAAACTTCCCGTGAGTCCAACACTACCAACAAAAAACTAAATAGACTGGAGTGGTCTGCAACAATAGCAATCCTCTGTTTTAAAGTCAGAAGTTTAGTCTAAAGTACTTTTAAGTAAAGTTTCATGATAAGGAGCCCTGCAAAATACTGTGACACAACACGTCCGAAGATGTCTCCCTACAGCACTGTTATCTCTCCTTCATTTGCGAAGAGGAGGAACTTTATCATAAACTTCGGAGCAGGAAACTCATCTCTGTCCATGTCAGAAGTACAATCGACCGCACACGTACAGCGTACACATGTGTGTTACTGATGGGGCAGTATGAAGGTAATTTATAGCTAGAAAGTTACTGTTCAACATCTTCCGACGAATAAACGAAAAGTGGTCACAAGTTAGGAGATGGGAAGTAGCTATTTTAGTTTACGTCTTGTATGTCTAGCGCGCTTGTTATGAACAAATATACAATTACGTTTAAAGGATATTCTTGTTGTTTCCACAAACTTTATGCAAAGTATGAAAGTGTTACTCTTTTAATAACCTATGAGTGAATAGGCAGTGAATTAGCTGCGATATCTGTTGCCTCGTTCCATTCTAACTGTTGCAGGATTGAAAGAACACTTTCCCAATCTCCAGTCAACAGAACAATAACAATATATTTAGTAAATGCTTAGTGAGACATTTCGTACTATCTTCTGCCAGTCTTCTGGTAATCCTGTAGAAGCAGCACGCCTCTTCAGTCTCTATAAATCCATTAACACTGTGCTACAAGCCCGAATGTCGCGGGTTCAATTCCCGAAGGGATCGTTGGTTTTTTTCACTGACTTAATTCTTTCGGCCACTCTATGACCCTGATGTCCACCCAACCTCTAACATAAGCGAGTCCTAGGGATATCTCTTGGTTGAGGGGGGTAAAGGCGGCTGGTTCCTAGGGCTGACAACCTTCCCTCTTTCATGTGCCGATTGTCGAGACGTTCTGGGAACCTCAACATCCTGCAGCCCTAAGGGCCTGCTGAGCCCTGTAATAGGAAAGCGATATAAGGCGAGTGAATTGAAAAAAATTCCTGACTTCAACGGAATTCACAGATGTTAAGAGCAGAGTACTGAAGAGGAAACAACTATCACACACTGTTAGTGACATGCTACATAAAATCATACAACGACTAATTTGTGTTTTAAAAAGCTATTTTTGGGTGAACAATTAAAAATGACGAGACGGTGAGGACATGTAGCATGCACGATAATGATGAGAAATACATACAAAATTCTGTTTTAAAATTTAATGGAGAGTGACTACTTTGCAGAATAGGACATATAAGCGAGAACAGTATTAAACTGCACTTTAAACAACTAGGGTATATACCGCATTCGTTCGCATAAGGATAAAGGGCGTTTAACCTTGTGATGTATTATCTTCTGACATCAGAACATGTGGAAGTGTGACTGTAGAGCAGCTGAGCGATTACGAAGGTGTTTTGATGTTGATATTTACTCTTTTACTAATTTTAAAACAGTTTATCTATGTTTTCATAAACTAAAATATAAAAAAAAAATACGTGTTCGACATTTTCTGGCTGGCTATGATGGTACGTTCAGGGCATTAAGATAATATGTAGCCGTATATTTACATTTAGCTTTTGGTATAAGAGTTATCTTATTTACTAATTTTATGTTAATTGTCTGTCATTTTAAAATAAGTGTGTTAATTTTAGCACCTATATTGTTTATAGCATCTTGTGTTGTGTATGTTAATAGGTGCACATATTTTGTTGCAGATCCATACACAATATAAGTATAATATAGAATATGCACCATTATATTTAAAATATTGATATATACTATTTTGTTTTAAATAATAAACTTCACATATAATTATGTAAATAACGATTAAGTATAAATCACTCAGTTATTTCAAAACATCCAATTCATTCAAATTGCAATGTAGGCGGACTACAGGTTTAAAAGTTTTGTTTTACGAGTACATTTAATGTAGCAAGAATTTGTGCTGATTTTAACTGTTGTTACTTTAAATAATATTATGGGCAAATTTATTTGCTGTGGGTTTTATGTAACGTTCTTTTTATAAAACTTTAGTAAAGAATGTAAGAATAAATCTTGTCAGCTATGAAGTATAAATGAATTTGGGTACGTCAGAATCAAATGTTATAGCGCGTCTGATTTTCTTCAAGCGAAACGTGTTTGTTTCACTTATTGCTTATTTGTTTTATCAGCATGTCAAGAGAAAAGGGTCTATAAAAGTGAAATCTTCATAAAGTTCCGGAAGTGAAACTTAAGATGAAAAAGAAATACGAAGATATCTTTTGTTCTTTAAGAAGAAATCAACTTGTTAACATTCGTAGCGATTTACCGTTTCTCTGCCTTGATAACACAAAGGAGGAGTCAAGGAATTACTTGTCGTTAGGTCACGGTTGGGAAACTCTGCTAAAATAAACAAATTGACGGAAATAAAATCTCTAACAAGTTTGTGTTGTGAATAAGCAATATAATTTTTTTCTTCTGAGGGATGCTTGTCAAATAATGCACAAAAGCAAATCTTGCTCTCTCCGACAATAACTGAACATTTGTGAAAACATAAGTGGCTTTAATTAGTATTCGTATCATCTGATGATTCTAATCTCTTTGAATGAGGCTCTTTTAACTATTGCCTTATCTTGTGGTGGTCATAATTTCATCCCTAATGGCGGATTTATCAGCACTGCTAATACAGCCTTGAATTTTACATTCAAGGGTCCGTGCATCGTGAAATATATGCCAATAATTGTCCAACAAGATATAAGTATATACCGTTTATTTATATCTGTAAACCGCTCTACATGCTTCGGGTGGTATTTCCACCCATCATCAGGAGCTCATGTCAATGTATCCACAGCACCTGGCATTAGTAAAACCGTAACCGTAACGTGACTGGACGGGAACTGCAGTTCCCGTCCAGTCACGTTCACGACAGTTTGCATATACGGTTTTACTAATGCCAGGTGCTGTGGATACATTGACATGAGCTCCTGATTATGGGTGGAAATACCACCCGAAGCATGTAGAGCGGTTTACATATATAAATAAACGGTATATACTTATATCTTGTTGGACAATTATTGGCATATATTTCACGATGCACG
>Ga0123353_10013790_pt1 | contig 11599 bp, 14 predicted proteins | sample TergutLab28metaG_3_FD_92763 | JGI IMG/M metagenome (GOLD analysis project Ga0123353, IMG submission 92763) | Labiotermes labralis P3 segment gut microbial communities from Petit-Saut dam, French Guiana - Lab288 P3 | ecosystem: Host-associated > Arthropoda: Insects > Digestive system > Gut ... | reverse complement strand
TGGCTTCCTCCGAAAATTCATCCCCTCCGGAGAATCGCTTCCCCTTCAAAAATGCCCTCAAGGCTGCACAGCTAAATCAACCAAAGCCTCATACACTGAATCGTTGTTTAATTTTCAAGGTGCAAAAGGTTCCCAAAAGAACCCTTTTTTCGCGCCTGCACTGCCAAGGCTTGCCAACCCGCGTGGCAGGCGCTCGGATATATTACCACACCCATAGCCCCATGTCAAGGACTTTTTTGCGGACAGGCCTATATTTTGTAAACGGGGCCGGGCGTTCAGCGCATTGAGCCCAAATTCCCCTTGCTTTTCCCCCGATATCGTGTTAGAATAATCCCATGATTGAAACCATCCTCTCCGTCAACCGCTTTGCCCTGCCCCTGCTGGGGTTTGGCATCGCCGTGGTTTGCATTCTGCGCCTGCTGCGCCGCAGGAAACTGGGCTCGGCGCCCGCGGCATTCCTGTTCAACACCGTCAACCGCGATCGCCTGCCTCTCACCCGCTTTGAGAACGCCCTGGGCCGCTCCAAGCACTGCGACGTCGTCCTCAATTACGCCGCGGTCTCGCGCTTCCACGCGGTGATTGCCCGACGCAAAGAGGGCTGGGTGATCATCGATACCGACTCCAGCGGCGGCACCCTGCTCGACGGCCGGCCCGTGGAACGCCGCGCGCCGCTGCAGCACGGACAGACGCTCAATTTCGGCAGCTTCGACTTTCTCTTTTGCGATGAAGAAGAGGAGGCGAGAATATCGCGCGAGGCTGCCAGGCCATATTGATGTATGCATATAATGCGAATCGCCAGTTGAAAGTTAGACGCACATTCAAAGTGGTGATGCACACATATAATCATGATTCGCAAAAGCCATAATATATTAGAGAGGTACCATCATGAAATCGAAAACCGGCAAACGCCTGCTCAGCGCTGCCCTGGCCGTGGCCGCCGTCCTCGGGATGATGATGCTCGGCGCGCCTGCCGCTCACGCAAGGACAAGCATCCAGGACACCCTCAACAGCGTAAAACTCACGCCCATCTCCACCGGCAACAGCAAATATGACGCGAAGCTGGAGGCTATCGTCGGCGCCGGCAGCACGTATGACCGGGTGCTGCGCGGCTACACTTGGCTTGCGGAAAACATGACCTACGACAACTACGCCCCCAAGGACAACACCGGGAACCTCTGGCTCGACATGGCCTACGGCCCGCTGTTTACCGGCCGCGGCTCGTGCAAGAACTATTCCGCCGCGACCTACTATATGCTGCGCTATATCGGCGTGCCCGGCGTCCAGCGCTGGACGGGCTTCGTGATCAACCGCAACGGCAGGATCCAATACCACAAGTGGAACGTCGTCATGCTGGGCGGCTCCATCTATTTGGTCGACGCGCAAATCGAGGGCACGGCGTACAACCGCACCGGCCGTGTGGGGTACACGTATTTCTTCAAGACCTTCGGCAGCTACTTCGGAACCACCCCGATATACATCCCGCTCTGGCCGACCTTCGAAGCGGAGGGCCGGCTGCTGGGGCAATCCCTGAACCTGCTTGGCGCATCGGGAAGGTTTATATATTCCGCAATCGCATCTCTCAGTTAAGGAGACATTATGCCAACACCCATTGTTTTGAACAACAGCCTGCGCCTGCTCCTGGACGAAATGCCCGGGGCGGCCAGCGTCGCGGTGAACCTCTGCGTACTCTCGGGCCTGCGCTTCGAGAGCCCGGAGCAGGCCGGCATCTCCCATATGATGGAGCACATGCTCTTCAAGGGCACGCAAAGCCGCACCGCCCGGCAGATCGCCGAGCAGGCCGACGACCGGGGCGCCAACCTCAACGCCTACACCTGCAAGGAGTATACCTGCTTTTATGTGCGCTCCCTGCCCGAGCACCTGGCCTCCATGCTCGAGCTACTCTCCGACATGCTGCACGAGAGCCGCCTCGCCGCCGCAGACCTCGACATGGAGCGCGGCGTGGTGCTTGAGGAGATCGCCATGTACGAGGACCTGCCCGAGGAACTGGTGTTCGACCTGTTCTATAATATGGTGTGGCCGGACCACATGCTGGGCAAGAATATCCTGGGCTCGCGGGAAAGCCTCGCGGCCCTCACCTGCGAAAACCTGCGCGCGCACCTGCGCCGCCTTTTCACCCCGGAACGCACGGTGATCTCCGTGTGCGGCAAGTTCGATTCCGACAAAGTGCGCGATCAAATCGAGGAGCTCTTCGGGCAGGATGCGCCCACAGGCATGGACGCCCCCCCCGCAACGCCCAACGCGATATTCCGGCCCGGCATCACTTTCACCCAAAAATCCGTGGAGCAGAACCAGATCGTGCTGGCCTTCCCCGGCTGCTCGGGCCGCGACCTGAAGCGCTACAGAGCTTCTTTGCTGAGCACCATGCTCGGCGGCTCCACCTCCTCGCGGCTGTTCCAGCGCCTGCGGGAGGAGTTGGGCCTGGTATACGGCGTGGACTTCTTCAATGTGCACCACAGGGAGGAGGGCATCTCGGGGGTGTCCCTGGGCCTCGGCGAGAAGACCCAGTGCAAGGCTCTGGCTGAAGTGCTGAAGATATTGCGGGAGTTCCCCGATACGGTGACCCAGCAGGAGCTCAGGCGCGCGCAGGAGCAGGCCGCCGCCGGCATGGTGATGGGCCTGGAATCGGGCGCGGCCAGAGCCTCCCGGGCGGCCTGCAACATGCTGCTGTATAACGACCTCACCCCTGTGGAGCAGAGCATCGCCGCCTTCCGCGCGGTGACATTGGAAGAGATGCGGGAATTCGCCCGGGAACTGCTGGACCCGACGCAGATCGCCCTGTGCGTGCTGGGCAAGGTGGGCAAGAGGGCCGAGCGCGAGATGCGGAGCATGGTGGGAGGAGGATCGGCATGATCCTGGAATCTGAACGCTTGATACTGCGCGAAATACAACAGTCCGATTTCCCCGCCCTGTGCATGATCTTGCAGGACGCCGAAGTCATGTACGCCTACGGGCGCGCGTTCGATGACGCCGAGACCCAGGCGTGGCTCGACAAGCAGCTGCTGCGTTACCGGGAGACTGGGGTGGGCCTGTGGGCAGCCATCCTGAAAGAGACCGGGGAGATGATCGGCCTGTGCGGCCCGATCTGGCAGGACTGCGAGGGGGAGCGGGTGCTGGAGATCGGCTATTTCCTCCAAAAGGCGCACTGGCACAGGGGCTACGCCATCGAGGCGGCAGCCGCCTGCAAGCGCTATGCCTTCGATGTCCTCGGCGCGGAGGAGGTCTGCTCCATCATCAAAGAAGACAATTTTGCCTCGCAGAATGTAGCCAGGCGCAACGGCATGGAAATCAAAAAGCGATATCTCAAGCACGACGGCTACGGCATGGGGATGCCGCATGTGGTGTACGCTGTGAAGAACGAGGGAGAAGCCTCATGATTAATTCAATTTCCAAGGATAAACTCCCAAAAAACTGCGGATATGTTCTGTCATCAAATCAACTGGATTGTTTTTTATCCGAAAATAATATTACGGTTCATACGGATTTGATTTATTTTCATTCGAAAACACCGGGCTCATTGCTGTACGCATATTATTGGTTTCCTAACGACCACATACCATACTATAGAATATATATACAGACGGGAACAGTCTTAAACGGCGATCTTAAAGCTGCTAAGAAAGCTGTGTCGGATGTGGTTCTTCCCGAATTCATGAAATGGATCAACTACATATTGAACTTACCTGAAAACTCAACCTTGTTTAATAAACAACCAACATTTACTGCGACATTTGAGAACGGAATAGTTGATATTAAGAAAGATACCTTGGATGAAACTTAAATAAAGGAGCCCCCCATGCCCCACCTCAAAGACGCCCGGCGCATCGTAGTCAAAGTCGGCACATCGTCCCTCACCCACGCCACCGGAAAAGTAAACATACGCATGGTCAGCCGCCTTTCCGCCGTGCTCTCCGACCTGCACAACGCGGGCCGGGAGGTGGCGCTGGTGTCGTCAGGGGCGCTCTCGGTGGGGGTAGGCAAGCTGGGCCTGCCCGCGCGGCCCAAGGACACTCCAACCCGACAGGCCGCCGCCGCCGTGGGCCAATGCGAGCTGATGTTCCTCTACGACAAATACTTCGGCGAGTGCGGCAACAAGGTCGGCCAGCTGCTGCTGACCCTGGACGACTTCAGCCATGCCCAACGCCGGGAGAACCTGCTCAACACCTTCACGCAGCTGTTCAGGCTCGGGGCCATCCCCGTGATCAACGAGAACGACAGCGTATCCACCGAGGAGATCGAGGGCCTGCATCTCGGCGATAACGACAATCTCTCGGCCATGGTCGCCCGCCTCATCGGGGCCCACGCGCTGATTTTCCTCACCGATACCGATGGTCTTTATACCGCCAACCCCGCCGTGGACGAGTCCGCCGTGCTCATGCCCGTTGTGCCGCGCGTCACGGACGAAATCCTCGCCCTGGGCGGCGCCAGCGGCTCGAGCAGGGGAACCGGCGGCATGCTCACGAAGCTCCAGGCCGCGAAGCTGGCCACGGAGGCCGGCGTCGACGCCGTGATCATGAACGGCGCGAACCCAGAGAACCTGTACCAACTCATGGACGGGCGGCAGGTGGGGACGTGGTTTAAGGCAATGCACAATTAAGGAGGCTCTATGGACATTACAAAAATCAGAATAGAATACCAGCCGCGTATCACAGACGACCAGCTCTGGGAGTTCTATGTGCGCAACGGCATCTGCGAGGTCGGCTACGGCAAAGAGCTCGCTGTCAGGCCTTTGCATTACAATCCCACCTATATCGCCGCCGCGTTCTACGAGGACAGACTGGTGGGCATCATCCGCGCGATGTTCGACGGTCTGGGCGCCAGCATCGCGGAATTCGACCTTGAACTGGAGCTGCAGGGCGAAAACCTGGTCCACAAAAACGGCTCCCTCATCGAGAAAGACACCTACGGCATCGCGCGGCGCATGGGCAAGCTGTTGTTTGACGAACTGGCCAAGCTCGGCAACACCTTCGTGGACGCCTATGTCGTCGGCGGCATAGAAGAAGAAATTTACCACGCCATCGGGATGAAAGTCAACGAGGGGCATTTTGCGTATTATAAGGATGATAGGCCATATGTCAATAAGGAGTAGCATAATGACAATCACAGAATTAGGCCACTTCGCCCAATCCGCCTCCCGCGCCCTCTCTCTCTCCTCCGGCGCGCAGCGGGACGCCGCCCTTGCCGCCATGGCGGAGGCACTGGCCGCCAACGAGGCGCAAATCCTCGCGGCCAACAAGCTCGACATGCAGGCGGCGCGGGAAAACAACATGAGCCAGTCCCTCCAGGATAGGCTGCGTCTCACCCCCGCGCGCATCGATGGCATGAAGAAGGGCATATTGGAGCTCATCGCCGCGCCGGACCCCTTGGGGCTGGTGCTGGGCGGTGGCGTGCGCCCCAACGGGCTGCGCATCCAACAGACGAGCGTGCCCTTGGGGGTCATCGGCATGATCTACGAATCCCGGCCCAACGTCACCGCCGACGCTGCGGCGCTCTGCCTGAAATCCGGCAACGCGGTGATCCTGCGCGGGGGCAAGGAGGCCATCAACTCCAACAAGGCCATCGCGGACGCACTGCGCGGGGCTATCGAGAGCGCCGGCCTGCCCATCGACTGCGTGCAGCTCATCGAAGACACCTCGCGCGAGAGCGCACGGGCGCTCATGCGGGCCAGCGGTTTGATCGATGTCCTCATTCCCCGGGGCGGGGCGGGACTGATCAAGACTGTTGTTGAGCAGTCCAGCGTGCCGGTGATTGAGACCGGCGAGGGCGTGTGCCACTCTTTCATCGATGCCGCGGCGGATCTTGAAATGGCTTTAAATATCGCCGAAAACGCCAAGTGCTCGCGGCCCTCGGTGTGCAATGCCATGGAGACATTGCTCGTGCACGAAAAAATCGCCCCGGCTTTTTTGCCGAGGCTGGCCGAAAGGCTCGCGAAATACCCCGTCGAACTGCGCTGCGACGAGGCCTCTCTGCCGCTGTGCGGCGGCATAGCAGCAACGGAGGACGACTGGTCCGCCGAGTACGGCGAGCTCATTCTTTCAATTAAAATTGTGGCCTCCATGGAGGAGGCCCTGGCCCATATCGCTCAATATGGAACGAAACACAGCGAATGCGTCGTCACAGGCGATTACGCAGCCGCGCAGGCCTTCCTCGGGGCCGTGGACGCCGCGGCGGTGTACGTCAACGCCTCCACCCGCTTCACCGACGGCGGCGAGTTCGGCCTGGGCGCGGAGATCGGCATCGCTGCCCGGCAGAAACTCCACGCCCGGGGCCCGCTTGGGCTGCGACATCTGACGAGCTATAAGTATTTGATATATGGGGATGGGCAGGTGAGGTGAATCTATGCTCCGCACCACCCCCTCGGCGCTTCGCACCGGCCCCCCATGGGGGGCATCTTGACAGCAACCGCGAGATCAGTAGAAGTTAGCGATAGCCGTCAGGATGCCCCCCTTGGGGGGCCGGTGCGAAGCGCCGAGGGGGTGGTGCGGAGCACTATCGCGGAGCGACGCGTCCTCGCGCACCATCACGCAACTGTAGGTGTGGCATTCAAGCCGCCCACAGCACCCCGCCATATTTCTTCACTATATCCCTTGCCCATTCCGGCGCAACAACCAGGGCCTTGCCGTTGTATTCCCGCAACAGCGCCTCAAGCTCTGTTGGGTCGTCGCAGGTGATCTTCACCGGTTCAAACCCCGGTTCCTCGGGGTCGTATTCCTCCAGATTATCAATATCGCACTGCGAAAGCGACAAAATTTCACGCGGGCTCGCGATCACTTCTTCCGTAAATTCTTGCGGAGGAAGCGTTTTCTTGCCCCCCAGTCGCTTTACGAGCGCAGCAATATGATCGGGCGTCGTCCCGCAGCAACCCCCGATAATCGATGCACCCGCGCGCAGCAATTCCTCGCATTGGGCAGCAAACTCCTCCGGCCCAAGGTCGAAGAATGTGCGCCCGCCCTCCACCCGGGGCAGGCCCGCGTTGGGGTTGGCGATGACGGGCACATGGGCCGCGGCGGCGATCCCCGGCAGCACCCGCATCGCTTGAATCGGCCCCGCCCCGCAATTGACCCCCACGGCCCGCGCGCCCATGCCTTCCAGAATGGTCACGGCGGCCCCGGGCGTGGCCCCGGAGAGCAGCCGCCCGTTCTCCTCGAACGTAAGCGAACAGAAGACGGGCAGCGCCGGAGCGCCCTCCTTCGCCGCGATGACAGCAGCCCGGGCCTCGTTTGTGTCGCAGAAAGTCTCGATCAAGACAGCATCCGCGCCGGCTTCGGCTCCCCATGAGATGGCCTCTTTGAAGATTTCCACGGCCTCCTCGAAGGGCAGGTCGCCGTAAGGCTCCAGCAGACGGCCGGTAGGGCCAATGTTCAGCATCACGGGGACCTGGCCTGCCTTGCCGGCCTCTTCGGTCGCTTGTTTCGCCAGCCTGACGGCTGAGAAAATCAATTCTTTCAGATCGAATTCCCCACCCTGGGGATAGTTAATTCGATTGGCCCCGAAGGTGTTGGCCGTGATCCACATGGCCCCCGCCGCGAGATATTCCGCGTGCAGGCGCAGGATCTCCCCCGGGCGGGTAACGCACCAGGTTTCGGTTCCCTCGCTGCCCAGGCCCCGGCTTTGCAGCATGGTACCGGTGCCCCCGTCGGCGATGAACGGGCCCTGATTGACCAGTTCGCTTATGTTAAATTTCACTATTGCCTCCATTGTTCATTGTTAATTTTTCATTGTTCATTGCAATCGCGTCCCCGCGCCCTGTCCCTATCTCAAGTCCCATCGCCTCGATGCGTTCGCGCAATCCTTCCATGCCCCGCGTGTCTTTCCCCTCGTAGATCATGTATTTATCACGAACATAGTCTGGAGAAATGTTCGGCATGATCACGTTCGCGCCGGCCAGCAGGCCTTGTTCGCGTCCATTGCGGGCGGCCGTGCCCAACGCCGTGGTGGCGGGCAGCAGAACACCCGGCAGCAGAACACGCACCATCCCCAGCAGAAACAGCGTCAGCTCCGGCGAACCCGGCGGCTCCTTCGCGAAGGGGGTGTCCCCGTGGGGCAGAAACGGGCCTATGCCCACCATCTCTGGACGGAAGGCGCGCAGAAATTCCAGGTCGTCCAGCAGGCAGTCTATCGTCTGCCCCGGCGAACCCACCATGAACCCGCAGCCCACCTGGTAGCCGATCTCGCGCAGATCGCGCAGGCATCGCAGACGGGTTTGCAATGTCAGCTCGCTTGGATGCAATAATTTATAGTGCTTCTCATTCGCTGTTTCGTGCCGCAAAAGATATCGATCCGCTCCGGCGGCGAACAGGGCCTCATAGCTCTCCCGGCCGCGCTCCCCCAGCGAGAGCGTAATCGCGCAGTCCGAATAGCTATCGCGAATCTCACTTACGATATCGCACAGGCGCCCGTCGTCGAACCAAGGGTCCTCCCCGCCTTGCAGCACAAACGTCCGCAGCCCGAAGGCATGGCCCTTTTCGCAGCAGGCGAGAATCTCCTCACGGCCCAGTCTATAGCGCTGGGCCCTGTGATTGCCCCTGCGCAGGCCGCAGTATAAGCAATCATTTTTGCAGTACGAGCTGATCTCAACCAACCCACGCAGATAGACGGCCTTGCCGTACGCTTGTTCCCGGATTTTGCGCGCACGCATAAAGAGATATTCGGCATCCTCCGGCGTGTGCGTCTCCAGCAAAACGCGCAGTTCTTCGCGCGGCAATCGTTCCAGATTTTCTATGCGTTTGAAGTTCGTCATAAACTCTCGCCAAAGCGCTTTCCAAAGGCCCGGGCCCCGGCCAAATCCTCCTCCGAGGGCACAAGGCAAACCTTCACCGGCTCCTCGAAGAGCCCGCACTTGAGCTGCCCCAGCCGCGCGGCAAGGTTCGGCAGGGCCTCGCCGCTCCAGCCGTAGGAGCCGAACAGGGCGCAGGGCCGCTTGGCGATGTTCACGGCGTCCGCCCGGGAAAGCAAATCCCACGCGGGCGGCACGGCCTCGCGGTTGATGGTGGGCGAGCCCAGCAAAAACGCGTCGCAGCTGTTAAGCAGCGAACCCATGGCCGCCATGTCGCAGTCCACCAGGTCGTGCAATTCGCACAGGGCGCGGGGCCTGGCCTCCAGGATGCCCTCGCGTATCGCGCGGCCCAGCTTTTCTGTGTTCCCATACGCGGAGCAATAGAAAACGGGAACCGTAAACTGCGAATTGACCATGGGAAGGGACCACACCCGATAGTTCTCCAGTGCGGATTCCAGCCGGCAGCCCCGGGTGAGCACCGGCCCGTGGCTCGGGCACACGCGCTGTATATCCAGGCCCTCGAGCTTCCGCAACCCTTTCTGCACATGGGGCTTGAACGGCCCGAAGATGCAGTCGAAATAATACCGGAACGCGGCCTCGTAATCCTGCGCCCATGCGATACGCGTATCCAGCGCGCCCGGCTCGCAATAGTGGCAGCCGAACACGTCGCAGGAGAACAGCGTCCCCTCCTCCTCCAGCCAGGTCATCATGGTGTCCGGCCAGTGCAGCAGGGGCGCCACGATAAATCGCAGGGTTTTGTCCCCGAGACTCAGCGTTTCGCCGTCCTTCACGATGTGCAACGGCAATTCGCTGTTGGCGATCTGCTTCAGGTTTTTCGCCGCCGCGAAATTCGTGAAAATCTTCATCTCCGGCCACGCCTCCAACAGCGCGGCGATGGCCCCGCTGTGGTCCGGCTCTGTGTGGTTGACCACGAGATAGTCCGGCTTATCCTCGCCCAGGGCCTCTCGCAGCTCTTCCAAATACAGCCCCTGGTAGTCCCCGTGCGCGGCTTCGATGATCGCCGTGCCCTCGCTGCCCTTGACCACGTAGGAGTTGTAGCTCGTCCCGAAATCCGTGCGCATGACGATGTCGAACACCCGCAGATTTGGATTGAGGATGCCGCAGTAAAATATGTTGTCTGTGATTTTTTTCATGGTTCTCTCCCCCTTTACTATGTTCTATTATAGAGGAACTGGGGAGAAAATGCAAGAATAAATTATCCCCCCGCCACCGGCGCCAAGCCCACATAGACCTGCGAGCACGGGTCGCTGAGCATCTCAACGTAATCAGGTTGATCGCTGTAGGGGCGGCCAGCAGACCGCCCGCCAATCCTGTTCATCCCAGCCAGCCGCAGCGCAGCAATAGACACCCCGTCCCGCTCCAGCCACAGCAGCGACCCGCGATGCAGCCAGGCCGTCCTCTGCATGGCGGCGATGCCCGAGCCCTCGCGCCGCCCCGCCGCGTGCAGGGCCTCCAGGTCCAGCGTACCCTCGCACGTTGCCGTGAGCGTGATCACACAGGCTCCGTGTTTCCCGCGTCTTTTTTTTGCTTCCAGCGTGAGGACGATTTCCTCCCCCCGGCAGTGCAGCGCGCAGTTGCAGATCATCTCCAGCACCAGGGATGCGACATCCCTCGGCGCGCATAAAGCCTCCATGGCCTCCTCCGGGGCCACGAAGCGCACGGTTCGCCCCAGCGGGCGCAGCAGCATGTCGGAGGCCATGCACAGGTCAGAGATATATTCGCGCAATTCGCACGGCCGGGCGATGAACTCGTCTTCCCTGCGGGCGCAGATTACGATGTTCTGCAATGCCCTTAACCGCAAGCGGCAGGCCAGCAGCATGCTCTTTGCCCGGGTGTCGTGCCGCAGGTCGCGCCGGGCCAGCAGCTCGTTCATCGTGCTCTGCAAAGCCGCCCGCGCAAAACCCTCCCCTTCGGGAGTCAGAGGGGCCTCCATTGCCTGCCGAAACAGCACATCCGGCGCTTGTGTCGTATCAATCATATGGGATTATTATTGCAAATCCCCCGGGAGAAAACCCGAATTTGTTCAATCTGCCAAAAGTTTACACGGGGCGGGGGTTTCGCTTGCAATGTAAAGCAAAATGGGGTAAAATATCATTGGCGAAAAGGAGGGCGCCCATGGAAATCCTAAATTTCAGTGCGCTGAGCGAAACCCAGCGTACCCAGACGGCCCAAATGCTGGCGGATGAGTTCCCCGACGGCTGGCCAACGCTCGCCGACGCCATGGAGGAAATCCTGAACTGCTAAGCGGCGAACCTGGCGCCCTGCTTCTCGCCGCCCTTGAAAATGATGAGGTCATCGGCTGGGCCGGTCTCCTGCCGGGCTATGGCAAAATGTATGAGCTCCACCCCCTCGTCGTGCGCGGCGACATGCAGCGAAAAGGCGTCGGCACGCGCCTGCTGCACGAGATCATGCGCGCGGCAAAAGAGCAAGGCGGCCTGACGCTCCTGGCCGGTGCGGACGATGAAAGCGGCGCTACCTCCCTTGCAAATCTGGATCTATACGAGAACTTGCCGAAACACATGGCGGCATTCGAACCGGGCACGCACCAAACCGCGTTTTACATGAAGCACGGCTTCAAGCTAGTGGGCGTTGTGCCGGATGTAAACAGCTACGGCAAACCTGATATCCAAATGGCAATACGGCTCTGACAATCGCAAATCAATCAATAAATATATCGGAGGTATCACACATGGCAGTCAAAGTTGCAATCAACGGATTCGGGCGCATCGGCCGCCTGGCGTTCCGCCAGATGTTCGGCGCGGGGCTACGAGGTGGTGGGGATCA
>Ga0123353_10013789_pt1 | contig 11599 bp, 5 predicted proteins | sample TergutLab28metaG_3_FD_92763 | JGI IMG/M metagenome (GOLD analysis project Ga0123353, IMG submission 92763) | Labiotermes labralis P3 segment gut microbial communities from Petit-Saut dam, French Guiana - Lab288 P3 | ecosystem: Host-associated > Arthropoda: Insects > Digestive system > Gut ... | reverse complement strand
TAGTATTTACGAATCCACTGTACTGTTCCTGTCAGCCACGAAAAAATGAGCATCATGATGAATGATGGTTGCAAAATGGCAAAGAACGTATTCTGTGCTGGAACTTGCACTTTTACTGTTGTGAAGTAGCATATAGACTGTTACACATCGACCTCATGCACTTCCATTAAATTTGTTCGACTGCTACTGGTTTGTCAATTATTTTCATTTACAAGATATGTTGTTACAGGAATTTTACACTGCAGTTCGACAAATGCTATTTTTAATCCATAACATGGGTTTAAATTGTCCTGCTGTGATCAACCAGAAGTTAAACGAATTTAAAATATACCAGATGTTTTATATTTCTCCGTAATAAAGCAGATAAAATGAATTTCAAACGTATCACCACTGTATAATAAATAGTTTTGAAAGGCAATTCAGATTGAGCAATGACATCACGGCTTCATTCTTTTTACCCCTCTCTCAATATTTCCAACAAAATTGTTTTTAATATGCAATGCTGTAGGAGTCTATATGAGTGTTAGAAGTTTTGTATTGTGCAGCCTTTTATATTTAATATATGTGCTGAATTTGTTTAACAGTGTTGATGACGTCATGCTGCGGAACTCCTGTGGGCTCTCAATACGTGGTCTTGCGCGTACGGAGGTTTTGAGTAACAACAAGTTGGGTCAAGAACGTCTTAAGTGCGGAGACGTATGACATATTCTTACTGCCAGGAAGGTTACTGTTGAGCGTAGACTGGACCCTAAGACATTTTCCTACTGAGATTTGTTTCTGAAACGTCGAAACTGTCAAATATTATGTAGTGATGGACTGGGGAACAGCCCATCGCAAGGCGGGCCTAAGAACGTTTACTGTAAAGCCGATCCCGAAGAGGGATTCAGACCCACGATCATAGTGTTCGAGTTGGCTATGCCGAACAACACACGCCGTAAATTTCGCAATATGTAGGATCTAAATGCTAAATGTTTTTTTTCAAACATTTTATCATTGGTCCGGGAAGTACAGTACTAACAAAAATACAAATTTACCTTAAAACTGCAGATGCTCTATGTAAAATAGATAGGTAGGCACGTATGGTCAGCCTCATGTCTTGGTGGCACAACCCACGGGAAAGCGCTGTCTTTAGCCATTGAAGAGGAGGGTGGTTGGGTCCCATAGCCAGTCTAGGCTCTTCGGAGAACAGAAAAATATCGCACTCCTTTCGGGAATCGAAACACAGTACCTCCGACTTCCAACCCATAGCCTAATCACTATACCGACTGCACTCTGCGGGCTTTCTAACCTTCTGTAGTATGCCATGAAGCACATGGACCGGAGAGAATTAACCGCATTTTGTGGAACCCGAAACTTCGTAACCATGTCCGTAAGAACCCGCTACCTGTCTCTGTTCTGAGCCACACTAAATCTAATCAACGCTCTCCCTTTCTATTCCTTCAAGATCCTTTTAAATATCTTCCATGTGAGCCTCGGTCCGAGGTGTAAAAGTCGTGAAGCACCACTTGGGCAATTTCCTCCAGGCTCCTGTTACCTCCCCTTAATATCAGAGCCCGAGTTTTACGCGCACACCAAAGAGTAGGCAAAATAATAACTCTGTGCATTTTAATCTACCTGCTTCTAGAAAGCAAACGAGAAAACAATCCTTGTTCAGACCACTTCAGTATCAGATCAGTGTTTGCCTACGAGTATGAGGTTGTTACTGCGGTGTATTCGAGGTCTATATTCTTCTGAGATGTAGCGTCGCGTCACCCTTATCTTCAAGGTTCAAGGTCCATTCTTCATGAAGGTGCATCCCTTTGAGTTGAAGACGACATATTCATTCTAAACGTCGCGAAGCATTCGTCCAGTGACGCGATGTCAAATCCCCAAAAAAACCCGCCTAACCGAATCAAAGTTCTGCTGGTTCAGGGATATTTAATTCATGCTGGTAGACTTTATGCCCCACTGTGGTACATACTGCCACGTGGCTTGTGTGGAGCCCATGGCCATTTCAAGGTATAAGTTGACTTACAAAGTTTTATTTGAACGTTATGTGTAACGAAATATAATGGATAGTAATTTCTGACTACATGAACTATGTTTGAATTTGTAATTACCGGTCTGAACTCTGCGTTAATAAAGGATAGGCCTACAATATCTGAGTCAAGAAGGACTCTGCTCCATGGAGTGAGTAAGTAAGTAAGTAAGTAAGTAAGAAAGGCCTAAAGTAGGTCTATTAGAATTTTTGTGTACTCAAAATTGGAATAGCCAGCAGACCTGCGCTTGTATCTTTGTCACTGGTTTTCTTACTTGATTTGAGTACCGTAAAAATATTTGGGAAGCAGTATAATTTCCCACCGCACCCGGTCCGGTCCTGAGCCCCCACAGCCTCGATACGAGGCTGTGGGGGCTCTTTCTAGGCGGGTATTTACGGGACTTTAGTGACAAGTTAAAGAATGCATGGACCTACACCTCCATGTCCATGTACCTCTACATAGCGTTAGGTTTACTTAAGAAAAGGGATAACCTTATCTTCCCAATGATGAAATTCCGCGTTGTGTATCCTAATTTTTAGTCTGTCTAAACGTTTGTCGCTTACGTCTCTCTTGCCGTCAATATCCAGGCCTACCGCAGTTAACTTCAGATTGAGTAGTCAAGAAGAGAAGTTTTTCGTATATATTTGGGCACTAAGACCAGTTTTTTAAGTCGATCTACTGGAAAGCACGCGTAATACTGTTGAATGGGGCCACACGCGTGCAGAGTGACTGAATGACTGACGGCTGCGAGTTTCCATGTCACAGCAGGAACATTCGGCTGCATACTGCTTCAAACCGTCAAAGGTTTCCATGTAGACGCTGTAAAAAGGCGTTACGTGAATATGATCTCTGCTGCGTGACCACGCTACACCACAGTGCCACCAGCTGTCAGCATTAGTGTAGATCCTTAATTGTGTGACACTACGGACGTAACTACAATCCAGCTGCAAGAAGACGGACGTTCGCCTAGAGAGTATGTGACTTTTGAGTGCGAAAGAGTTTACCCTAACAGATGTCATTGTTTTTTAAATATTTTGTTGGTTTGACCTTTATTTTTCAGTCATACGTGCTAGGTCTGTTTACCATCGAGGGTGGTGCTATGACTCACGCCGTTAGACGCTGGAGGCTTGTCATGGAGTCTCCGGTTTTCTCCTGGGATGGTGAATGAAATGGCATTGGTGCAAGGTTTTCCGAGTATCTTTTACTTATTTCTGCCAATTACCATCCCAGTATTTTTCGTTGATCCCATCCCAGTCCGAGTGGGTTTTATGGTCAAAAAAGTGGAAGTAGGACAGGCTTTTCACCCATTGTTCCGTACCGATTTTTTTAAATCAATGACGCTGTATGACCTTAGCAATTGAGGGCTTCGTTATATAACACACTAGAACCATGAGAGAGAGAGAGACAGAGAGAAATTGGTTTAACGTAATGAGACTAAAAACTGTGCATTTGTAGATTGTTACTGACAGGATAAAACTGAAGTATGCAGTGAGAAAATTTCCCTATTGCCAATCCGTCCACCACAAAACCCACATTGAATGACCTGGGATCCAATACGGGCCGGCACTAGAATTATTTTTTACCTCTAAAGAATATGTCGCTTTTATGAGAAGACAGAAGACTATTATTGTGCTTAGCCTAGGCTTATTATGCTACCTATTTTCATTTTACATTAGTCTTGAATTCTGATACTTCCAAACCACAAGTTTTGTAAGAATGTTAGCATTTGTTCCAGGCTACTGCATTTCGGGAACTTTTGAATGTCAGAATGAGGTTTAGTAAAAGTAGGCTTAAGGATTTACACCTTAGCTACTACTTCGATATTCCTATATGAAGCTACAGTGTAAATATATAGATTTATTGCTGTTGTATTTGCAGAACATATTGCAATTATATTTTGAATTAGCTTGTACATCATAATCTAGTAGACATATCTACCAACAGCATTATTTGAAAGTTAAGCTTCGTTAAAAATAAAAATTATTTTCATTCTGCCGGTTTGAATTTCAACAAGATGTGTGGTTCATTTATGGAGTACTTGGGAAATGCATTTGTTTGGTTACGTTAATTAAGTCTTTTGTGGATAAATATGGCTGAAAATCGGAATTGTGCTGCAACTTAATGGAAATCTCGCTTATTGGTTTTCAACAAAATATGCAAAGTTTTTATGCTCTACTTAATTCTATTTATGATTTTGTATAAACCAAGCCTGTATTACGGTTCACTATGCCTGAAAATTTGGTTGCTGAACCAATTTTGTGGAATATCTCTAAACCGGTAGCTGTATCTCTAAAACAGTTTAGGGGATAAAAGGAGAAGTCCTTTTATGTCCTTGTTAGGAATTAATTTGTCTAAAAATCTTTATTCCCGAACATATTTTTTGCTGAAATTCACCATTTTCAGTTTAAAAATCTCTCTAGAGCGTTTTGTGAGATGCGTAGAAAACTCCATTTCAGATGTTGTAAAAAAAAAAAGAAAGTCTATAGTAAGGATCTGACAAGTGTGATTTCCCGACAACATTTAGCAAAAATCTCTAATGCCAAGTTTTAGAAAACCTGGGCAATGGCTTCGGCGCTATTGATAGGTCACACCCAGACGGACAAACATGGCCTACATAGGATGCTTTCTGTTTTTTCTCTGTAAATAACCTTTAAACATTTTAACAGTCTGCGTGTTAACCTGTGAAATAATTGACTATTACAGTACTGACACTTGAATTTACTTTACATAACTATCTGCTGGAGATACACACGTTTAAAAATATGCAGCTTTTTGAAAACTGAAAACTTTATCATTTCGCGATGCGTAATAATTATGCAATAAATTGGTTTAAATAACTATTTTGTACTTTGTTATATACGTGCTGACAACAGCCTAATGGCCAGCTACATAGACAGCACAGCTACAAGAAAGTGACTTCAACAGACCAAGACTGTAACCGGGTGAGGACACAAAGAAATATGCAAAAATTCAGGGCACTACAGTTAATTTAATTACAACGAAAGATATATTGAGAGTAGTAAAGTATGACTGCTAATCATAGTAGGCACAGCGATTGCGTTATTAGTATGAAACAATTTTTTTTTTCACAGTATGGACGATTAGAAAGGAAAGTTATCGAATTTTTATAGTTTGAAATTACGAAGAAATAAACGAATACTTATTTACAAATTTTATTCCTGCATGAGGGAAGACATACATTTGGATCAATTGAAGAAATTATGGACGTTTTACATTTTAGAAAGAAGGGGACTCGTATGAATATCCTACAAAAAGAAGGTACGTAATCAGAAACAATAAATAACAACCAAATAAATGATAAATCCACAGTTGGAAAAAAACGCAATTTTTTATATGTTTGTACGACACAAAAACAACAAATTCATTCTTGACTGCAACATTGCTTACGTTGAGCTCTGCACAACACACAAGGAAGCTTTTGCAGTAGGAGGTGTAAGTAAAAAATCCTTGTATATATTTACAAGTATTTAAATGTTATATGTTAATTAATAATTTATATGTAGTAATTCAGTTTACAAATATACAGTGCGGTAATAATTGTCTTCAGAAATCAGTATAGGAAAGGGCTCAGTATATGTAACTATTTAATACACCAAATAAAGTATATTCTCGGACCCAATTGTATTTAAAGATATCGTTTTTAATAATATAATTATAGCAAAAATAATATCCTACATATATATGTGCAAGGTCACCTTATCCTTAGTTCATATTTTAAAACAAAACGTTATTAAAAATTTATATTATAAATTTTATTACGAGAAATCGATTTGAAACATTCTGTTGCTTTTAAAATACCCCATAATGCAAGTATTGACATAAAGGTAAAAATCCGAACAACGGCGATTTCATAAAATACAACTAAATGTGCAAGAAGTTTTCTCTTATATAGGCCGATATGATCCAGGCTACCTTAGATGGATTTAATACAATAACATAAAATCCTAACTAATGGAATTTGTAAGGACGAGATCTCTTTCACATTAATAATATTATAAATATCTTAACCACGGTTTTTGTACATACTTGTGTTTTGTCGTTATTTATCACAATACATGTTTTACTGACAAAATGTAAACTCTATGTCAGTTGATAATAGCTTAAAACCAATAATGAATCAAACAGTTGCGTAATGTAGCTAACTTCATCGTCATCATAATCAAGTTTATCATCATTCGTGTGATCTAAATGTACATCAATTTCCAAAGGACTGTGCTATGAAAAACAGCTTATAGAACTACAAGTATATGTATTGCCTGAATTTTAATTAGGATAATGAAGTAAAAGTTGCGGTATAGTGAATTATATATAGCTTATAGGCCTGTTTATTTATGATTACAACACTTTAGGCAATGTGCACTGAGCGTTACCATTCTGACCCATTCGCACACTTATTGTCTCAGATTTCATAATCCTAACTAATTTCAACAGAAACATTGAAGATGTTAGTACTTGAAGTGTGCCTTTCAACGTTTTAAACAATAGTTTGTTGAAGTTTTATCCGTATTTTAGAAAACAATTATGGTAGATCATGATCGATATCCCATTAACGGCGAGATATCATAAACTTTGTACTTACTTGAATCGTTACATTTAGATCATCCATTTTTTTCTCTTCTCAGCTCATCCTTCACAGAGAAAACGGATTTTCTTAATTACAAAACAAATCACGCGGAGATATCATATATGTAGGTAGGTGTTTATATGACGTTTCTGCTATTTTTATTCAATTGTAACCAAAATCAGAGTGTTTTAACAGATTTCGACAAAAGTCCCAAATATTAAATTTTACTAAAATCGCGTCTTTCCATGCAGGCAGATAGACGGACTGATATGGCGAGGGAAATAGACACTTTTCGTTGGTGTTTTGCGAAAGACTATGAAAAAAATAAAAACGCTGTTTGGCCTGTGTGCATAACAAAAAAGAAATGTCACGTAGGCTGCATATTTTAAAATATGTATTTTATCTAATTTAAATACTCCTGCAGTGGTAGGATAACAATGGGCATCAGAAATGAAGACCACAAAACCTGTCGTATAGTTACTGTTTCTTACTTGGTCTAGGAAACAAAGACTTATCACAAAACAAATTCAAACTGGACGGACGCTTCTGTGGGTGGCCTTGTTAACAATTTGCATCAACGTCATCATAACTTTCAGTTTTGATATTTCAAACGTCTGATCATTCAAAGACTTTTAATATCAATCACATCGACAAAGCTCCTTTCGTGGAATGTTTATGTCAGAGGTAATATACATGTCAGTGGTAACTATATTGATGTCACTTATTACTGATATAAAGTCGAACGCCGATTGACAAGTTAAAATTTGTTCTATGTACGTGGTCTCACTTTGACATCAGCTTCTCAACGTGCTCCTGGCGAGAGATATGAAATGTCCCATCAAGGGACGCCCCGCGGAGAAATATTTCAAAATGTAACCTTGCACCATTCTTGCCAGTCACTGACGAGTAAGGTCGTTAATATGAATCGTGTGGTTATCCACGGACAGCAGGTAAATAATTAACTTGGTACGAAGAGAGATATTTGTATTATTGTGCGAGTTCCGAAGATGTGTTTGGGATCCTTCACAACTCGTTTCTTCATACAACGAATTTATAAATTTACATGATACTAGACGTCAAGATATAAGCCTATAAAACAAAAAAATTGCCAACATATATTCAGATTTCTATCAGGATCCTTACTATGAACGGCGGAAATGAATTGTGTTACATTACGTAGTTTAGAGGAAAATATCCGGACTGAGCGGTTAAAATGTAGACTTTGATTTATACTCTTACGTGCTTTGTCCAGGAAAACGGCCGCTTGGAAGAATGAAAAAGCGATTATATAACTTAACACTTAAAGAACAGATCTCAGAGGAAGATTTCGTGAGGATCGGAGGTGGATGAAACTGGCCGAGGATCTTGTTCATTTATGAACTTCGATAGAGCCTTAGAGCGATACAGAATCTACGGACATTAACGCCACTCTTGATTTAGAATTTAGCTTAGATATAACTGAGGTTTCATTGGGCTGGACGTAAAAGTAGATTTTAAGCGACCGCCATTTGATTGTTTTATATTGTATAGGCCTCTACATTTTCTTACGAATTTTGCATTGTTTTCGAAGATATTTTAACACGCCCACACACAAAACAAGTCTTGACGTAAACGGACTATAGAGTGGCTCCCAGTCCACAGGTTTTTCGGTATTGTTGTTGGTAAGAAATGAAAAATAAGGTACAGAGGTTAAGTGGCGTCTAATAACTAGATGCATATACCAAGTTTCATGAATATCTATCAATAACTTAAAACTTATTACTCGAAGACATGAACAGTGTCATGATTATCCCCCAAGCCTTGAGATTGAACCCACCAAATATTGATCTCACTCAAGTTTTAAGTTTCTGTCGCCCACATCCAGCTCCCGTCAGAAAATTAAAGCAAACAAAGAAACAAAGAAACAAACTTGCCCTTGATCTGCCAGTTTGGGCGCTTTATGGGATTTCAAACAGTTCTGCGACAAAGTGTTGTGTACGTTCTCGGGTTTGAAAAGTTTCTTAATGCATATTTCACGTTAATTTATAAAAATCATCTAAAATAACTATGTTGAGAATTTTACAACGTGCCGTGTTTGCTTTTTTTTAAAAATGTGTTTCCTCGTGTTTATCGATGCTTGTTTATTGTTAAAAAATGGCTACATTTTTGGACCTCCACGTGCTTAATATGTTGCCTGAAATCTGATGTGGGCCAAGGATTATATTAGGAAATTTGCCACATTTTCTTCCTATGTTGTTTTGAGGTATGGTTTTACGTTTAGTGGTAAAAAATAGATGCATTCATACAGTAGTTTGCGAGGCATTTGCGGTTCGCAGTGAGGGTTGGTTTTGTCTCATTTCTAATGGTAACGTTATTTTGTGTTAAAATATATGACAAATTAATTGATAGTTAAATGTCTAGAACAGGTTTGTGTATCACATTAGTGACCAATATTACTTTGACAAGTAATAGGTCAGGGGGCTTTGCGGTTTCCTAATATGGGCCACACAGGAATTCGCATTATTTTTCTTACAGCGTTACTGTGAATTCATTGTGATTAAAGAAGACTAGGAAATTCAGTTGTGTCTGTCAGTGAGGACCACAAATTCACGATTGAATACGGGGCAGTCTTAAAAAAAAAAAGAGGAGATTTTTTGCGGGTTTTAGCTGCAGCCTTAGAGAACGAGGAAACTGGGCTAAAATTAATAGAGCGGTGTTGAGCCAGATATGAGAGAATCTCTCAGTACCGGAAACAGAAGCCAAAAAAAAAAGCATACCTATATGCTTAAATCACATCTAAGTAGGTGTGAGTGTTGCTTTATGTGGGTGAGAAGCTTGGTAATGTAAGTTAATGATAAATATAAAATTGAGGTCTTTGGACAAGGGTGCTGAGAGACATATTTGTATCTAAGGAAGACAAAGAAATGGAGGATGGAAAAGATTTCATGGTGAGCAGCTTCCTATTCTGTGTTCTTCACCTTTGATTGGCTATCTGGACTGGCATGTCGTGCATATTCATTGTCTGCAGACAAACTATGGGCAATTCCAGAGAAAAGCACCACAATCTCCTCTACATTATTTGCGATGTATCTTTCAGAATCAACCATCCATTCGACGCCCTACATTCTGTGCAATTAGAAAAGCGCCGTTCGATAATAAAGTCTCATTCAACGACTTAAACACGTGCATATTTCTATACAAACAGGCCCTAACTTAATGCATAGTTAGGCCTACGTGCAAGTCCATAACCTAGATATACATATGTAAGGGACGCCAGAAGTAGTTATAAGGAAGGAAAATAGAGGGTGTTAAATGGTGACGTTAGTTATTTACAGGTTTCAAAAATGGGAAAGCAATATTTAAACATCTGGACTTCTTGGTTTGCAACCAGCATGAAATCATGTTTTGTGTCGTTGTGGAACCGCTCACAAAAAATTAACGTTTCGTCCCCTCCAATGCTATAGTAGCTAAATCTCCCATTAGCTTCTGAACGCGCTCTACCCCTCAACTTTTATAATACCTTAAACTTCCACAACAAAACAGTTCATCCCTTTCAGTCACCCTTCTCTTTCCTCTCCCCTAACTTGCTAAAGAAATCGAATCTTTAATTAACACTTCGAAGAGTTTCAATAACACTGCGGGATATTGTATTAAAAAACCTTAACATACAAGATGGCTGCAAAGGCGATATAAAACAAAATGGCCACTGCCATGTAACCAGTTTTTAATACAGGACGAATGGTAATGATGTTTACTCAGGTCAAATGTGATAGTATTTTTTCTTCTAACGTGATCTTTATTGAATTAAGTGGCTTGTTACTAAGATGTGCAGGGTGAATTTTGTGGAAGCTTACGCTGCGACCACACTCATATAGTCAACTTGTAAAATACTTTCATAGAATAAGTTGCGTACCATCTGTTTCTTGCGACATATTTCTTGGTTTCGAAATGTTTTTCCGCCATTCTTCTTCTAAGATGACCCAATCATTGCCTTCTGGAGAATGCAAAAGAAAGAAAGAATTTGTGATAAGAATAACTCTTCCAGTCATAAGAAGTCCGTTACGTAAATTGATTAACTTCTTAAAATAGATTATTTATTAAATATTTCCAGTATAAACCTAAATTTTGTGATTTGTGTATGGTTGTGTCTACGTAGGGCTGAATAAAAGCGAGTGTCTTTGTGTAAGCGGGTAGGCGTTTTCACAAATGGGGCTGTGGATTGCGAGTCATGGCACTATAATTGCTGAGTTAATGCCATTACCAGATGCAGGTTGTGCTATTGTTACATGTCGTTTTACAAAATTTGTATTGAAATTGTTTGAGGTGTTGATAGTTACAAGCAAAAATGCAGTTTTACTAACTGTAGACCTAGAAGTTACTGTGCATCAAGGTTGGAAAAATATTTTGCGTTGCGAGACCTCAGTTTCTCAGACTAGCTGAAGTCTTCTATAATATGATGGCCTGACAGCTGGTAAATAGCTACTGACTTTTCGGAGGATCATGCTGCCTTCTTTCTTAGGATCCCTGTCCTGAAAGTAGTGGAAGTAAGCTCCTGAACGGCGGTAACTATTTATCGGTCGATATGGCGTCGTGTCGAAGAATAGCTGATTATGGCTATAGGTTTGTTGCGTTCTTTAGTATCGTTCTTAACCCACTGACCTTGAGGTGTATTTATTACGAAGACGAATCTGTTTTTGCAGACAGAGTCTCGAGATTTATACTGCATCTGTCTGATTATACAGGCGAAAATCTTTCACCTGGAATTTCATTAAATATTCAGAGCTTCGGAAAGATTTCAAACGTAAATTATAGACGGTAACTGGCTCCATGTTGTGTGCCATGTAGTAACATTCTTTGTGTTACGAGCCTTTGAAAAAATCGGTAAAGTTTGAATTGGGCGTCTTGTAAAGTAGTAATAGTGTTTGTTGTGAAACATATTTCAACACAGATTTAATGCACATTTACAGTATCCGTCCATCCATCCGTCCGCCAGTCTATCATCTTTATGTTTATATTC
>Ga0123353_10013788_pt1 | contig 11601 bp, 6 predicted proteins | sample TergutLab28metaG_3_FD_92763 | JGI IMG/M metagenome (GOLD analysis project Ga0123353, IMG submission 92763) | Labiotermes labralis P3 segment gut microbial communities from Petit-Saut dam, French Guiana - Lab288 P3 | ecosystem: Host-associated > Arthropoda: Insects > Digestive system > Gut ... | reverse complement strand
GCAGCCGCCGCCCAAAAGCTTCGTGACGGTGTGCGAGAGCATAATTTTGATGTTATCACGCGCCAAAACGCGGTCAATCAGCACTTTTTCGGCGGTAAAGGCGGGGTCGAGACAGACCAAATGCACTCTATTACAGTAGGCGGACAAAAACAGCGCGTCGGTCAGCGCGGTATTGCCCCCGCCCGCCACGACGACGTTCGTGCCCATATAAAAAGCTCCGTCGCACACGGCACAGTAGCACACGCCCTCGCCGGACAGCTCGTCCTCGCGGGGGAGGTTTAAGCGGCGCGGCTTTACGCCCACGGCGATTATTACGGCCTTGGCGCGGTAGGTTTTGCCCTCGGCGAAAACGGTTTTATAACGGTTTTTATTGTTATTGTCGTCGATTTTGCTATTATTGTCGTCATTTTTGCCGTAGCTGTTGCAGTTGTCGCCGCTATCGTCAAGCGACGAACTGGCGGACACCTTGTCCACGCGGGCGAGGTCGAACTTTGCCCCAAGCGCCGTGACCTGGTCAAAAAGGGCGGAGGAAAATTCGCTGCCCGAAACCTGCTTTATGCCCGGATAGTTTTCGATACGCGGGGTATAGGATATCTGCCCGCCGAAGTTCTCGCTTTCAAGCAGCATTACGCTTTTTCCCGCCCTGAGGGCGTACAGGGCGGCTGTCATTCCCGCCGTCCCCGCGCCGATGACTATTATGTCGTATGTCATATCTTGTCCGTTTTGTTTTGTGGAATGGTCACATAAGAACCACCCCGCCCCTTATCGGGGAAGTGTTCGTGGGGCACCCCTCCGAGGGAGGGGAATTTGTGCAGCCCGACTTTTCATAAGTCCCGACCTTTACCTGACCACTGGTCACTGGTCACTGACCACTAAATCCTCGGCGTATTTTTTTATGTTGGACAAATTGGCGATTTTTTCAATCCCGTTGATTGAGGGAATAACAAGCGTGGGTGCCTGCTTTACCCCTAATTCGCGTGCCGACGGACCGTTTTCCTCCGCGTCGAACAGCTTGAAATCAAGCTTTGCTGCCTCTAAAAACGCCCTTGCCGCCCTGCAGTTGGGACAGGTTTTGGTCACGAATAAAACGGGCATATCCAAGGAAGCGGGGGCGGCATGTCCGTTCATATAAGCGGCACCCGTTGCACCAATGTTTGCGTTTGTATTTATGCCCGCATTTGCGCTCATATCCGTTCCGCACGCCTTGGGCGCGACGCTATGCGTCACACTGTGTGTGTTTGTCACCAAATCGGTTACGTCATACACCTTGCGGTCGATAAACTCCTTGCTTTTGCCGTCGTTCCAGTTCTGCACGGGGCGGTAATACCCCGTAATGCGGCTGTAGACCTCGGTGTCGCCGCCGCAGACGGGACAGGTCTTGATTTCGCCGGCTAAGTATCCGTGACCGCGACAAATCGAATAGGTGGGGGACAACGTATAATAGGGGATTTTGTAATTTTCGGCGATCGCCTTCACTAATTTAGCCGCCGACCGCCAGTCATTCAATTTTTCACCCAAAAAAGTGTGGAAAACCGTGCCGGAGGTATATAGCGTTTGCAATTCGTTCTGTATGTCGAGTGCGGAAAACACGTCCTCGGTAAAGCCCACGGGGAGGTGCGAACTGTTTGTGTAATACGGCGTGCCCGCGTCCATTCCCGCCCCCGACGCGGTGATTATGTCGGGGAAGCGGTCCTTGTCGTGCTTTGCAAGGCGGTAGGCTGTGGATTCGGCGGGCGTCGCCTCCAAATTATACAACTCGCCGTTGTACTGCTCTTGATAGGATTGCAGCCTTTCGCGCATGTGGGTGAGGACGTTTTTGGAAAACTCCTGCGTTTTTTCGTCCGTCATATCGGCGCGAATCCATTTGGCGTTAAGTCCCGCCTCGTTAAGCCCCACCAGCCCCACCGTGGAAAAGTGATTTTCGAGCGTCCCCAAATACCTTTTGGTATAAGGGTACATTCCCGCGTCCATCAGCCTTGTAATTATGCTGCGCTTGACGTGTAAAGACCGCGCCGAAACGTCCATCATGCGGTCAAGCCTTTTGTAAAAATCCGCTTCGTCCGTCGCGAGATAGGCGATACGCGGCATATTTATCGTGACCACGCCCACGCTGCCAGTGCTTTCGCCGCTGCCAAAGAAGCCGCCGGACTTTTTGCGTAACTCACGCAGGTCAAGCCGCAGGCGGCAGCACATACTGCGCACGTCAGACGGCTCCATATCGCTGTTGATGTAATTAGAAAAATAAGGCGTGCCATACTTCGACGTCATTTCAAACAACAAACGGTTATTTTCGGTTTCGGACCAATCAAAATCACGCGTGATGGAATATGTGGGGATGGGGTACTGGAAGCCCCTGCCGTTGGCGTCGCCCTCTATCATTATTTCGATAAACGCCTTGTTTATCATGTCCATTTCGGGCTTACAGTCTTTGTATTTAAACGGCATTTCCTTGCCGCCTACAATCGCGTTGAGTTCCGCGAGGTCGTCGGGCACCGTCCAATCGAGCGTGATGTTGGAAAATGGCGCCTGCGTGCCCCAGCGGCTGGGGGTATTAACCCCGAAAATGAAGGATTCCACGCACTTTTTGACCTCGCCGAAGGAAAGGTTGTCCGCTTTTACAAAGGGTGCCAAATATGTGTCAAAGGAGGAAAACGCCTGCGCTCCCGCCCATTCGTTTTGCATTATGCCCAAAAAGTTGACCATCTGATTGCAAAGTGTCGCCAAATGGCTGGCGGGGGAGGAGGTAATCTTGCCCGGCACGCCGCCCAAGCCTTCTTTTATCAGTTGGCGGAGCGACCACCCTGCGCAGTAGCCCGTCAGCATGGATAAGTCGTGAATATGAATGTCCGCAGCCCTGTGGGCTTCGGCGATTTCCTCGTCGTAAACCTCACTCAGCCAGTAATTGGCGGTAATCGCGCCGGAGTTGCTTAATATGAGGCCGCCGACTGAATATGTGACGGTCGAGTTTTCTTTTACTCGCCAGTCGGTGATGTTGACGTAGCTGTTGACGGTTGCCTTGTAATCGAGGAGCGAACCCTTGATGTTGCGGATTTTTTCGCGTTGCTTGCGGTACAGGATATACGCTTTCGCGACGTCGGTATAACCGCCCTTGATGAGAACGGCTTCCGCGCTGTCCTGAATCTGCTCGACGGTAATAAGGCCGTCCTTGATTTTCGGCTCGAAATCGGCGGTCACGCTAAGCGCAAGCATATTGATGACGGTGGGATGATAGTTTTTGTTTTGCGCGATAAAGGCTTTTTCTATGGCGTCGCTGATTTTGCTTACGTCGAAGTCGACTTGTTTGCCGTCGCGTTTTACTACTTTGTACATGGTGGGGGGCTCCTTTTGGGTGATTTTTGTAGGGCGCGACGCCTCGGTGCGCCGTCGTAGGACGGGGGATTGCCCCCGCCGTGCAGGTTATGGTTGTGTTTTAGTATATACAATTGTGTTGTTTTTTTTGTCCGCGAATTTGGAATTGCTTGCAACGCTCTGATTTTTGCGGAGGAATTGTAGTATAGCACGGCAGAAACTCAATGTCAACTAAAAAAACAACATATTGTGTCTTTGTTAAAAATTTCACACAAGATGTTGGGGATGGCACTTTTGGAAAGCCCCAAAAGTGCCCCCGGGGTCCCCAAAAATCAAGATTTTTGGGGTGGAAATGGGCATCAGGGGGAGGACACTTGCGCACGCTCGTGCTAAAAACAGTCCTGTGGACTGTTTTTGCGGACTTTGTCCGTCGCGTCGCGCTCCCCCTTGACCCCCTCCCGCAACGCTTTTATGGTCATATTTTAGAAAAAAAGGGTAAGAGGAGTTATCTTAGAATTTAGAATCATTCTTTTTGTCGTATTCGGAATTACCAAGAAACTTTTTCAGTTTTTTCTCTTGTCTTTTTTTTTGCGTCAGAGATGGGGAACAAAAGACCTAAACATAAAAAGGATATGCCAAAAAAAAGTCCGGAAAGACCGTCGCCGTCGTGGACGGACCCTATCATAAGTCCTATTGTAGAAGCCAATAAACCCAAGAAAAATATAATATTTAGAGAAAAAAGCACCCAAAACCTATCTGAAAACAGCACAACACAAAGCGGTAAAAAAAGCAATAATAAAAAGATAAAAACAAAACACCCGCCGACAATTATCGCGGCTGTCGTTTCGATTACGGTAAAACAAATAATCCCGCCTACTAACAAATTTACAACAGAGATTATTAATGAGATTAACCACAGCTTACCTAATTTGCTAATATTTTTTTTGTTCATACGTCTATTATATTGATTTTTGAGCCAAAAGTCAAATCAAATGTAAATCGGAGATTCGATTATCTTATTTCGGCGTTGGGGATATGCCGTTTGATTATTTCAAGCGCCGCTTTCATTTCCCCGTCCGTCAGCGGGGTCAAAGGGATATTTCCCAATAAATCGTTTGACGCCGCGAAGTTTTGCAAATAAAACCGTTTTGCGCCCTTAAAAGCCTGTCCGATTTGTTCTATGTCGGCAGGAGTGTGGATTTGCTTGACTAATGTTGTGCGCAGTTCGTAATTTATTCCCGACGACATAATGATTTTCGCGCTTTGCTCTATTAAGGAATAATCGACGCCACAGCCGACGGTCAAAGCGTACTTTTGCGGCGTGTTTTTTATATCCATGGCGACATAGTCTATTAAATTCGCGTTTATTAAATCGGCAAACCTATCGGGGAAGCTGCCGTTTGTGTCAAGTTTTACCGCGTATCCCAAAGCCTTGATTTTTGCCAAAAATTGTTCTAAACCGCTTTGAAGCAAAGGTTCGCCGCCGCTGACGCACACCCCTTCCAACAAATTTTTACGCTTTTCTAAAAACGTAAGCACCTCGCTTTCGGGGATTTGCGGCAGGGTGTTATTGACCACCGCGGCGTTATGGCAAAACGGGCAGCGGAAATTGCACCCCGCCGTAAAAACAATGCAGCAAATTTTGCCCGGATAGTCCAAAAGGCTGAGTTTTTGCAGTCCGGCGATGTCCATAACGCGCTCCTTTCCGTTAAACTGATCTTCACTGCGCGCTGTGCGCTGTTCACTGAAAAAAATTCTCGCCATCGCCCTCAATCCCGCCCCCTTTCCGCTTGCCAAAAAGGTAGAAACATGGTACAATACGCGCCGTGATAGTCGCCCAAAAACGGGGACAAAAAAAGCATTACGTTTTTATCGGCTTGCACGAATGCCACATCACGGTTTCGGGAAGGAAAACCACGCCCTCGATGCTCCTTTGCAGGCTCATGGACGCGTCGTTGCCGAAAACGATGTGTCCGTAAGGCGTCCGCCCTTCGTTAAGCACCTCGCGGATGATAAACTGCTCCATTATCCGCCCCAAGCCCTGCCGTCTAAACTTCGGTAAGATTTCCAAAAGCCCCATCGAACCTTCGTCGTGACGGCCGCAAAACCCCGCTATTTCGCCGCACACAAAAATGCCGTATATGTAGTTTTTATCCAAAAGGTGGGTTATATGCTCAAGGTTTTTGGTGGGGCGGCAGTAGGTGTCGAAAACGAACTGCGCCCATGTCCTATCCAATAATTTAAACTCGGCGTCGGTTTTAAAAACGGGCGGCTCTTTTTTTGTATAAACCATTTGCCAGCAGGGCACTTGGCGGGCAAGAGGAAAATATTGCGCGATTTTGGTTAAGTCCCGTGCGCCGTAGATTACGCACAGACGCTTCTTCACCAAATCCGCGTGTTTTAAAAGGGCTTCGTCCGAGGTCAGGCAAAGGCTGACGACCCACCCGCCCATTTCCACAACCGCGCCGTCCTCGTCAAAAGCGATTACCTTGCCCTCGCCGCGCTCTAACGCCTCTATGACGGGGATGTACAGCAAGCGGTTTGCATTCAGGAAATTTAAGACATTTTTCATAGTTATATTGTAGCAAATTTTATTTTTTTTGTAAAGCGGAAATGGTCAAATTTAAGCCGGATTGCTTCGCAAGCTTGTAATGACAACCAACTTATACTAAAACCCAACTTTCTCTGACCATTGGTATTCAAATATGATCTTTACTGACCACTGATCACTATAAAGGAGCAAAACCACGCAAAAAACTTTAAAAAACCCCAAAAACGATTTGACCGAAGGCAGAATATTGCCCCGCCTTATCCTTTTCGCGCTGCCTTTTTTGATTGCCAACGTACTACAGCATACATACAACACGGCGGACGCCTTTATCGTGGAAATGATTATGGGCAAGGACGCGTTCAACGGAGTGGTGCAGAGCGGCAAGGTTTCGCAGGTCATGGTCAACTTCTTTTTGGGGCTCGGGGTGGGCGCAGGTGTGGTAATCGCGCAATATTTCGGGGCGAAGGACAAGGGAAACCTTAAAAAAGCGGTACATAATACCATAATCATCGGCGTTTTTTCGGGAATCGTCCTGACCGGATTGGGGCTGCTGCTTTCTAAGTATATTTTGACGGCGATAAATACGCACGAGGATGTTTTTCCTTACGCCAAGGAATATTTGGACATTTATTTTGCCGGCGTAATATTTTTGGTTCTTTACAATATGGGCGCGGGAATTTTGCGCGCCGTGGGCGACACGCTTACCCCCTTGATATTTTTGGGTATAACTGCGGTCGTCAATATTTTTTTGGATTATTTTATGACGCGCGCCTATGGCGTGGCGGGCGCGGCGTGGGCTACGGTGATTGCTGAGGCGCTTTCGGCGTTTTTAGTGCTTTTGCGGCTGTTTCTTGCCAAGGGCGATTACAGACTGCGCTTTCGCGACTTCAAAATCAGCGGTGCAATGGTAAAAAAAATATTTAAGTTGGGGCTGCCGACGGGGCTGCAAAACTCGATTGTGGCAATCGCGCACCTTTTGATGACATACTTCATCAATATGTTCACCCTGCCCGTGCGCACGGGGACATACCATTACCAAATGCTTGATGGCTATATATACATACCTTTCAACTCGATGTCAGTATCCCTGTCCGCGTTTGTGGGACAGAATGTGGGGGCGGGCAGATACGACCGCGTAAAAAAAGGGGTAAAAGCGTGCCTTATGATAAGCATGGGGCTTACTGCGGTGATGGGCACGATGATGTTTTTGTTCGGCAGAAACCTGCTGACGTTGTTTGAAGGTTTAGACGGTTCGTCGGGGACCGAGGCGGTAATGAGCGCGGCGGATAAGGAGCTGATGACGGCGACAAGCCTGAAATTTATGACGGTAATGGTACTTTCATACCCGATTTTGGTGGTGACCGACACCTTGGCGGGGGCGTTAAGAGGGGCGGGGCAGGCGTTTGTTCCCGCCGTCGTGACTGTAGGTGCGATGTGCGGGTTTCGCATTATATTTTTGTTTTCCGTCATGCCGTTTAAGAATGACATTGTAGTGGTATATCTTTCTTACACGACGTCTTGGACGCTCTCCGCCGTCGCGCTTGTTATTTATTACTTGAGGGGGCGGTGGAGGAATAAGGCGATTGTGGCGCGCGATGAGGCAACGCACAACGCACAGTGAGAAGTTAAATTGAATGTAGGGGCGGCCAATGGCCGCCCGAAACCGCCTGAAAAGGTATTTTTATTAGTGCGGACGACCACTGGTCGCCTCTACGGTTTTATGATATTGCCACAATTTATTTGACTAAACTGACGTAATCAGATATAATAAACACACAAAATAACAACGGAGAAATATAATGAAAATCATCGGCATAGAACAAGCGCTAGGCCTTGTCAAGGACAATTACAAGATTTCCTGCGCGGACGCGGCGACAGAGCCGCAGCTGTTTTTGTCTAATTTGCACACAATCGCGCATAAAGTCAACAACGTCAGCGTGTGGACGTGTCTGTCAAAAAGAAGTTATCCTTTTTTGGAGAATAAGGAGTATGGCAACCGCTTTAAGGTACGCAGCACTTATTTTTCCAAGCCATTGCGCGACGCGTACGAGCTTTTGGACGATGTGACCTATGTCCCCACGCATTTGCGGCGGCTTTATATCGCCATATTGGCGGGGGGCGCGCCGGATATATTCGTTGGCACCTGCACTCCGCCCGACAAAAACGGCAAGATTTCGCTGGGGCTAAGTTGCATTTATGAGAGAGAGGTTATCGCCGCCGCCAAAACAGTGATAATGGAGATCAACCCCAATATGCCATTCACTTTGGGCGACGTTGTGATGGACGCTTCCGAAGTAGACTATTTTATCGACAGCGATTTGCCGCTTTTAGAGGACGTTATGCCCCCCGTTTCCGAAAAGGACGCGGCGATAGGGCGGTATATTTCCGATTTAATAGGCGACGGCGACTGTTTGCAGATTGGAATAGGCTCTATCCCCAATGCCGTGGTGCAGAATTTGGACGGCAAAAACGATTTGGGCATACATACCGAGCTATTAAGCGACGGGATTGTCGAACTTGCCAAAAAAGGGGTCGTCACCGGGAAGCGCAAGAATATCGAGACAGGGCAGATGATCACGTCGATTATTTTAGGGACGAAAGATTTGTACAGGTATTGCGAGGGGAACCCAGACGTTTTGGTAATGAAATGCGCGTACACTAATGCTTACGCGACGATGGCGGCGATTGACAATCAGGTGTCTATAAACACGACGCTTGAGGTCGATTTGACGGGGCAGTGCTGTAGCGAGTCCATTGGGACAAAGCAGTTTTCGGGCACGGGCGGGCAGGCGGACACGGCGATAGGGGCGCAGATGGCGAAGGGCGGCAAGTCCTTTATCGCGCTGTATTCGACGGCGAATGTGCGGACGGGGCAGGGGGGCGAGCGGACGGAAATCAGTAAGATTGTGCCCGTGCTTAAGCCGGGGGCAACCGTGTCTTTGAGTAGAAATGATTTACATTATTTGGCGACGGAATACGGGATTGTGAATGTCCGCGGTCTTGGTATATCCGAGCGGGCAAAGGCAATAATCTCCGTATCCCATCCAAAGTTTAGGGACGAATTGATGTTTGAGGCAAAAAAGTTAGGGTTTATTAAGTAGTTTGGTAAATAACATATTAAAATTTGGGACGGCGGGTATTCGCGCCGAGATGGGACGGGGCGCGGGCAAGCTTAACGCGGCGGCGGTCAAAAGAATTGCCCAAGGCACCGCCGATTTTTTTCTGTCAAATAATAGGGGCGGCGGGTGCGGTACGGGTTTCGCAGCCGGTAAGAACGAGTTAAAAGCCACAAAAAACGCCGTTGTGATTTGCTATGACGGGCGGAAAAACTCGCGTTTGTTCGCTAATCTTTGCGCCCTCGCATTTGCACATAACGGCTTTACCGCTTATTTGCCCAATCGTTGCGCCCCTACTCCGTATTTGTCGTTTGCCGTAAGGGAATCAGGGGCCGCAGGCGGAGTAATGATTACCGCCAGCCACAACGCAAAAGAGTATAACGGGTACAAGCTGTACGGCGCGGACGGTTGCCAGCTTACCGATGCGGACGCGGAAAGGGTGAGCGGTTTTATCGGCCGCGTTAAAAGCGATAAGGGCGGTAAAGAGGAATTAAAGCCCTTTTCGTATTATTCCAAAATTGAAAAAATCAAGAGCTTTGACCTGTCGTCACAGTATTTGCGGGCGGTTAGGGCGCAAACCGGCGTCAGTTTAGACGCGGTTAAAAAAAGCGGGCTTAAAATCGTTTACACCCCGTTTTGCGGCGTCGGCGGGATTTTCGCGCAAAAATTATTCAAAAACAATCCCGATTTTTTTACCGTCGCCGAGCAGTTTAAGCCCGACGCGGAGTTTGCCTCCTGCCCGCAGCCCAACCCCGAAAAAAAAGAGGCATATGCGTTAGCGCTAAAATATGCGGAAAAGCACAATGCCGACGTGATTTTGGCAAACGACCCCGACGCCGACCGCCTTGGCGTCATGGCAAAGACGGGGGCGGGGTACAAGTTATTATCCGGCAACCAGACGGGGGTTTTGCTGCTTAATTATTTATTGGAAGAAACGGTTTTTGGTGGGGCCGACTTACGGACGGGCAATGCCCGCCCCTACGGAAACACTAAACCCATGAATATTGGATTAAGACAGACCGTAGGGGCGACCACCGGTCGTCTGCCTAACGGACCTATTGTTATCCGCACAATCGTATCCACGCCCTTGGCGGACAGATTGATAGAGGCGCACGGCGGGGAAGTTATCACCGTCCCCACGGGGTTTAAGTATATCGGGGAAGCTATCGCCGCATTAGAGCAAAAGGGGGAGGAAGGGCAATTTTTGCTTGGTTTTGAGGAAAGCCACGGGTACTTGTCCGGGACATATGTACGCGACAAAGACGGGTTACTTGCGGCGGCTTTGATTGCTTCTTATGCCGCAAAGCTGAAAAATAAGGGGCAAACGTTGTTTGACGCTTTGGATTTGATTTATAAAAAGCATGGGTATTACGCGCATAAAACCTTGAATTATAGGTTTGACGACGAAAATAAAATTGTCGGGATTATGGCAAGGTTAAGGGACGGGGAAGGGATTGGCGGCTTAAAAATCGGAAGAATAAAGGATTATTTAGAGGACAGAGGCAAGTACAAGCCCGATATGTTGGAGCTTTGTACCGCCGACGGCTCGCTAATCGTCCGTCCGTCGGGTACCGAGCCATTGATTAAGGTTTATCTTACGGTGAAAAAGGGTTATCTCAAAGAGTGCGAGAAACTGATTGGGGAGTACGAAAACACTTGCAACGGTTTTTTTGAGTGACTCCGGCCGCAAAATGCGCATATCCCGCGGTTTGCTACGAAAATAGCGCCAAGTGCGCGCGAACATAGGGTTTTATCCTATGTATGTGCCGGTCGTTTTTTTAGCGCAAACTCTTAAGACCACATTTACGCTCTTAATTTTTTTGAAAATAATGCTGTTTTGTTTGATTTTTGGTACATTTTTGTGTTATAAATAGCAGACCTCTTGCAAAGCTTTCCGCAGTTGCACAGTAGGTCAATTTATTTGGGGATATAGCTCAGTCGGTAGAGCACCTGCTTTGCAAGCAGGGGGTCAGGGGTTCGAATCCCCTTATCTCCACCAAACGTGATAGAAAACGAACCACCTCAAATAAAATACATTTTTATTAAGGGAATGGCGGGTTTTCTAACCAAAATTGCCGAGAGTTAATCTCGGCTTTTTTGTTGGCAAAAAGGGCAGCGGATTAAAACCCGTTGCCCTTTTGCAATGCCCACCCAAACCCAACCCAAAGTGTTAAAAAGGCAAATTGTCGTCGTCCTCAATCGGTATCAATTCGGCTACCGTCTTGTGTGGCGTTCCCGTTATTTTATTAACGAGCGTATCTTTGGATATATCGAAGTTATAAACCCGCTGTATTCGCCGCAGGAACGCCGCCCAAGTTGTCGGGTGTTCGGTTTGCACGTTTTTATATTGTTGCCCAAGCGTCCAATTCGTAGTGATATAAACTTTGGTATAACAGGCTTCTTTGTCGTTATACCTACTCGGCAACATAAGCGGGTAGCCGTCTAAATAATTTAGCATATCCTCAATTTTGAAACTGCTCCGAAATTCCTCGAAAATAACGACATCTTGTCCGTTGTATCGGTCAAATGCGGTATGGTCGTATTTGGTAACGCGGTACACGTTTTTATAGCCGTACTTTTCCATAACATAACGGGTTTTGCCCTTGTCGGTCGTGCCGTATATGT
>Ga0123353_10013786_pt1 | contig 11601 bp, 10 predicted proteins | sample TergutLab28metaG_3_FD_92763 | JGI IMG/M metagenome (GOLD analysis project Ga0123353, IMG submission 92763) | Labiotermes labralis P3 segment gut microbial communities from Petit-Saut dam, French Guiana - Lab288 P3 | ecosystem: Host-associated > Arthropoda: Insects > Digestive system > Gut ... | reverse complement strand
TACTGTTTCCTAACCTCCAGTTCATTTAGCTTCCTCAGATTAAATCTTTCCCCATCAGACCTCTGTGCTGCTTGTTTACTTACTGCGAAACTTCATAAATCTAGGACGCTCAAATGCCATCTCCTATCTATCAATATGCGATCAATCTGATTGTGAGTCTTTCCATCAGGAGAGGTCCAGGTGTACTTATGAAGGTTTCGGTGTGGGAATATCATGCTCTTAACAACAACATTTTTTGATGTGGCAAAGTTTACTATTCTAACACCATAATCATTACTATCCTGATGCAGAATCTCATTACCAATTGTTAGTTTGAAAATATTCTCTCTCCCCACTTTTGCACTAAAATCTCCTAATAGAATTTACATATGGTAATTAGAAAAATAACAAAAAAAACATGCTCTAATTCCTCATAAAAACTGTCTTTTGAATCATCACTCTTCTCCTCACTTGGTGCATGCATATTTAGAACAATATTATACCAGTGACCTCTCAGAACTGTATATGACACCCTTTCACTAAGAAACTCCACTCCCTTAACTGCTGATACTATTCTGTGGTGTACAAAGAATCTTGTTCCCAATTGATGATTCTCATTTCCTTTTTCATTGCAAAAATTATAATCCCCTGCTCTTACTGTGCCCTCTCTGTCCCACCTAACCTCCTGCACACCCACTAAATCTAATTTAAATCTAGCCAATTCTCTGGCTGCTGCTGTAAATGAACCTGCCCTATACAGGCTCATAACATTCCAAGTACCGAATCTCATGTCGCTCTTTCATTGCTTAGTTCATACCAAAGTATCGGGCCAGGTCCGAGGCTTTGTCTGTCAATATTTCGTAACAAAATACGTTTTAACAGGGAGGAGTCATTAGCACCTCACCCAAACCCCAAGCTGGAGGACCACCCCTTGTCGGCCGTCTGGGACTGCTTATTCAGTATATTTGCAGCTACCCTCTATATTGGAGGCCGTTCCTCCAACCACAATCTGAGGAAGCGCCGTGCTGTGGTGACAGGGTCCCACTTATCACATGGACATGGCTGGCCTGATCAACCCATATTGATCAGGTGAGAAATAAAATGGCTCAGAGGCTAGGAGTGGTGGGTCCTCTCATAAACACGCGTGGTCTCTCCATAAGGAATGAAGTTCTGCTGTGCAAGTAGCTTATCCTTCCAGCCATCGTATGCAGGCCCCATCTGGATGTCCACTGCTCGCACCCACTTCAGGAAACTGCTGGTGTTTCAATCCAAGTGTCTTAGCTTTGTTAGAAATGCACCTTGGTACATGGTAACGTGCAAATTCATGAGGATTTGGGAATTTTTCTTCAGCACTTGAAAAACTCTGTACTGAAAATATTATATAAATAGGTGAGAGGAATTGAATTTTTAACTACTAACCAGTATCTCTACTGACATAATTTTCAAAAGTCTTTGAAAAGGTTATGTACAATTGACTTCTTGGACACTTAAATGGTAACAATAAATTTATTGAAGAACCCAGTTTGGATTTAGGAAAAATCTAACAATTGAGAAAGCAACTTATGAAGTAATTAAGGAAACTCTTAAGGCTCTTAATGACAAATTAATTGTGGGAGGGATTTAACAAAATCCTGTGATTGTGTTAATCATGATACTGTACTGAACAAATTAAATTTTTATGGAAAAACTGGAAAAGATCATGAAAGGATGAAATCATACCCTAGGAAGAGGCATCAAAGTGTGGAGATAATAAAAATTTCAATTGTAATACATTTTCAGTCTGAGAAGACATGAAACACAGTGTTCCATGAGGATCAATTTTAGGTCCTGTACCTTTTCTTCTCTACATAAAAGATTTATCAAAATCTATTAATGGAAAATTTAAAACAATTTTATTTGCAGATGATACTTGTCTACTACTTACCAATTCTATTCTTTTATATTTCGATAATAATGTAAAGAATGAATTTGAATCCTTAAATAAATAGTTTAAAGCCAATAAACTCTCAATGAATTTTGGTAAAACCCACTTCATGCAATTTACAACTAAAAATAGTCCTCAAATCCATCTGGACATTAGTTATGCTTTCAAAATAATTTTTAAAGCCTATGATACAAAATTTCTTGGATTATATATAGAAAGGACACTGTCTTGGAGAATTAATATTGAACAAATTACACACAAATTAAATGCAGTTTGCTATGCAGTGAGATCAGTTAATTCCTTCATGTCACAGGAAACACTGAAGGTGATTTATTATGCCCCTATTTCATTCCATTATGAACTATGGTTTAATATTTTGGGGGAACTCTTAACATAAAGCAAAAATTTTTAAAGTACAAAAAAATATAATTAGAATTATTAAGGAAGTAGAGACTCAAGCAGAGATTTATTTAAGAATCTAAAAATTATACCTCTTCAAACACAATACATACTACCGCTTCACTTATTTGCCGTTAACAACAACAATTCATTCAAATTAAATTCTGTTGTCTATGGCATAAACACTAGAGAAAAATTTAACTTTTAGCAACCTTCATCAGATTTATCATTATATCAAAAAGGAGTCTATTCATCTGGCATAAAAGTGTTTGACAGTCCCCCACAAAGTATCACAAATTTAAATGATAACCCTGAACAAATTAAATCAGCTCTAAAGAATTATTTATATGCTCATTCTTTATACTGTGTGGAAGAAGACTAATGTAAATAGAGAACCATAAACTAAGCTTAATCAGTTGTAGTATACCAGCTACTACTCTATGTATATAATATTTTTCTGACCTGTTCTATATCCAAAGTATTAAACTTTTTTGGATGCATGGAATGTAAATAAATTCAATTCAATTCAACATTTCATTAATGTGCAGCATACACAGATGACTCTGAATATTGTAGCTGAAGAAACAGGTACACTGTCAGGCCTTACATGGCATTGTATATACTGTAATCTATCATTTGATGCTGACTTTCCAAAATCAGTATCAAAACCAACAAATGTCAATATCAACAGATATTTTAAGCTACACATCATATAGCAGATGCTCAGATGGTAAACACATAAAAATATTGTTAGCATATACTCTTCATAGGAGCTTGGGTAGCAGGCTATGGGCAGGACAAACCAGGGTTCAAATCACAGTAGAAATAAAATATTCTTTTCTCCAAAACATCCAGATTGGTTCTGGTCCCCACCCAGACTCCTATCCCATCAATACTGCGGGCTGTTTCCCCACAGGCAAATTGGGCAGGCATGGGGTTTGCTGCTCACCTCAAAGTAGTGCACAGGTTAAGAATGAGTGGAGGAGCTGAACCTCCACATCTCAACCTTATATAACTTCATAGCACATGGAGGGAAAATGTACTGAATTTTACTGCTGCTGCATTAGTGGTAAATGAAATCTTCATAAAGATGTCAAGTTTATATTTTCCACCACAGAAGAAAGTTACTCAACTGAAGTTTTACAGATTTTAAAGGCTTGTCACCTTTCATTACCTCAAAATTCCTAAATATTATGCATAAGATTCAAGCATAGAAGTAGTACTGTATAGTTCACATTCATAAGCGAATACAAATGAAAGTAACTTAAATGTAAGAGGAGCCATAAAATACAAATACCGTTAATTCATTGATTCATATCAAATGTAAGAATGGTATTATTATGATTTCAATTAATATACAATGCATATAAATTGTCCAAATGATTATTTTCGTAATATCCAGAGCCTAAAAACATGTAGTTCATGAGCACCATGACCATAATTATTTGTAGAAGAGTGCTAGACAAGCTATGTTTTGGACTGTTAAAATTACTAAAAACAAAATATTGTTTCACACTTGTTAACTTTGCTTTTAATTTCAAGGTTTCTTTCTGTAGGCAGCACTTTTCTTTCCTTTGTAGACGAAGCTACTGGAGACGTATTTCTCAGCATCTTCACTTCCTGGGGGATGAAGCCTCATCTGGAAAATGATACCAAAATGCATATTTGGTACATGAAATTTCATTTCAGTTATTCAAATTAACCCAACCTGGTACAATTAACAATCATTAATTATACCAAGCTTTCCAATCATTATGTCTTCACTTTGAAGAAAATGCACTTTTGTTCTCTTTAATTGCATTGATACCTTTATAGCGCATTTTTTCTTTTTCTGACAGTTTTAAATATTTTTCATGTAAGAGTCTAGAAAAAATTCAATTTATTTCTGTTCCTTCCACCCCCTCCCCAGCAGAAAAAAAATTCTTAACAGATGAAAAACTCAGTCTCAATAACATGGGAGTTTCTAATAAAATTGTGTCATATATGTCAAATACAGTATGAATTCAGTACTAATAATCATATTTTTATTCACACAACAAAAATTGTCTATACAATACCAGCTACCATTTGTGTGCATTTATAATTTCACATGTAAATAGTAATTCTTTTGAGAAACATTGAAATAAAGAGAAACTTAAGCAAGCACATTTTGCATCAGAATCTGCACCATGATTATTAATGACAACAGATACAGACATACAACTGGAGTTATTAAAGCAAATTTAATGAAGTCTGATTACTTGCAAATATCTGTGATCAAGTAAATTGTGATATAACTTAAGCCACATGCTACTGTAATCTATTCACTTTACCTGGTACTAAATTTGCTTTTTCCACATGTATCCAACTTTAGAATTTGGACGAAATATACTAGTAAAAATTATGGTGAAGGGATTAAATTACAGCTGCCCATTAAGAAAAAGGACTAAATAATGTGATACCATAGCTGGATAATATAACAGTAATAACCTTGAATAAACCTTCATTTCAGGAGCAATGCAGAAGTTTCCATTATGTCATATAATCATTTGAACAAATGAACTCCCCTTGTACATTGCACTGGTATCTAATACACAGAATGCAGGTGGTGGTGGTGACATGTGATTGTTATGAATCAGGAAGAAGTGCAAGGTTTAGGCACACAGTATTGAGGACAGTAATAAAGTTCCATTTGTTTGCAGGGAAAACACCATATGAGTATCACTCACACAAAGGAAGACTTCATGGTATAAACGGTAGGTGGAAGTATGCAGTAGAGTAACAAAACTACCATTGATCTGACCACATGGAAACACAATGACAACATTTTATGTCAGTCAGCTGTAATGGAAGTAATATTTTTTGCTTCAAGCTGAGTATTATTTTAATCTGTATTGAACATCCAGCAAAGCGGAAACACAATGAAAAACTGATTCCACTTGTTGAACAATGATCAACACCCATGCACATGTTGCCATTACCACCTATCTCTAGCTTGGCAAAGGAAGAGGGGCATATTCCTTGGTTATATTTTGACAGTAAATAAATCATGGATGCATTTATTTGACCCAAAATTGAAGCAACAGAATGATTAGTCATGGTCTTCTAACTCTCCACACAAGGAGATTGCACAGTGCAATTTGTGGGGCTCTGAAAGTGATGTGTGTCTTGTCCTTTGCGTATTAGATACTTGATTTATCATGCCATATCAACTTGTGTCATCACAGTCAAACATAATATGGGGCACTATTACATGGTAAGTTTCAGACTGTTCTGTATCAGAATGTATGTGGCATTGTTAATTAATTAACTAATAGATTTTCTGAGGAAGAGAGGATAACAAGTGGATCATCATCCTGTGCTTAGAATGCAACACTGGTGTCATTGGAGGATTTGTGGGTGTCAAAAATGCCAGAGTTGTGATTTGAAGTAAGCAGCTACACAAAGCATATCAGTAAAACGCATTACTGATTACTGATGTGTCCAAGTATGAAATAAAAATGTAATATCCACAGGACATAATTCCTTTGACGATTTCACTTTTTTATTATCCCTATAAATTTTCGCCATATCTTAGTATTAGATCTAGAGATGATCGTGTTGGTGTGTAATGTGTTGATGGTCAGCTGTTTTTCTCAGCGTCAGCTCACATCTCACATAGAACACAGCCTGCCTCAAGGATTATTTTTAGATTTTAGCAGTTTGTTTGGCTTCACCTTGTACCACACACAGAACATAAATGTGCCCCATTACTAATTATAGATCAACCCAATCTTCAGCATCAGTCTATACCTCACAGAAAGCACAGTGTTTCCATTATAAAGACCAATCATGGAAATGTTCATAGGTCTTCATATAAAGTGCTTCTTATTTTGGTAAAATTTTAAGCCAACTTGAATTTGTGAAACAATTTTTAATTAAAATCACAAACATAAATTTAATGAAAAACTGTCCACTGGGAGTCAGGTTTGTCCAAGCAGAGAGGCAAACAGACAGATAAGACAAAGATAATAGTTGCTTTTGCAATGTTGTTTATGTGCCTAAAAATAGTCTAAGTGTATGTAAGTATGTATGATGCTTTTTTGTAACCTAATCACCAAATAAAGTGTTTTTGCAATCTATTTACCAAATAAAACAATATTTCCATATGTAATTATGTAGACTACTGAAATTTTGAAGACAGTATTAATACAGATCTTGAAAAGTGACTGTCCTTGACTTCTGCTTGGAAGAATTATGATTTTAATCTGTACACAATCATTGCATTCAAGCATAGATATGGATTCTAACCTAACAAGAACATAAACAGAGCTGCAAGACAGCAGTAAAAACACACACACTATAAGGAATATCAGCAGGTGTTTCTATACAATTTGTTAACCAAAACTAACTCTGACCATATTGAATGGAGAGACTCTATCAATTATTTTATTAATAAAAACTGCATTACTTGTGTGTGAGATGTTAGTTTTTATGAGTAGTTCAAGTCACATTTTTTTATAAAGTGATATTTATTACAATTTAAAATATTTTATAGCAAATATACATTTACAAGTCAGGGTTATGTGGAGGTGTGTGGTCAGTTTCTCTCTCCAGCTACTTGACCCACTGCAGAAAGATCCTCTGGCACCCCCTAAACAAGACCTTTCAGAGGGAAATCACAGCCCTTTTGGAAATAATAGCAACAAAAACATCCTGCCACTAATTGGATGCAGTTGAACCCACAGCTAATCACTTTGATGAATGTACTATCATGGCTTCTCTTTATAAATTTTACTGTTTCTTTCAGAGGTGAAAAATAAAAAATAAAGCCAATAATGTATTCTAGAGGTTAAAAGTAGACTTGGAGAGACCAGTTTGGACACATGATAATGTTTTGTGTTCTTCCTCAAGAGTGGCATATTAATATTAAAGTAATTTAAATGAATGAGAAAATATATACACGAGGATGAAAATGAACAAGTCAGAGAAATGATACAATTTAAAAATATGGTTACTTAAATTATACACCACACAAATAGACAATGGAATTTAAAAATTTTGAAACAACACACCCACTGATAATCCAATTAAAAGTGAATATGATAAAAAGCAGGAAATGTACTACTAAATAAAGTTAGCACAGAACAAAACAGGAGACAACAATGTGCAGCAAATGAAGACAGCAGAAAACATCAGGTACAATGACAGATATACAGGTGAAGAAAGCTGAAAATGTACACAACAAAAAAGACAAAATATTTTACAATGCTATACCTAATTACTGTGATACATAGTTTCTTTATTAAGAAACCAATTTAAAACTTCGCAGAACTGAAATCACTTGATGAATCAGCTTCGACGTTCTGCTCTTTCCGGATCCGTTTCTGTGGGGAACAAAACAGGTTAAGCATATTACTTTTGTTAAAAATGTAGAGTATTAGTATTCCTGATTCTTTGAGTCAACGACTATAACATTTTTATGAAACTATTCAGCACATAAAGCAATATAATTGTGACTTTAGGCATTAATTTTTAATATGTGACATCCTTATTTGTGTCATTAATTATTCCTATTCATATATTGGAACATACACAAGGAGCTAATACCTAATTATTATCTTTATTATTGTGTCATCTGTGACTGAAAGTTATACTTGTAACAACTTCTTTAGCAATCTTACATTCTTACATTTGTCAATGAAAATTAATCTGTAACATATCATATTCAGTGTTACGAAAAATAATCTATCCATTACATAGGTGGAGTGAGAAAGTTAAGCGTATTGTATAATATCTGAAGCAAACCATTTTTATGTATACTTCAGAACAGTATACTTATGCATATAATAACAGTGAAGAAAATTTTGCACTGGATTCTTCTTTAAATGTCCAAAATTTTAAAGTAAAATTCTGTAATTTTTTCACATAATATCGCAATGAATGCTTCTGTAAACAATGTTCAAATAGCTCTTCTTAGTACAAGACCTGAAAATGCTACCCATTTGTTTGGTGTATTAGAAAGTAAACAGTTAATAAATTTTCGCTAAATATATATTTGTATACCTGTTTGGAATCCTCAACTTTGTAAGGTGAAGCCTGATATGACATTTATGTAAACACAAAAATTATTTACATGATTCAAGCTTCCACCCTGGTGAAAATGAAATGATGTAGCTATGCAGCGTTGATTGGTAGTTATCAATCAACACTGAATAACGCCCCAGAAGAGCTAAGGCCTCAAGAAATTACTTCTTCATGTTTTAGTATTATAGATATCTCACACAAAAGAATAATTGTGCAAAAATTTAAAACCTGCCATGTTCTGATCTGAATTTTTGTTACCTGTATATCACAAATGAACAGCACATCATCTTTCAAAATCTGTCTCCCTTAACAACTGTAATATACAGTTTAATGTTATGAAAATACAGTGTGGGGCAGATAAACCAGATCATTTCCATTCATTGTGTGGTTGTCCATATATTATATGTTGTGTCATAAAATGTAATCTGTAATTGATGTGTCCAATGTTACGTATGTGACTGAATGGATGAACAAATAAACCAAATCAAATCAAATCAAACCAAACCAAATCATAAGTAAATTTTGTATTGCTGATACAGGAACATAAAGTTACACATTGCTATGTATTATAAGTGATGCACACACAACATGTAGTAAACAACTGCTTTCACGTTTATTGATATTTCTTGCTATGAGTTTGTGCAGGTATGGGAGATTCACAAGTTGAAATTAGAATTGATATTTAGGTAGGTACAATATCATTATGTGTTTATGGAGTCATCTGTTGAAACAGATTCAGTCATTCAAAGATGATGATATCACATTTCATACTACAACAATTTTCAGAGGAAAGTTTTGCAAAGAGTGGTTGATAAGATTCCATGATTTCATGTGCCCTAATTATTACTGTGGGAGTCAACACACTGTGTATCCCAAACACAGCTCACCAAAGTTAGGTTATGTTAACAGATATCTTAAAACTTCACTACACACTTCCAAGTGCCATTCACTGTGAAAGTGAACTGGTCACTGCATGCTATTGTCTACAAAAGAAAGATGTGTGTCTCAAATTTCTTTTACAGCTTTTATATTACATAGTAATATACAAATGTGTGTTCCTTTGTCTATAAAATAGAATTTATAATACGAATGAAAACAGTCCACATTCTCTGTCCCATAATGTGTTACAACCCCCAGGTAACAAATTATTCTGAAAGGCAATTAAACTCTGGTAAGTTTCTTAGGTGACTCACCATGATGCGAAACTTTTCTTTGCAGGCATATTCTGACTCATCAATATCATTGTAACAATCACTCTTGTAGTCAGGTGGGAGTCCGTTTCCACCATATTCACATAATTTGTTTAGAGGTCGAGCTTGAACAATCATTTTGTCAAAACCTGTTGGTTTCCGTTGTGGGCAGTAGAATACATCAGGTGTTTTCTTGTTGAACACAATTGACTTGCGCATCATATCACCTGCACATGTTGCCACCTAGATGAGACCATTTCAATCCACAGTCAAATACACGCTCCTAAATTCAAATAATGAATCAACATATAGTTGGTCTTGTACCTTGTAATGGATCTAAGGAAGGTGAATAGTAAAATAAAAAATAAAAAAATATTTAAACTGCAGTCAGTATTAAATAAGCAAGCAAAATCTGACTTGCCTTGAACTGAGGAAATTAAAAATTTAAAAGTAATTTTACTGGAAAGTGAAAGTTTCCAATCTTTCCTACAGGTTTCATTCATGTGTTACTTCTCATCACACTTCCTCACTAATAATTAGTTAATGAATACTGTGGCAGCATTTTTACCAACATACTACCTTGTTCTGGTCTAGTCCTGCTGGCCACAAATACCTCTCATGGTAGATGCAGACTGCCATTTGAGGAGTGATAGTAAGGCCAAATAAATATTATCCTGTTTTACACCTCGAGGTAGTATGTGCCACCACCACAGAATTTACTAGATTTCTCTGGAGACCAGTGTAGAAAGTTCCACCTATGCACTAGCATGTATAAAGGGGCAAAGATTAGTGGTTCCTAGAGTCTAGCAAATCAAACATTATACTATATATACATATTTATTAAAATTTAAAAAATTGTGCATTTGGAGCATCTGAATATGTCACATCTTATTTTCCCTGACTCTGGATATTCTTCCCACGTTGCTGACCACTGTCTTGTGAATATGTTGATTTACAGAGTCAAGTAGACTGATAAGGAGAAGCTGTACTTTTAGTACAGAAGAGTAGCAAGCTCTTCAGTTAGACACTGTCCCCTAAAATCTAATGAGTCATGCAGCAGCAGCAGCAGCAGCAAGAAGCTCCAGATGTATAGAAGTGCTTCTAAGAATGTGGCAACTGAAAAGGCCTATACATTACCTGTAGAACTATTCACAGTGGGTATAATTCCAAACTAATTATACAAAAGTTTAAAACTGCTTAATTTTCACCCTGGTCTATATATTCTAACACAGAAAGTAATCAGACTTAATGCATGATGTTTTTGGCAGAAGAGTGCATAAGAAGTGATTTTTCAGTGAGAACCAGCTAAACTCCTGTGAAGTAAGGAGAGTGGATGATGATGATGATGATGTTCTCTTGTCTCCTTGCTTAAGTGCCCATACACATTGTGTTCCAAAAGTTGCTTTACCAAGAATAAAATTGTAGTACCACTTATGACACACTGTAATCTGAGTTAAAACAGGTTTAAACCTGTAATATGAGAGTTTGTATGCTTTCTTTTTGTTTTTGTACATTTTAGCAGAGTAACTCTGCATTCTGTACAACTGTTGTAATATAATACTGTTAAAAATTTCTTTGCATGTGCTTCTTGCCTGCGGTACAGAAAATTTTGAAACGTGTTGTATATTGATACAGTAAGCTGACAGCATCCTACTCCTAGTGCTATAAGGTTGGACACAGCAAGTTGAAAAATCTCAGTCTGTGTAGATGATAACTGAAAAATACACAGGCTGAATACAAAGCTTCAGTCACATCTACTGTAAGTACCAACATTTTTATTCTTTTAACGAATTTGTTCTTGATAATTAGTATTTTTTCAAGTCTGATCAAAGTTTCAAATTAAAATATGAGTGTAATAGTAGTAGATATCTTGTTCCTTTTTTTATAAAAAATAATTTTGCTTGCCTGACAACACCTTATTAATACCAAGCACATTAATTTTAATGTTTACTAAATACTTGTAGTACTATTTTTTTCACATATGTCAGCAATATTCAGTACCAGTTAAGTAATAAAGTATAAAAAATCCTAATACTTGATGAAGAACAATATTTTATATTAGTT
>Ga0123353_10013785_pt1 | contig 11602 bp, 12 predicted proteins | sample TergutLab28metaG_3_FD_92763 | JGI IMG/M metagenome (GOLD analysis project Ga0123353, IMG submission 92763) | Labiotermes labralis P3 segment gut microbial communities from Petit-Saut dam, French Guiana - Lab288 P3 | ecosystem: Host-associated > Arthropoda: Insects > Digestive system > Gut ... | reverse complement strand
AGCTTCCAAAACAACTGATGAACTATACCCAACGTTCATGAATTTTACTGCGGTTTCATTTGCTCCGGTGAAATCATCTGCGATAATTATGTATTCAAACAAAACTATTCCTCCCTTCGGCAAAGATATTTTATCATGATGCGGCATGGTCTGGGAAAGTTCTCGTATATACTTTAAGGAGGTTTCATTATGTGTGGCAAAAGCAAAAATTACTATTCTCAAAAACTTAACTCGCAAAAACTATATCAGGTTTACGATACAAAAATTCCGCGCGTCAAACAATATCTGGACAATGAGATAGATTTTGTCCGAAAACGTTTGTGCGGCACTGAAAATGTATTGGAAATAGGGACTGGATACGGACGAATTTTGAAAGAGCTTTCTCATTGCGCGAAATCTTTTTTAGGTATAGATATCTCTGAGGATTCGATTGAATTTGGGAAAGAATACCTGAAAGAATTTCCTCACATTCGTCTTGAAACAATGGATGCGCACGAACTTGATTTTGAAGATGAATTCGATGTGGTGCTCTGCCTTCAAAACGGCTTATCCGCTCTTAAGGGGGAAGCCCTGGGCCTTGTAAAAGGATGTGTGAAGGCGTTGAAAAAGGGAGGCAGCGCCTACTTCAGCACTTACAGCGGCAAATACTGGAACTGGCGGCTGGCTTGGTTCGAAGAACAGGCGGATAAAGGGCTTCTGGGCAAAATCGACAAAAAACAAACCGGTGAAGGCGTTATTGTTTGCGAAGATGGCTTTCGGGCCATAACGTTCACAGAAAAAGATTATGTAAGGCTGGGCGAGGCGTCAGGCTACAAATATGAAATTCAGGAAGTTGATGAATCCAGCCTTTTCCTCATAATAATAAAATAATTATATGTTAAAATAAAATATACAGCCCTGAATGGGTACATTATCTTCAGGAAAGGATCTGATGTTATTGCAGCTGCTTTTCGAGCAACTTCTGAACGGTCTCGCTGTCGGGTCCATCTATGCCCTCATCACGCTGGGACTGGCTCTTGTTTATGGTATTCTTCGAATCCTTCATATCGCTCACGCCGCGGTCTACACCGTGGGAGCTTATATTGGGCTCTGGCTTTACAGTCTGACTGGAACCTTGTGGCTTGCGGTTCCTGGAAGTATGGCAGTTTGTGCTGTCATTGGTGTGCTGATTGAGCGTTTTGTTTATTTTCCTCTTTTGAAATTTCCTCCATATGTTCCTCTGATCAGCAGTATCGCCCTTTTCCTTGGGATTGAAGAGCTGTGCCGCCTCATCGCGGGAGCGGAACTGCGCACTTTTCCTTCTCAACTGCAAATGCCATTTCCTTCTCTTTCAGTGGGCGGGGTGGCTATTTCTCCGACTCTACTAGCAGTTTATACTGTGACAGCGATAGTTCTGCTATTTCTCTGGTTCGTGACGACGAAAACGGAATTCGGCCTTGCCATGCGGGCTGCCTCGCAGGACATGGAGGTTGCTTCCTCGCTTGGGGTCAACAGCCATTTGGTGATCAGCGCGACGTTCGTCATAGGTTCATCCATCGCTGCTATTGCGGGGATTCTTGTGGGGATATACTATAATCAAGTCTATCCAACGATGGGCGCCGTTCCTGCTTACAAAAGCCTGGCATTGATTGTCGTAGGCGGTATGGGTTCCGTCCCCGGAGCAGTGCTGGCATCGCTGCTGCTCGGTTTGGGCGAGACTTTGCTTATTGGGTTTGCAAACATTCCGATGCCACGCGATGCATTGGCGTTCATCGCGATGATCGTCGTTCTTCTCTGGCGGCCCGAAGGCCTTCTGGGCAGACGGCAGGGAGGTAAATGAAATGGATTACGTCATTAATGTATCGATCATGATCGTTATTCAGGCGATTGCCGCCTGCGGGTTGAACGTCATCGTCGGCTACACGGGGCAAATGTCGTTGGGCCACGCGGCGTTCTTTGGGATTGGAGCTTACGCCAGCGCCATGTTTACTACGAAGCTTGCTATGACTTTCTGGCAGGCGCTGCCGCTTGTGTTGTTGACGGCGGCGCTGATTGGCCTGGTTTTTGGGCTGCCAAGCCTGAGACTCAGGGAAGACTTCCTCGCCATTACTACAATCGGTATCAACTTCATCGTGGAGGCAGTGTTTCTGTACACCCCATTCTTCGGCGCAGCGCTTGGTCTTGGTGGTATTCCGCGTGTCGTCGTGGCTGGCGCCCGGCTGGGAAGCACTAATTATCTGTGGTTATGCTTGATATTCCTGCTGTTGTCTCTGCTGATTTGCCGGTGGTTCGTAAGGTCCTGGGCGGGACTAGCGTGTTTTGCGCTGCGCGAGGACGAGACTGCGGCTTCAAGTATGGGTATATCTCCAGTGCGGACAAAACTTTCTGCCTTCGTCCTGGGAACAATGCTGGCGGGGTTGGCGGGCGCGCTCTACGCGCACAACGTGCGTTTTATTTCGCCCGGAGACTTTGGCCTTCCCGTTTCAATCTCCATGCTTTCCATGGTCGTTCTTGGCGGGATGGGAACGCTGTGGGGGCCAATTTTAGGCGCGGTGATACTTGGCGTCTTGCCTGAACTTTTCCGCCCGATCGCCGAATATCGCATGTTTCTTTATTCACTGCTCCTGCTTCTGATGATCAGATTTCAGCCTGGCGGGCTTCTGGGCGAACACAGCTTTCTAATAAATTCACTGCGCCGCCTGGCGATAAGGAGGGCATGATGAGTTCGGATATTAAAGGGGCTTTGCTTTCAATACGGAATCTTTCCATTCATTTTGGAGGGTTAAAGGCAGTCGACGAGGTGAGCTTTGATCTGTACCCTGGGGAAATACTCGGCCTTCTGGGGCCCAACGGCGCGGGTAAAACGACTTGTTTCAACGCTATTTCCGGGGTTTACCGGCCAACGGCGGGGGAGATTTTCTTGAATGGGCAAAAAACGAACGGTCTGCCTCCGCATCGTATGGCAGAATTGGGCGTGGGGCGCACGTTTCAGATAGTCCGCCCGTTTTCCGGTTTGTCTGTGAGCGATAATGTTGCTGTCGCTCTGGGCGGTTCCCACTACCGTGGAAATTTTGCGCGTTCCTTGGTTCCCTGGCGCAAGAAAGACGTGGTGGAGGAAGCCCGCACTATACTTGGAACAGTCGGTCTTTCCGATATGGCGGAACGCCGCGCCGGACTGCTTCCCATAGGAAATCTGAGGCGTCTTGAAATAGCGCGCGCACTGGCGCTTAGACCCCGGCTGCTTTTACTGGACGAGTCTTTTTCCGGCTTACGTCACGCGGAAATCCTTCAGATCGAAAAACTGATCCGCACGATCCGCGATGGAGGGATTGCCGTTCTGTTAATTGAGCATAACATGAAAGTTGCCATGGGACTTTCCGACCGTATCGTCGTCCTGGACCACGGACGAAAGCTGGCGGAAGGTTTGCCTGCAGATGTCGCTTCTGATCCGGACGTGATCGAAGCGTATCTGGGGAAAGGGGAGAGCTCCCATGTTGCTTGAGGCGAAGAATCTGACAATTGCCTACAGGGGCATTGAGGCGGTGCGTAAAACGTCGTTCAGCGTGGAAGAAGGGGAGCTTGTATCGGTCATCGGAGCGAACGGCGCGGGAAAAACGACGATACTGCGTACACTGATGGGTTTACAGACGCCGGTGGAAGGTTCGATTTCATTTGTGGGACGTGATATCACCCGTGATAGCGTGCATCTTAGGGCGAGATCGGGTATGCGCATGGTACCGGAACGCGCGCGTGTTTTTCCCCAACTTAGCGTTTTTGAGAACCTTTTGATGGGAGTTTTCGGGATGCGCCACAAGATTCCTTTGGAAGAACGCCTATCGCGCCTTTATTCTCTTTTCCCAATTTTGAAAGAGCGCCGCGACCAGATGGCCTCTACACTATCTGGAGGAGAACAACAACAGCTCTCCATTGCACGCGCTTGCATCTCCAATCCGCGTCTGCTGTTAGTGGACGAGGTGTCCATGGGATTGATGCCACGGTTGGTGGAACAGGTATTCGAGCTTCTGAAGCAACTTAATAAGGAGGAAGGGCTGACAATTTTGCTGGTGGAACAAAATGCAGGCGCGTCCTTACGGATATCCGACCGCGCCTATGTATTGGAAACAGGCAACATCGTGTTAGAGGGGTACGCGGCAGACCTTCTGGAGGACGAAAGGGTAAAGGAGGCATATTTGGGCTTATAATTCCAAAAAATGGATTTGCAGGCAATCATTGATCGCCTGTCTTTATGGATATAACGAAATAATATTTTACGGAGGTGTATAAGATGAAAGTAGTGCGTTTGCTTTTGGCGGTAGTTTTTGCGGTGGTTTTGTTATGTGGAAGCGTGTACGCGGCAGACACGATAAAAATAGGTCTCTTGGTGCCTACGACCGGATTTGCTGCGGCTGACGGCTTCAGTGCTCTTGAATCAGTAAAGCTGGCAGTTGAGAAGGTCAATGCGGAGGGAGGACTCCTTGGAAAACAGGTTGAGCTGGTCTGGTATGACGACGCAGCTGATTCCAAACAGGCTGTGCCTCTGGCGCATAAGTTAATTGGACAGGATAAGGTTGTAGCGTTTGTGGCAGGTTCATACAGTATGCCGTCGCGCGCAGTGGCGCCAATCTTTGACGAAGAAGGTATTCCTCTGGTTGCGGCTTATGCTCTGCACCCGGATATCACAAACGGGGATTATACCTTTCGCAACGGCTTCCTTGGCACCACAGAGGGGCGTGTTGCTGCGTACACCGCGCTTGAGCTCTTCAATGCGAACAAGGTTGCTCTGATAACCAGCGACAACGACTTCGGCCAGACTCTGACGGAGGGGTTTACGGGATACCTGAAGAAGGTCGGCCGCGAGAATGACTTGGTTCTGCATCAGACGTACCCGGGCAGCGAAAAGGACTTTAAGGTCTACTTATCGAAACTGAAGGACGCCGCTCCAGACGTTGTGTTCTTCAGCGGCTATTATTTCCAGACCGGGCCGGGACTGAAACAGGCACAAGAAATGGGCATTACCGGTATTCGGTTCATTGGCGAGCAGGGGGCGGATTCTCCTAAAACTTATGAGATAGCTGGCGACGCTGCAGAGGGCTTTATTATACTGACCAACCTCGACCGTGATGATCCTCGCCCAATCGTTCAGGAGTATTTGAAGGCTTATCGTGAGCGGCATAACATAGAGCCCGATATGGTTGGCGCATCAGCATATGACGCATTTATGATCATTGTGGACGCGATCAAAGCTGCTGGGACGACGGACGGTAAATCAGTGCGCGATGCAATTGCCGCAACGAAGGACTACGACGGGCTGACCGGAGTAATCAGCGGTTTCAACGCGGACGGCGAGGTTATTAAACCGGTACAGCTCCAAATAATTAAGGATGGACTGTTCCGTCATTTTGGCATTGTAAGCGATTTGGAACTTGTGAAGCCTTAATCGTATATTTTTTATACCAAGTTGCAATCAATTTATTGCAACTTGGTATATTAGTTTCACACATTAATCAATCAAAATTCTACGAACGATATCTGGGAGTTCCTGTATAGTAAAAGACCCTATTATCTCTCCGTTTTTAAATATTGCAACTCCGTTTGGAGTTCCCGCTATTCCGAAATCAGCGTGTTTAGCTTCCCTTGGTCCGTTTACCTCACATCCCATGAGCGCAAAACTTTTTATAGCGCCTTCCGGAATTTCCATAATTATGGGCTCGATAACTTTAATAAGCTCTTTTACATCTATCCTTCTTCTGCCGCAAGTAGGGCAGGAAATTATATTGATTCCTTTATTCCTTATTCCAAGTGCGTTTAATATCGCGTACCCCGCGCGTACTTCCTGCTCCGGTTCATCTGTGAGCGATACGCGCAAAGTGTCCCCAATTCCCTGAGCCAGCATGAGACCTATTCCGACGGCTCCTTTGACGACTCCTTCAACGCCAAAACCGGCCTCCGTTATCCCTATGTGTATGGGGTAGTTATATTTTTTGGAAATGAGATAATTTGCCCTCACAGTCTCAGGAATGTTTGAGGATTTAGCTGATAATATTATGTTATTACTAAAGTTGTTTTTTATTAAAATTTCCGCTTGTTCCTCAACCGCGAAAAAAAGAGCCAGCGCTCTGTCTCCGTTCGCTTTCTGCATATAGGAATTCCCAAGCGAACCGCCATTCGCTCCAATCCTTATCGTTACATCTAAATCTTTCGCTGTCTTTATCATTTCGGAAAGCTTTAAAGTTGACATGTTTCCTGGATTTATTCTTACGCTGGAACATCCGTTTTTCATTGCCGCTATTGCTATGTCGGGGTCAAAGTGTACATCGGCCATCAACCGCAGAGTTGTTTTATCAATCAAATCTTTTAAAATTAAAGCCGATTCGGAGTCAGGCAATGCAACGCGGGCGATTTCGCAGCCCGCGTTTGAAAGCCTTTCGCACTGCGATATACAACCTTCAATATCCGTGAGAGGCGCTTTTAACATGCTTTCAACTCTTACAGGCGCCGTCCCTCCAATTTTTAAGCTTTGAATTATGACCTGTGAACTCATTTTTAGTTAAACAGCCTAACGATGTCCTGCCAAGTCACAAACACTATTAGGGTTATCAGTATAACAAACCCAGTAAAATGTATATAATGAGCTACTTTGTTGGGTAGGCGGCGGCGGAAAAGTATTTCCCCAAGTATCAGAAACATGTGGCCTCCATCCAAAGCCGGAAACGGGAAAAGGTTTAATAGTCCAAGATTCAAGCTTATCAGCGCTATGAAAGTCATGAAATTCCAAATACCTGCGCGTGCAGCTTGTCCAGCCATTGAAGCAATTCCGACGGGGCCGGCAACATCAACAGCTGAATCTCTAACTGTGATCAGTCTAAATATCGCGCCGAGCATTTCAAAGCTTAATTCTATTACATAGCCAAAGGCTCTTGTCATGGATTCAGTCAGCGTAAAACGTTTCATCGATGGAGTCACGCCAAGCATAGGTAGATTGTTCTCCTGGCTGACAGGAATATTTACATTATTTATATCAAATACTCTGCCCTCCCGTTCAACTTTAAAATTTACGCTTCCAATAACGGCATTTTCCCTGATCTCCTTTGTCATATCGCGCCAATCATCAATGATTTTACCGTTTATTTCGACTATCTTATCATTCGGCAGAAATCCGGCGATTTCAGCTGGCATGCCAGGCATTATTGCTCCTATACGGGCATTTTGCAGGTCTAATACTCCGTGTCCGTATAGAAGTATAATAGTAAGAAGTACAGCCAGCAATATGTTCATAATTGAGCCGTTTGCAAGGATTAAAAACCTTTTCCAAGCCGGTTTATCGTTAAATCCCATTCCCGGTTTAACGACCTCTCCAATTTCATCGTCCTCATCTGCCATGCCCGCTATACGCACAAAACCGCCTATTGGAAAGGCGCGTATGGTCCATAACATTCCATCCGAATCCTTCTTTTGATAAATCGGAGTTCCCATACCAATGGCAAATTCGTGCGATTGTACACCCAACATTTTTGCAGTCTTATAATGTCCGTACTCATGAACGATAACACAAACCGCTATTACAAAAATGAAAGAAATCAAACTGATAAACATTTATACCTGATCCTCCTGACTATATCATCGCTGCTGCACGACATGGAGAACCTTCACGTCCATGTAGTAAAAGCGGCATTGCGCATATAATAAAATTAGTGTTTACCGGCAGCTTTGAAAGGTTTTTTAAATTTTCTATTATGGGTATTCCATGTTCAAAAAGGAATTTATGATTGCGCATTTCTCTATCATTTGCTCTATCAACTGACGTGGCGTCTGTCATGTATGTGCTCATTCCGTTTTTTAATAACCAATCGAGAAGCTCAAATGATGGAATTGGATATTTGTAATTATACTCCCGAGTCTCAGAAAAACGCTCTATTCCTGTCTGCATTACAAAAATACTCGCATCTTGGAGGCAAAAGTTGGAATTTTGAAGCATTTCAAGGGGTATATCCTGATTGTTTGGTATATCATCCATTCGGAATAAGCGCGCATTTCCCCAAAAGTTATTCAATTGCATCTCTTCAAGAGGCTTACCTTCCTGGTTAAGGTGAAACGGAGCATCAACATGCGTCCCCGTATGAACTGACATTCTGATGTAAGTTTCATTCCATCCCTCTGAGTTTATTCGGCTTTTCCATTCGTAAACCGGCCTGTCACTGTCAGGCCACACCAGCATTTCAGGTTTTAGCGGGTAAGAAAGGTCTATTATCATTAACTATTTATGCTCCTTCGACTATTTTACTTGCGTGAATTTTCGCTGTTTCAATTATATCCAAAGCTTCATCAAGCGTATTTGGTTTCGTGCCGTTACATGAATACATAACTTTTTCCACTACTTCCGCTATCCTTGTAAAACATATTTTGCCGTTAATAAAAGCTTCAACCGCTATCTCATCCGCGCCTATCAAAAGAGCCGGAAGACGTCCTCTTTCGCGGGCAGCATCTTTGGCAAGCTTCAAACAGGGAAAACGCGTTTCGTCAGGAGATTCAAAAGAAATTGTTCTTTGGTAATTTTCAGGAATTAACTCTTTTATCCTGAGAGGCAGGCGGGCAGGGAACGAAAGACACGAAAGCGCGGGTAAACGCATATCAGGAACGGCAGCTAACAGTTTAACAAAGCCGTCGCAGAATTCAATAAAACCATGAACAAAGGACCCGGGAGATATAACGGCTTTAACTTGATAGTGTTCCAGTCCAAATAGCAACATTGCCTCTATCAATTCGATACCTTTGTTCATCAAGGTAGCGCTGTCTATCGTTATTTTTTGCCCCATGCTCCATACGGGGTGGTTAAGCGCCATGGCCGGGGTCACATTTTTAAGTTCATCCACGGGGTAGTTAAAAAAAGCTCCTCCGGAGGCTGTAAGGTAAGCGCAGGAAACATTATTTATATTCTCCCCATGAAGGCTTTGCCATAAAGCATTATGTTCGCTGTCCAGAGGGCGAAGTTGATTCATATATTTTACCAGAGGCAGCACCCAAGGGCCTGCTGCTACTATGCTTTCCTTATTGGCTAAAGATACCTCTTTCCCTGCGGATAAAGCTTTTTGAAGAGCTCTTATGGTATCTGTTCCAGAAGCGGCAAATACGATATGATCAATATCATCCTGTATCACCAATTCTTCGATCGGGATATTTACTTCAAGTTGTTTTGCGGCTTCTTCGTTTGTAAGGCAAGTCAATATATTTGAACTTTTACCTATAAACTCCTGCGCCAAACCGTTTAATTTTTTAAAATTGCTGTTTGCCGCAAGAGCCCGTACTTCAAAATGTTCAGGATACATCCTGCATATATCAAGCGCTGCTCCTCCTACGCTTCCTGTGCATCCTATTATCGCAATTCTTTTTCTATTCATAACCTACGAATAAATAACTACGCATAATACGTAGGTAAAGAGCCCATTGATCAGAATGCTGTCAAAACGGTCAAGAGCACCGCCATGTCCGGGAATAATGCTGCCTGAATCTTTTATCCCAGCTTCTCTTTTAAGAAGAGATTCCGCAAGATCTCCTATTTGCCCCAAAGTTCCGCATACGAGTCCTATCCATAATATTGGAAACATTCCCTGATTTAACGTAAACGCTAAAATCCCTGCCGTTAATATACTTCCTGTAAATCCACCCACGAAGCCTTCAAAAGTTTTATTAGGGCTTATTCTATGACATAATTTGAGATGTCCCCAACGTGAGCCAATAATGTATGATGTCACATCACAGCCCCAAGTACAGCAGAACAGAGTAATAAGAAGGAGCCTGCCAGTCGGGAAATTTCTTAAAAGCAGCATAAAGCACCATGGAATGGTTATATAGAGTATACCTGAAAGAGTCCCGCCAACATTTAATATTGCGTAACTGACTCCTTGAGACTGACGCCGGATGATTTCGATTATTAGAATTAAAAAAGCGCTTAAAGCTAACGTTAATGAAATTGAAATGGGATGTAGCCCTTCAACTGTTGAAGTCAGTACAAGAATTGCGGATATGTACCCAACCCCCCTTGATATTCGCGTTTGCGTTGAAACTATTCTGTAAAACTCGGATAATGAAATCATTGAAAAAAAAGAAACAACAGTGACCCATAACCAACTCCCGTACCAAATGCCTGAAAGAATTGCAGCAACAACAAAAATTCCGCCTATAGAGCGACGTATTACTTCGCTACTTTTTAATGGAGCCATATCTTCTGTCACTTTCCTCAATTGCTTTTTTGAGAGCCTGCACATCAAGCCAAGTCTGATGTTTAGGGCTTCCCTCAGCGCGAGATTGGTTTCTTAAAAGATAACTGGGATGAAACATTGGCATAAGCTTAGCGCCTCTCCAGTCAAACCACTTTCCCCGAATTTTTGTTATGCCTTCTGTTGTTTGAAGAAGCCATTTCATTGGAGTATTTCCCAAGCAAATAACTATCGTTGGGCGAAGCAGCGCAAGTTGTGATTCAAGGTGTTGATTACATTTTGCCATTTCTTCGGCTGTTGGAGTTCTGTTATCCGGTGGTCTACACTTAACTATATTCATTATGAATACATCTTCTCTCGAAATTTTCCCTGCTTCCAGTATTTGAGTGAGAAGCTGCCCCGCTTTTCCAACAAACGCAAGTCCCTGTAAGTCTTCATCCTCTCCTGGCCCTTCTCCTATCAATACTACTCCGCTATCTCTGTTTCCTTGCCCGAATACCGTATTGGTTCGAGTTTCACATAATTTGCACTCTTTACAATTTTTTACGCGTTCTTCCAGCTCCGTCCACGCAGAGAGTACGGAGCAAACTTCTTTATTCATTGAATGACACCTCGTCAATTTTAATGTCCACTTTTTTTATCTCTATTCCGGTAAAGTATCCTAAACCTCTTCTGACTTTACGCTGTAGTGTTTTAGCAATCTCAAAAACGCTTTGTTTTTTTGGAGAAGAACTTATATTCAGCACTACGTCAACTGAAATTGCCCCCCCATTAGAGTCCGATTCTATTTTCAATTCCTTGATTTTCTTTACACGATTCCCATAATTTAGTAAATGACGGGCTATTATGTAAAGGACATTTTCCTCAATTATCACATCTCCACTGAAGCTGAAAGGAGGTTTAACTACTGTTCGCAGGTCATCTTTTCCCCATTTGAACATTCCTTTTATTTGCCGAACCAGTTTTCCAGCGAACCTTCGCTGTATTTGAGCGTATGAGACCGGAATTGTGTGCTGCCTTTTTTCCCGCCGCTCCCTGAGAGCGCTTTCAATGTCTTTTTTCGTTGAAACTTCGGATATGCTTATTATCCTATCCGGCTTAGGGATACAAAGAGCTTTTACTATCTTTAGCATCATATCTTCTGAAGTGGCAAGGATAAGGACTTTACAGGGCGCTTTTGATGAAAGAAAATTAATCGCGTTTTGCCTGTGCTCAGGTTCGGAAAAGATAGCACAACGAATCGCGCGGACCATATTTTTTTCGGTTTTCGCGCTTTTGCCTGTCATTATCTGTCCGCGGGCTATCACGAGACCGTCATCAATTATATAATCAACTGCATTTGTCCGCGCTACTGAAAGTGCGCGATCGCTTTTACCGGTTCCCGCGGGACCCACAAATGCAAGAACGCT
>Ga0123353_10013784_pt1 | contig 11602 bp, 8 predicted proteins | sample TergutLab28metaG_3_FD_92763 | JGI IMG/M metagenome (GOLD analysis project Ga0123353, IMG submission 92763) | Labiotermes labralis P3 segment gut microbial communities from Petit-Saut dam, French Guiana - Lab288 P3 | ecosystem: Host-associated > Arthropoda: Insects > Digestive system > Gut ... | reverse complement strand
TCTGCCCATCTTTATCCGTGCGCCTGTTCCGATGACATTCTTAGTTTTTATGTATGCCGACAGTTTGTATTGTTTTCCACCTGAAAGAGGATACATAAACATTTCCTGTCCTATCCTGTTCCCCCAGCTTGGAATGAAGCTTCCGTCGCTATCAAGCTTTAGTGAAAAATTGTCGTCATAACCAGTGGTTTTATCCCAGGTTGCGCCTTTGCTGCTGCTGTTCCACGCAAAAGAATTCGGGTCTCCCATAGTTGAACCTTCGCGAAATTCATTGAGAAAACGTTTAATTATAGGTCTGTCCAGATTAGCAAGAAACTTGGGATTATTATCATCAACTATGGTGTTTGCGCGTATTTTATCCGCTTCAATTTTTGTTGGAGTATAAAATTCGTACTCCAGTTTATATTTTTGCCCTGCTTTTACATCGACTAAACACCAATGGAGATTCGGGTCGTCATCGTGTTTAATGCCATGTTTTTCACATGGGATCGTTTGCCAAAAATGTATATCATACCCCCACCAACATATACCGATTTTGCAATCGCCTTTTAATATTTTATATACAAAGTTCATATCAGGGTCCGGATCAAGAGCAGCAAACATACCTCCTTCTGATACGTTTTGGATATTAAGCGGATAATAATGGTGAGGTTTCCATCCGTAAAATATTCCCGGTGTATTTTCAAAAGCGTATAAGTCCCAGCGTTTTTTCCAATCCTTGTAGTATGATTCACCTCCCGGATAATATATGCCCGGCCAAAACGTATCGTCAGGCATTTCATATGCCGGACCCACAGCCATTTTGGGATAAGGATTTGTAAACTCTAAATACAAAGGTCCACCGCCATTTTCCGGTAAACCTCTGAATTCACCATCCTTTATAAAACTGATCTCTTGGGCAACTTTGTACTTTATTAATCCATTTTCACTTGAAACAGTTAATTTAGATGTGGTTTCAACGTTTCTTTCTTTGTTTTGTGCTTTTAACAGCCAAGTCGGTGTATCCCCGCATGAAACTTCAATCGAATGATTCTTTGCCCAATTATATGCGTAAACCTGGTTTGAAAACAGAGACGCAGCAAGGGGATGTTTTTGTATTATCCGTCTGCCGTCTTTTTTAAGGCGAATATTGCGCATATAAAAACTACTGCTTTCGATATCTGCGACTTCAAAACCATCAACACAAATATGATATCCGCCACGGTGAGGTAGAATTTTTACTTTGTCCATCTTGAATTCCTTTCTTTTATAATCTTACATTAAAATTTTTCTATTTTGCATGCATTATTAGATTGTAACCGGGTATTTTGTGTTATAATAAACTGCGAGAGTTAACACAAACATAGCTGCCGGTGATACTTAATTAACGATAAGGATGGATTTAGTAATGAACAAAACAAATATAGCATTAGTCGGCTGCGGCGGGATGGCCGCTTTATACAGGCATATCTATACAGAGGTCCCGGGAGCACAACTGGCTTTAATCATCGACATAAACGAAGAAGTTGCAAAAAGTGCAGCTCAAACTTTGCAAATTGAAAGATGGAGCACAAACTTTACAGATTGTCTATCTCCCGAAATCGATGTTGTCGATATTAGTACACCCAACCATTTTCATCGTGACCAAGCTGTTGCCGCAATGCAGGCGGGTAAACATGTACTTTTACAAAAACCGTTGGCATCCAATGTGGCAGAAGCAGAACACATTGTCAGGACAGCCGGTGAAACCGGGGTGATTGCAGGTATGTACATGAGCCTGTTTGACAATCCGGTGTTCTACGAAATCAAGGATATCATTAATGAAGGAAAGCTTGGTGTGATAACCGGTGCGCACTGCCGCGTAGCACATACCGGCGGGCTAACAATGGATGAAAATAATTGGCGTAAGTCCGGTGAACAAACAGGCGGCGGTTCATTTATACAACTTGCCATTCATAACATCAACATGGCGCAGTGGCTAATAGATAGCCGTATTATTAGTGTAAGTGCATATAGTCATAATCTTCATTGCCCAAATGTGGGTGGTGATGATATGACAGTAGTTGCTTGTGAGTTCAATACCGGAGCGTTAGGTACGATTTCATCAGCCTATTGCGCAAATAAAGATGAACTAGTTATTTACGGAACAAAAGGATATATAAGCGTGGATGACACCAGGCATGTGTCATTAAGATTATCAGAAGCCCGAATGGGAAAATTGTTGCCATACGATACACCCAACATGCGAAAGACATTCGATTTACCATTTGACAGTTTCACTCTTTTTGATTCAAAAAATCCCTGTGACCAGCATGTAGCCTTCATTAAAGCAGTACAAGCTAACGAACCGCCTCAAATACATGTAAGTGTAGGACTATATGATATGAAAATAGTTCAAGCTGTTTATGAATCCGCTAGGCAGGAAAAACGAGTTTACATTAAAGATTAACCTAGAACCAACAAAGAATTGAATACGCCTTCATGAACGCCTGAAATCTGACGGGTTCATACCTGTACATCGTTTAAATATCAAGGTAAAGTGCGAATTGTTTGTGTAACCCACCTCACGGATGATTGCCGTAATACTCATATCTGTTTCTTTTAATAATTTTTTCGCTATTTCCATTCTATGGTTTATCAGATGCTCATAGATCGTGAGACCGGTTTCTTTTTTGAAAATTATGTTTGCTTGCCTGGCACTATAAAAGACTTCGCTCGCCAGTTTTTCTACAGTCAGATTATTTTGGTAATGGGCATGTATCATATTTTTGATTGTTTTTACCAGTTGAGTAGATTTTTTATCAACCAGACTGGTACTATCGGTATACACACCAATTGCGCCGGGGTCTGCAGCGTCTCCGGTTCTTAATGCTGTTAACTGCTTTTCTAGCAATTCTCGTTCTTTAATGCGGTTTGATTCTATATCTAACTTTACTACGATCTTCTTTAACAGTGTGACAAGGTCTGTTGGATTTACCGGTTTTAACAAGTATCCTTCAACTCCCAGGTCGATAGCGGTTTTCATGTAATGAAAATCGTCGTGGTAGGTAAATAATGCCACTTTTATTGCAGGATGATTGCTATTTAATTCCTGAGCCAACTCTATACCGGTCATTGCAGGCATGACTATATCTGTAATGACAATGTCGGGTTGAAGACTCCGGACTAGATCCAGAGCCTCACGCCCGTTTGCAGCAGTGCCGATTATTTTTGCGCCGTATTCCGTCCAATCGATACTTTCAGCTACAGCACGGACTTCCCTTTTATTGTCATCTACTAATAAAACTTTATACATTGTATAATATTAAATCAATTCTATAAATTGTAAAACCGGGAGAGTTGAGAGTCATCCTCTCAACTCCCCCATAAATCAATGATTAGAGTCAGCGATCAGTTGCCACCTTGCAATCCTGCCCATTGTTCTGCGAAGTTTTCCTGAACATATGCATTGATCGCATCAAGCGTATCCTGCGTCATACCATTTTCTTGAGAAAACCTGAGAGCCTCATCAAACAGTCTTTCAAATTCAGCGTCACTGCTTGCGGCAAGACAACGCGTAAGCATAGCTTCAAATCCGGTTACACGCACTGTATCCCAACGTTCCATTTCCGGGATTGCTGCTGTGTAATTCCAGAAGTTCGTATTGCCGGCGAATGATATCCTGCTTCTTACAGTTTGATGGAAGTATCCTGTTTGGAAGAAATCAAACATTTGATCGGGGCTGCGGGCCGCTGCATCCCTGACATATTGGTAACGCGGACCAAACACGCCGCCTGCCATTATTCCAGGGTAAATTCCCGGGAAGTTCTTTGCATATCCGCCGTCAGTGGAAATGAGGTTAAAACTTTCAACCAGAGGATGATCGGAACTGTGTAAAATCGCATCTTCTAATGCCGGATCAACAAATTTGCGGGATCCATCAGCCTGCCATTCCCATAAGCCGGCATATTCGGGACCCCAATTGAGAAGATCCATTCCAGCGGGGGACATAAGAAAGTTCACCCACATCAAGACCTGAGGCACGTCTTCTTCGGCGACAGAATCAGTAAAAATGCTGACCCCTAAGTGTCCCCCGTTTTCTACACGCCCTATTACGCGACGATTAGTATCTTGCGGGATATCAAGGAACATTCTGCGGTACCGGAATTCATGTCCGGCTGCCTGGAGTGAATCCCTGCTTGGCTCCATAGCGCCGTAGGTCAATACAAACTCACCATTATCGAGCCTGTTGCGGAATGTATCACCGTCCTCGATCAGATTGCTTGCCGGTGTTATACGGTCACGTACAAACGCAGACAAACGCCTGAAGTCATCACGGAAAAACGGTTGTTCAAACTCCATCACTATACGCCCCTGTGTATGATCATATTGCGTATAATAGTTCCACTCAAACAATCCGTTGAGTTGCCCGATGAGGAACGAGCACAACCACCAGTTGTCTCCGCCCTGGAACACATATGTCGGATATACAGGACGACCTCCTACATTTACATCGTTTTCATCAAGGACTTCCCTGATCCTATACATGAAATCGAAGAACTCATCTTTACTGCGGATCGGCACATCATATACCTGGTCTCGTGTAAAGCCACCATTTTGCATAAAAATCGCTTCAAGTTCGTCCTGCGATTTAGCTTCGGGATAAATCATTTTCAAGATATCATCGCGTATAAAAAATACTGACGTCCATCCCATATGATCACCGGGACGCTGTATCGTTGCGGCGATTCTGTCCGGATCTGAATCAACACCCATAAGTTCAGCTACCTGCACCTGTTCGGCTACACTTTGAGGCCACCATGAGCTTCTTACAATATAATGCCTGCCCGTGTGGTCAAATCCGCGCGACCAAAGGCCCGGTGCCATTGCAGTAATGCGGTTGTATGCGATTGGTGCATAAACAGGAATCAAATCAGTTAAATCATATAATGCATCGCCACGTATCAAGTCCCTGTGGTCGATATTATATCCAATTTCCGGGAAATCCCCTGTTGCCACCTGTACCGCAATTCTGGATTCAAGATCCATTCCGGCATTATCAAAACTATTTGTAAAGTCGATCGAAACGCCGGTAACTCTGGCTATCTCCGCGCTGATCACATCATTTGAAGCGATGATCCTGGTAGGATCGCCCAAACCATGTCCGTGCCAGGCCCTTAAACTTAGCTGCGGCCCGGTCCAGTCAGGCAACTCACTGGAGTAGACGGCAGTATTCATTAATTCAAGCCGCTGTGCAATTGTCAGTTCTTCCGGTACATCTGTCGGTTCCGGGTCGGCGGTTGCGGTGCCGGTCCCGGTTTCCGGTGCGGGAGTAGGGTCGGGTTGTTGTGTTTCACCGTTTGCAGCACAAGCAATAATACTGGTTAGCATAACAAGTACCAATAACAGCGAAAATACAATTTTAACTTTTTTTCTCATTTTGTTCTCCTTTTCTTAATTGATTTTAATTTCTGTTCGTCTATTTCGATGCCAATCATTTTTTATTCCTTAACCCCTCCTATCAATAGACCTTTAATAAAATATTTTTGCAAAAACGGATATATCATTACGATGGGCAGCGTAGTAACGATGATTTGCGCATTGCGTATTCCCTGAGATGTACCTGGGGATGTGCGTGGTAATTCCCCACGCATGATGGCTTCCTGGATCAAGCGGGCAATACGCCCCTGTTCAAGCAGTATGCGTTGTAATTCAAATGCCAACGTATTCCATCGGTTGTTTGGTACGAAATACAACGTCGTTGTCCAGTCATTCCAATGAGCAACAGCAGAAAACAATACCAAAGTGGCAATAATTGGGATACATAAAGGAAAATATATTTTGAACATGATGGTATAATCCCCTGCCCCGTCTATCCTTGCAGATTCCTCCAGACTGTCTGGTATTGTGTACATATATGTCCGCAATAAAATGAATCCGAAGAAGCCGAAACCGGCAGGTAATATGTATACCAGCGGATTATTAAGCAGACCTAAGTTTGCATATAAAATATAAGTCGGGATCAAGCCACCCCCAATGTAACTGGGGATTAGCAATACAAAGATGATCCAACGGCGACCCGGCAAGTATTTTTTCGATAATACATATGCAGTGATGAAGGAAATAAAAACACTATAGGGCACACCGACCAGCAAACGCCCTACTGTAACTACCGCTGCGCGAATAATAGCGTCATCCGATAAAAGGGATTGGAAGTTCATGGTCGTAAACACTCTCGGGATGATCATAAACCCGACATTTACTGCGCGAATATTGTCATTTAACGCTACTGCTAAAACATTCATATATGGGAATAAAATCATGAAACTGACAAATAGCATAATAATAATGTTAAAAACATTAAAGACGTACCACGCTATCCCTTTATGGGAATCCATGCTGTTACCCCCCTTCCTTGAAATGCTTTAAAACACATTAGAATATTGATGTGCCGCTCATTTTCTTGGTTATCTGGTTTGCGCCGACTGTCAAGCCTAAGGCTATCAGCCCGCGTAAAAGACCAAGTGCTGTCGCCCGTGAGAAAAATCGCGGTTGTAAAAGACCAAATTTATATACGACTGTATCTATTGTTTCAAAATCTATAAATGGATTTTGCAAGCCAAAAACGAGTTCAAAATTACTGGCGAGGATACCACCTATGTTTAATATAAAGAGAATCGCTATTGTGGGTGCTATACCCGGCAGAGTTATATATAATATCCGCCTGAAATGGCCTGCGCCGTCAATTGCAGCGGCTTCATGAAGCTGAGGGTCGATGCCGGTAATAGCCGCAAGGTATATGATGGCGCTGAAGCCGACACTTTTCCATATACCAAGCCCTATCTGCATGGGTACGAACATGTCTTGCCGTGCAAGATATAATGTTCTGGTGTGATTCGGTAAAAGCCAGCCTAAAAAATCGTTGACAGGTCCGTATTCACCAAAAAAAGCGTGTGTGATCCCGATAACTGAGATCCATGATAGAAAATGCGGCATATAACTGACTGTTTGTACAGTTTTTTTAAATGCTCCTTTTCGCAACTCATTAATAAGAAGCGCGAATAATATAGGCGCGGGAAAACCGAAGGTAAGATTTAATAAACTCAACCATATTGTGTTGAGAACTGAATCAAATATCGCCCTTACTTGAAAAATTTCAAGAAAATTAGCATACCATGGATCTGCCCAGGGGCTGCCTAAAAAACCAAGCCATATATCATAATTTTTGAAAGCGACAATGGTGCCCCCGAGTGGTATATATGCAAAGATGATTGATGTTATAGCAGCCGGTATCAATAGAACATACATAGTCTTGTAGCGGCCAAAAGCGTAAAAAAACCGCACGAATACACTGCGATCTCGCATCAGTGAACTTCGTGCGGGCTTTTTTGTTAAGTCAATACCACTCATAAACCATCACCCATATTGTATGTTTACACAATATACAGGTAATTATGGCATAAGAATATAGCGAATGTGGACATGCATTAACGGAATACGGATGTTTTAATATAATCTACCGTTTACTGCCATGTGTTTTATGCCTTCGGTAAGCGGGCTGAGTTCGCATGACATCTCCAATCCCGGGCGACGGTATACAACTTCACGGTGATATGTAAAACGTGTGTGGGCATTGGTAAACATACGGTCTGTAATGTCATCAAATGTATACTGGTTTTTAAAGCTATCAAAATCACCAGCTTCTTTTTTATTTCGGACTTCACTGATGAACCCGTTGGGCAGAATACAAAGACCTTTACGGTGGAATATCTTTTCCTCCCCTTCATAATTTACAAACGATACGAAAACAAACCCATGTCGCTGGACTATTTTTACAGCACTTTCACCGAATTGTCCTTTTGAATCTAATGGCATAAAAGCCATATACACATCTCCTGACCTGACATAGACAGGGATGTTACCGGCTTTCATAACCGGGAGCTCGTTTAAAGCCAATTTAGTATTGCCCATCCATATTTCATCGATCATATTATATCGATTGTAAAACAACAACGATAATTGGAGCGAGTTTAGCGGTTCGGAATATGATTTTGGGCGATACAGCACCATTGCGGTATTTTCATGTTGAAAGGCAAATTTTCGCCCCATACAGTGGATTCCATGATTTTCAGACGGAAAGCTTTGTATGCCTTTGGCATTAAATTCATATCTGGCAAAAACACTACCTACATCTTTTCTGTCACGCGCCGGACTGCCTTTGGTATACAATAAATGATAACTGTCCGTGGGCATTCCATTGTGAAAAGGTCTGGTACATGTACCCATGGAATAACCGTCATTTAAGTATGAATATATAATCGAATCAGATGATGGATATTCATATACATCATCTTGTTCCAACAGTGGCGAAAGGTTTACATCTCCATCACCATGATATCCGGCTGCACTTTGTAATATGCTGTGATTGTCAAATGAAGATGAAACTTCCGCATCCCCTTTTGAATAAAACGGGTACGAACGGTTCAACGCATCTTTTATATACTCTTTTGGGCAGTGATAAATCATATTCCCAAGCCACCCTTGAGACACTTGCAATGCCAGTGTTTCACCTGTTATGGTGTGATGGGAGCGCAGGGCATCCGGATCATCTCCTTCTTCAGAAAAAATCGTGTTCCATGGATTTATCGGGAAATCGTCACCCATAACCGAATAGAGCAAAAAACGGCTTTGATGGGCTACACCAAGTGAATCAGGCAGATATGCCCGTGAATACGGTCCGGCAGGGGTACAGACGTCACGATGATAGTGATTCATAAATACTTTCCATACCCGTTGTTCGCACCACAACGCTGTCTGACGCACTTCATCATCTGCGTCGTAATTTGCCAGTGACGCAAGAGCATAAAATGTGACAGCATCGTAAGTCGGGCTGTTGAACTCACTCAAATAAACACGACGATTGAGCATTGCCTTTAGCTTTGCCAGCCGTTTTAACCCTACCTCTCGGCAATCCGGACGATCAAAATAGGTGCCTGCAAGCAACAGCAGCACCATTATCATTGCCGGGGTGTTGTCATTGACGCCGACAAAATCCCACATATCATCCTTACAAGCATGGAGATTTTCCTGGATATAGTTTTCAAACTTTTTTATAATGTTGTCAGTAAGATTTTGCTTGCATTGAAGAAGATCAACCATTGTCATAAACGGAACGAATGTGCAAAATCCTTCATACTGACCGGGTGTAGATAAAATAGTTTCGACGTCTTGAGCATACTCATCAGATGTGTTAAACAGCGCTGTGCAATAGAATAATTTTTCACGCCCCCCGTAAGGGAATTTGTCATCATACAGGGAGCCGCCCGGCAGCATGTCTTTTAAGTAGAGGTCTATGAGTTTTTTGTTTAGCTTTTCAGCACGTTGCAATTGTTTGGTTTCATCGTACATTATAGATGCCTCCTTATATATTTTGACTTTAATATACTATGCGAATGAATAATATCAAGCACGAAAATGGATAACTTTTAGTGATTAATTGACAAATTCCACAGCCTGCAATAATATATTTTATAGCAATAAATATAAACAAGCAACATGACGTTTAGTGGATCAGGACAGATATGAAAAACCAGTCAAAATTATCACTTTTAATTATCGGTTCAGCTTGTATTCTGCTGGCCTTTTTCCTGGTTTATCAAGCTGTTATCATATACAATCAGCAAGTTGATGAAGTCCTAGCAAGGCCTGCTTTTGAAATGTCCGCTAACGCAAACAGTATTGGTTACTTATATGAAAGTATTTTTCAAAATATAATGACAATGAACCGGAACTTGCAATTGCAGAGATACTTAAGGATGCAAAGCCATGTACCTTTTTCTGTTGAAGTGTTGGATTTTTACACCGATCTTCATATAATCAATTCAACACTTCGCGTACCCAACGGGGTTTGGAGGTTTTCTGTTTACAGTATGAACGAAAACATATTTAAGGGATCCCTGATAAAGGATATTGATTACTTAGCGCCGGAATTTATTGAATTCTTACGTGCATCCCCACGCAATACATTGTTATGGAGATATCATCCTGAAAGCGCACAAATTGGTTTATATATGGTCACATCCTTTTTAGAACGGGACAGATATGACCTATATGAATCTTTGATAATAAAAGAAGCGCTGATATCAACAGATATGATCAATGACCACATCAGAGCCGGTATGAGTGAAGATTTTTCTTATATATACCTGTTTAACGGAACAGAAGTCATTATATCAGGGTTTTTATACAATGAAGAAAATGGAGGCTTACAGGATATCGGGGATTTCGTGCAGTGGCTTGATTTGCAAAATCGAAACTATCATTTGCTGCGCAGTGAAGTTTTTAACGGCGATTTGATTTATACCTTTGTACCCCGGCAATATGTCCGTGAACATATGGCAATCTTTTTTGCGTACTGGGTTGCCGGTGCGGTCTTGTTTATATTGTTCGGTGGTTTGTTTATTGCCGTTGCCGCTTTTCGTTTGAAAACGCATTTTAAACAGGTTGCTGATGTAGCGGCTTACAAAAATAAGCTTGAAGTAGAACTATTACAATCGCTTATCAACCCCCATTTGTTATATAATTCACTGGGAGGGATCAAACATGCGCATAATGACCCGATGCGCGTGAAAATCATTGATGATCTGATAGCTTTTTACCGAATAGCTTTAAATCGCGGGAACATTATGCTTGCCATCTCACAGGAAGCAAAAATGATAGATTTATATATAAGTATACAAAAGTTTGCATATGATGCTGAGTTTGAATATTCATTTGAAATTGAAGAAGATATTGCGGATAAATTGATACTTAAGAATCTAATCCAACCTCTTGTGGAAAATGCCTTTTTACACGGCATATCGAAGCATAAAGAAAATGATTATATACGTTTAACAGCAAAGCGTGACGGGGATGATATCCTTATTAATGTTTCTGATAATGGTGAAGGCATTGATAGCAGTAAGGTTGAGAGTATAAACAACAATGACCCCAATTTTATCGGGTATGGCTTGAGTAATATACTCAAACGGATCGAATTACATTATGGCAAGGGGTACGGGATAACAATTGAATCGGAAATCGGTTGTGGTACGATAATAAATATGCGTCTCCCCTTTGTGGATGGCGAGCAGACGCTTTGATGCATTAATTCATTAATAGCAAATTATCATGATGGAAAGTTACAACCGCTGTTTGGCAGGTTGAAAGAAGCAGGTGTTAATTATACTAATGGCATAACTGCCGCGCCATCGGGAGATGTGGAACTTGAACAATTGCGTAAAATCGCCGGAGATGATATGCTTATGTGCGATATTATTCCACAATGTATTTTTATGGATCATTACAGTATAGACTTTTTTAAGAATTATATAAAAAGAGCTGCAGAGGTTTTTCGCGGTGATAATAAAGTCATATTAGGGATTGGTGATATGTTACCATGTACTGCAGATATAAAAAGATATGAGATCATGATAGATATCATAATGGAAGGATCATAAATATTATGAAAACTATGTCGAAGTTTAAAGTTGGGTTAGTCGGGTGCAGTCAGTTGAGTTTTCCTGGGGACAAGGAGGCGCAGTTCAAACGCTCCGCCGCCGAACTGGAAGAGTTATCCGCAGTCTATGGGTATGATTTATTTGTG
>Ga0123353_10013782_pt1 | contig 11602 bp, 2 predicted proteins | sample TergutLab28metaG_3_FD_92763 | JGI IMG/M metagenome (GOLD analysis project Ga0123353, IMG submission 92763) | Labiotermes labralis P3 segment gut microbial communities from Petit-Saut dam, French Guiana - Lab288 P3 | ecosystem: Host-associated > Arthropoda: Insects > Digestive system > Gut ... | reverse complement strand
TCACTCCGTGCGCTTTACCCCCGGTAAAGGACCTCTTTGAACGTTGTGCAGGAGGGTATTTGAGCCCGTGGCCTGGTTTGTATGGTTAGGGAAAATGTAGCTTCTACGGGGATTGGAATCCCAAATCGTCCAGCTTATAGCCTAGTCGCTATTCCGACTTCTCCATCCCGGCCTGACACTGCGTACGCTTTCGAGCCAATTCAGTTTTCATTTACTCGTACAGTTTTAAGGAACACTTTACAGGAAAACCTACCGTCCCCCCCCCCCCTTCTTTTCCGAATTTAACCTGTAGCATTAATCAGCGTGAAAAGTATTTGAAGCGGAAGTTGTAAGTGAAACATGTTTTGACGTCCAAAGCACGTTTTTCCACAAGCCTTAAAGTTTTGGAAGTAATAAAGAAGCAGGTACACTGCGCGTTTACTTTCTGTATTCTGCAGTCAACAATGGTTAACAAATCATCCATCCGTTCACATTAAAACAAAAGAAACTCGACATAGATTAGGCTGTTGAAATGAGAGTACTGTCGTATTGTTGATATCAACTAAACCAAGCTTCTTCCAGTCTTATTTAACGGCTGTGTGTCGTTAAAATGTAATTGAACGTGCTTCTGCAGCTGTTCCTTCAAACTTTATCCCTTTCGTGACAAACAGAAGAAATTGAAGCCATTCATACGTTTACATCTTGTTCAGTTGTGAACGTGAGCAGAGAGTCCCTTGATACTGCGCCTTTCAAAGGTTCTCCTGTGTCAGTTCCTGATGAGAAATCGGTATGCAGCATTTGTGGAATAATAGTTGTCAGAGAAGATGAGAAGACAAAGCTACCCCATTGCATTTTTATCCACTACATATCCTGTATGGACTACACTGGTTACGAACCTCGGGCCTCTGCGATGAGACGCCGACAGCGGCCGGAGCTGTTGCATGGCGTTTCGCGTCGTTTAATGAGACATGTTGGTAGTGTGATCATGGTGAGTCTATGTGTGGAAGGCTCAACGCAGTAGGTTCTGTGTGTAATGTGAATAGTACGCTTTTAGGTTGTCTTCCGATCGAATAGCGTAGCCAGATACCGGAACGTGTTCCTGCAGTGCTTTCTGCTACCGTACGGGTAGGAAGGCTTTTAGGGGTAGCATAAATTAGAAACTCCTGTCTGGACCAGTGCTTGGAATGTTAACCCAGTGTCAAATGAAGGGTTAATACGGACAGAATTTAGTACTGTCGTAGGTATACGTATAGTAATGCAACGAAGTAATTATCGGTGAGATTTGAGGTTGTGTTGTCCGACTGGTAAAATGGTTACGGACATTTTGAAGGATCGTTAGATAAACATGCCGGTTCATTGAGCATGCAGAAATTACAGTACGGAAGGTGACTGACGGGCCAAAAGCGGGGTGCTAGGTGAGAGAGCTCCCTGGTAATTGATAGCATTCGTACTTGGGGATCTTACGATTTATATACAGCAAGAAAAAAAATAGTGGACGTAAAATCTCCGTAGCGTTTTTTCCCACTGAAAGATAAAACACGTTTTTCCTTCTAGAAATTTTTATTACTGTATTTCCCGCCTCTAGACGCTGTAAGTGATACGACGCACGCTGTAATTACCAAGGTATTTGTGGAAATTTGTGGGCCGGCTAGCTCGGTCGGTATAGCGACTGAGCTAGGGGCTGGACGGTCCGGGATCGAATCCCGGTGGGGACGAGATTTTCCGCCCGTCCAGACCGGCCCTGGGGCCCACCAAGCCTCCTGTACAATGGGTACCGGGTATTTCCCGGAGGTTAAGTGCGGCCGGGGCCTGCTGCTGACCACTCACCCCCTTCTAGTGCCGCGGTCATGGAAGAGTAGAGCTATACCTCTACCCACCCTCTGGGCCACACGGGGCCTGTAACGGGATCACTTTACCTTTTATTTGTGCAATTTTAATAGCCTGTTACGTAACGATTCTTCATTCGACGTTAAGACGGGCGGTGACTTTTAGGGACTTTTTCAGGGAAAAAAGGCTTTTTATGATGCGGGAATACGGTTTTTTTAATCTCTTGTATTTTGTAAACACGTCATTGCTTTTATTCGTTTGTTTCTTTCATCATGATTTCTCAACTGTCTAGGTTATATGGCATCGAGTGGGTTAAGGTGTAATCCTACCGTGGCCTGCAGGGACTGAGGGATTCCACGAGAAAACCGGGAATAACCGCTATCCGGGTCCAGAATCAAACTCGAGACTTCCCGAAGTACTAAGCAGGGACGTTAATTATTCAAACGCGACGTACGTGACGCTGATTAATCTGCAAGAGTTTTACGTTATAGAGTCTGATGCGATGGGAAAATGATGGTGAATGGTGAGTATGATTGTTGTCAGAATGTGCGTTACAATATGAGTACTGCTATCCATGTAGTTGGTCTTCGAAATGTAAGTGATCGCCGATAATGAAACTGAGTTGGCGCTTCACATTCAGGGTTGTTCTTGTGGTGGGGTGATTAGTGAATGATAAATGAGAAAGGATGTCTTAAGGAAGCGGTCGTGGTCTATTTACGTACTGTCTCGGTTTTTGTCTGGTGAAAGTGAGAGGGGGGAAAACCCCCCGGAAAACTTCAGAATTTTCCTCTTTGGTCCAAGAGTTCAACCCAGGATTTCTCGAACATGAGCAGTAGTGCTGTTGACTTCAGTGCGGTTTCGTCAGTGTATCTGCTTAGGTGGAATGTGCACATTGATTGAATGAGTCACATTCGGGTGATGCTTATAGTCGGTACTTACGCCAGATGACGATGATTCTCGAAAAAAAAAGTCTGATTGTGAAGTAGTCGAAAAGTGCCTATGCTTCAGTCGGTATTGCAACGTCGCACTTCGCCCATAAAATCTTACCAAACTGTGTTTTGAGAACATACTGAATTCGTGCTTACATATTAGTGGAAATGTAAGTTCGTATTGTGTCTTTAGAGCTATAATGTATGTGAAGGGATCCAGTAATACCTGCAGATGCCGTGGAATAGCGCATGGATATTACGGTAACCGGGTCACGTGACGTGATCCTTTCTAATAAGAATACAAGACAGGCAATGTACGTTTAAACGTAACAGTGAGGCGTTTTCGCGGAGCCATTATTGCAGTGAAAAAAACAATAATTGTTACACATTCTGAATGCGTGTCTGTGCCCGTAGTCATCCAGCACGCAATGCGCATGCGCCATATTTTTATCTGTAGCCTGTCTGGCACTACAGTATACTTCCACTATCTCATAAATGGCACGATTTTCGGGAAAAAAAGTCGTTGAACATAAAATGTGTGTTTTGAATTTCTCTACAAATTTTCAAGAAGAATTCAGCTAGATACGAGGGCTGTCCGGAATGTATCCGGCCATTTTGAATATCTCGAGAACCGGTCGCGTGGCCTTGATGTAACTTGGCACTCAGAGGAGACCTTACTGCGCATCCATGAACAATCACTCTCCTGTGGGGCTAGTCAGTCGGCAGTGAGATGCCTTTGACTGAGCTTGTGTACGGTGTGACATTCGCATTCACAAATCTCCTCCCTTTCAACTGCGATTTTAGCTTTGGGAACAGCCAGAAGTCGCAGGGAGCCAAATCTGGGCTGTAGGGGGGCTGACAGACCTGGGTGATGTGATGCTTTGCCACAAAAGCCTGCACGAGAGCTGTAGAATGGGCAGGCGCATTGTCATGATGAAACTGGTCTGTTCGCTCGGTCATTGTGATTGCGAGGGTCGAGACACACGCTCAGTTAACGGCGTCTTACTGCCAACTTACTAGCACCGCGGGAGAGTGAATGGTCACAAATGCACAATAAGGTCTCCTCTGACTGGCTGCCAAGTTGCATCAAGGCTACACGACCGGTTCTCGAGGTACTCAAAATGGCTGGATAGTTTTCGGAATGTTCAAGAATGTATGTTGTTCTTCAAGTAAAGTACCCGATATTCTTGTCAGATTTCAATTAAACTCGAATTTTTGTCGACAGATTTTCGATTAATAAAATATCGGCTTTCGCGAACATCCTTCCAGTGGGGGGCCGAGTCGTTCCATGCGGACGGACGGACATGACGAAGTGAACAGTCGCTGTTCGCCTTTTTGCGAACGCACCTAATAAAACAGATTAGTACTGTCCCTTGTAGTAAACTGTGTATTGCTACTTCCCACTAACAATGATTACTTCGGGTGGATATGAATGATTTAGACGTGAACTGGAGTCGGTACAGCAGATTGCTAGATGAGAAACACCTGTATCTTACGGAATTCAGAGACAAATTTTAATGGGCAGTGGACTTCTAGTCTAAAGCCCACAACGCAGAAAAATAGCGACTGAAATCTCCTCATTTTATATGGCGTAGAAAGTTTTGTTGACATGATATTTCGCATCCATCTATTAGCATTTTTAATTGGCGTATAAAGTTGATGCTTAAAATCGAGACCAAAGATGTAGCATTCCAGGGGAAGTTGTTCCGGACAAACCTCTGAAAGTCTATTACTCGTATTTTTATGTTCATACCATGCATTGTTGGTGATTAATGTTTATTATGTGTACGAACATTTATAGTATAAAATTATATTACAAATACAGCATATTACGAAAAATGTTGGAGCTTTTGTAATATAATTTTATACCGTATATGTGCATTTGTTGGTACAGATAATAAATATTGATCTCTTAAAGTCTAGTTTCCGATTGCTGGATTTTATGCTGTAACAGATTTATTATTATCAAAGTTATATTTATTCACCAACTGATGCATTGTTGAGTTGTTTTAAAAATATTATAATTTACATTAATGTTTTAATGTAAATTTTAATATTTTGTAAGACAACTCAACAGTGCATCAGTTGGTGAATAAATGAAACTTTGATGGTATCACGATGCACGGTACGAATTTAAAAAAATATATTTTTATTTTATTTCAATTTATTTTTATGGAGAATCTAGGAACTATTTAAGTACATATTCTATGTATACCTAAATATGAAGTGCCCAGTACGAAATTGCGATTCGTATTATAAACTTAGTCTTATCTTAGTAAAAAACAAAACAAATAAAACATAAAAATTCGTATTATAGAGGTGGGGGTAAGGGGTTGCTCCGAAACGTTGGTAACGACGTACCGTACGATGGAATGATGCAAAATGTGTCATGATATATCCTCAGAAGTTATTTTGTAACAAGTACGCTTGTAGTGTCGTCCATAGTGACTCCATGTATTAAATGCAGTCTGGGTCAAACTAAGGGGCGGGCGGCTTGGGCAGCTGCCCGGGGCGCCAAGCTACAAGGGGCGCTAAGACGTCACTGGAATAATTGGTAACATGGTGCTGGTAAACTCAGGTTCCCACTCTCGAAAGAATTTTTCCGAAAATTATCCACATTTTGGGCTCGCGTCCTAAAAAATGTTTGCCAGCTCTGTCGTGGGCCGAACAAGGTTACAGAATAGGGGCGCTCTTATGTCTCGGGCAGGCCCGGAATGCAGGAGAGTAAATTGTTTACTCAAAAAGAGAATTGTACGTCGTCGCGCAACGCGCGATATTTTGATTGATTTTTAGTGACATTATATAGACTGTGGACGCTGCAGAGTATTAATTAGTTAATTAATTGATATAAAGTCTACTGAAGTACGCGTTTTATTCATGGCTTTTAATAAAACACTCGGGAACCGGGATGTCGAAGTCGGTATAGTGACTATCTAAGGGGCTGGACATTCCGGGGTTCGAACCGCCGTGGAGGACAAACGATTCGTTTTCCATCTTCGCGCCCGTTCAGACCGGCTCTGGGGTCCACCCAGCTTCCTCTACAATGGGTACCGAGGCTTTCTGCAGAGGGTAAAGCGGCCGGAACGTGACGCTGACCACCCACCCACATCTAGCGCCGAGGATGAGACTGATTAGAGCTATACATCTACTCTTCCTCTGTTCCTTAATGTCATGTGCAGGACAAATTTACCCTTTTTTGACATAGAGATGAATTTAAGAGATGCTTCTGTCCACGAACAAACCTGCAACAAACGATAAAGAAGGTAAAAAGACTAAGGAATGAGCGAGGAAAACCAGAAAAATCTTTATTCTGAGTGGCCAGTTCACCGACGTAGCGTGAAGCTGCGTAAGTTTACGATACAAAACAGACGCGCTAACCTGCTCGTCAGAATGTGTGGTTTGTTTCGAAATACATTACCTTAATTTCCCATAATGGAAGTACTGAGGTGTCAGAAGGTATCCGGTAAAAACTGTAAACCAGTACAGTATTGTTGCTCACAGGGGGCACGCGACGGCGCAGTTGGTTGCGGCACTACGCTACAAGCCGGAAGTTCGCGGGTTCGATTCCCGATGGTGTCATTGGAATTTTTCATTTACATAATCCTTCCGGCCGCACTATGACCATGGGGACGACTCAGCCTCTAATAGAATGAGTACCAGGAATATTTCCTGGGGGTTAAAGGCGGCCGGTGCGTAGGGCTGACAACTTTACCACCTTCAACCTCCTGGAGCCCTCAGGGCCTGTCCAGGCCTGTAATGGGATTGCTTTATTATTGCACACTGACACAGTCTACTTGTTTTTGGTCTTTGTCCATGCGTCTTTACCTGTAGACGAAAGCAGGACCGGTTTCCGAAACGTCGTGTTAAAAAAATTAGACGGTAGACAAAATCCAAATAAGGAGACAGTTTCACTGAGTCATATACTATCGTCAGTGCCCTATAGTGTTGAGTATTTGCGTCTGTACAGTGGCACAATTTTTTCCCCCCACATAATCACCCTTAAGTTTTACGCACTTTTTCCACCTGGCCATAAGTTCCTGTGTTCACTTTGATCAGTGTAGCCACCACAACAAAATTTGAAAACAATCCTCCCGGTTAGACCCGCGTATGTCGCCACTAATTTAATGGAAGTTGGAGTGACGCACTTTGGTGACTGGTGACAGGTTGGTGGACATTATTGCTTGTTCTTGACAGGGTTTGATTTCTGTCTTTGATTTCACGTCTAGACCGGCTCTGGGACCTACCCAGCTTCCTGTGACATGTATCCAAACCTCTCTTCCTCTCCGCGAAGAGGGTGAGGAAGGGGACATGAAAATAATCACTGATTGTCCATCAAATACCAAGTTTTGAAGTGCAACTATAATATACCTCTAATTCCTCCAAACGCCTTCGTGACGTATTCTCGAAACGCGGGTAACTTGGTATGTTGTCCATCGCCCTACGCAACGGCGATTCTTCTTTTCCACCCAAAACATTATTATTATTATGTGTCATGCCGAATGACGAATTGCCATTACGTCATTCCTGTTCTGGACTCCTGTCACGAAACGAACCTTTTAGTCGTGCAGATTGACCGATTTCCGTCTCTTGTCATGACGGATAGGCGTATTGTGAATTTCAGCTGGATTTTTGGGTAACAGAGTGTGACTGTCATTTTAATGGACCTTAAGTGCTTGTACTTCGGCCTTGTGCAAGAAATAGGCCTAGCACCGCTGCGTATCTCTTCCAGAGTTGGAGACGGAGGACACATATTCTCCTTTCCTCTCCTTGTCTGTTCCTTATATCTTTTCTTCATTTCTTTCTGTTCTTATTTTTCTCCTTCCTTTATTCCATGTCTTCTTTTTTTCTTTCTTTCTTTCATTCATCTTTTCATTTTGCCTTCCTCGCCTCCATTCCTTTTCTTTCATTTATAGTTCCCTTTATCAATTTTTTCCTTTTCCTTCATTTATGTTTCCGTTATTCCTTTCCTGCGCGCTTGTTTATCCTGTACCCACCATTATTGGTCGTTTGCAGAACATCTTTTGCAAAATTTTTCAAACAAGCAAGACGTCGTTAGCTGTTTAATACCAAGATTTACCTGAATTATATTTAAATGTTCAGTTCGTACCGCGCAGTAAACACACTCCTTGTAATAACAACTTTTTTTGTAATTCAGTCAACACAACTATATAAAATAATAGCATATGTTACAGCGACATGTTTCGACTTATAAAGTCATCATCAAGCTAAGCCAAGAAGAACTATGACGTTTTTTACAATGTGGCTGCGCGTATTTGGGATCCCAGATGGCTTACAATGTGCGTTGTGATTCGCAACATGTATATAGACTGGTCAATAATTAATAAACTATTGCACCTGTGTTTAGGATTAGGGTTCCCAGCACGTAATGTGTGTTTGCGTGTTACTTTAGGCTGTGATTCCCTGATTAGATTCCTGGTTACTCTCTTCGTTGTGGTTGTATTAGTAGCTGGTCCCTTTTGTATTTAGATTTCTTCGGGGGCTGGATAGGTGTGTCCGCTTGCTCCATTTTCACGACCTGTTACTCTTTCCTGTTTTGGTTTCTTGCGTCCTGTCTAGTTCTGTAATTACGGAATCATATTTGTTATGTCATGTTGTACTAATTTTGAGCACTGTAGCATGTAGTAGTTTCATTACTTACGTTTTTTTTCTTTCTCTTGTGTGGTGGTTGCTGGCTTTTTTGTTGCAGTAGTGAACGGGTTTCTGTCCCTGTGCAACTTTCACTTCCTGCGGGCGTGAATGGCTTCCCATCACTGAATTCTTTTAGCTGATCGGCTGCGATGGAGCCGAGCGCCCCTTGTAAGGGTCTTCTTGTATTATGGTTTCGAATATTGCGTTTTCTTTGGCCGTTAGTCTATCATTGATTCGGTTGCCGGCCTTAGTTTCTTTGTAAATGTGGAAGCATTCAAGCGTGGCCATCAATTTACCCGTCTTAGTTACGTGGACGACCCCACTGGGCCAATGGAATGTTTGTTATCTATGAGGTTTTGGGCGAATTTTGACTTACTGTTTTTGTATTCCAAGTTCCGTAGGTGCTCTTGGAACCTGACTTTAAACGGACTTCCCGTTTGTCCTGTATATTTCAACTTGCAGTTAGGGCATGTCAAGTGGTAAACATCGCTTCTGTCATATTTGTTTTGGGGGGCTTCTTATTTTAATGCCAGGCGTTTTTCAATTGTGTTGTCAGTAGTAAATGCAATTTTTACATTAGTGTCTTTGAACAACGGAATGACTTCTTGCAGATTTACACTCCTTGTCAGTTATAACAAGACAGGCAAAGTACGTTTGTACGTTTAAAGTAACATCGCTGCGCGTTCGTGTAGCCATTGTTGCAGTGGAAAAGCAATAAGAATTACATAAATGTATGTAGCCTTATGTATCCGGCATGCAGTGCGCATGCGCCATGTTATATTGTCATATGTGGTTTGTCAGCTGTGCAGTATTTTTCCACGTTATCTAATAAACGGCACGATTAAAAAAATAGTAAACATAAAATGTGTGTTTTGATTTTCTATGCAAATTTGTCTGAAACAGTTGTCATTCAGAGGAGAACTGAGCGAGATGTGATCAAAAGTGATTATTGGTTTTCATGTAACGTACCCGTTATTCTTGTCAGATTTTAATGAAACTTGAATTTTCTCGACGAATGTTCGAAAAATTCTGAAATATCAAACTTTTTGAAAATCCGTCCAGTGTGAGCCGAATTGTTCCATACGGATGAACGGACAGACGGACAAACAGACATGTCGAAGCTAACAGACACGTCTCGGAATTTTGCGAACGCGACTAAAAACCAATCAGTTAGTATTGTGTAGGGAAATAATTGCAGCTCAATAGAAGAAGACAGAAATGTACTGCGTGGGAAGAATGTAGAATTTGTAGGCGCATTCGCGAAATTGCGGAAAGCTACCATCAGCTTCGTCATGTCTGTCTGTCCATCCGTCCGCCCGCATGGAAGAACTGGACTCCCACTGGATGGATTTTCGTGAAATTTGATGCTTTTCGAAAATGTTTCGAGAAAATTCAAGTTCCATTTTAATCTGACAAGAATAACGTGTACTTTACCTGAAGACCTGCGTACATTTATGATAATATCTGACTCAATTCTTCTTAGAATGAGAAATGATTTAGACAAAGTTGTAGAGAAAATCAAAATACACGTTTTATGTTCAATAAATTTTTTTTTCCCGAAAATCGTGCAATTTACGAGCTAAAGTGGAAAAATATGGTGCAGCCGGACAGGCAACAGACGACTGTATAATACGACGTATGCGCTTTGATTGCTGCGTAAATAAGGCTACAAACACACACTCAGAATATGTAATACTTATTGCTTGTCCACGTTAATAATGGTTAGGCAATCGCGCCTCATTGTAACGTCATAAATATATTGCCTGTCGTGTTCAATGTTAAACCTGATGGTACAGTACATGAAGTAGCCACTGGGCTGTAAAGGGTTAAACATTTACTCTGTGACAAGGTTGCGGCCGGCAGAAGTCATTTTGCAATAGACGTTTGAGAGTTGACGTCGAAGTGTGTGGGTGTAGTTTGCATCGTTGAATGGTGTTTTATTTTGGATAATGTGATGCCCTGTGCTTAGGACTGCGAAATGCTTTGCCCATGCCTTACATAATGTCAACTCTGAACACTGGCGAACGAAGAGATGATTCAGCTGTGGGCTGTGTCACGAACGACCGAGCAATAGCCATTCTGAAACGTTTAGTATACACGGTTACTGTTTTACTGTTCAGGTTCATTTCTCAACAAACAAACAAACAAACAAACAAACAAAAAAACCCATAAACCTGGCAGAAGACTTAACAAAATTTAAAGTAAATGGCAATTATAGAATGTTAACATATGACATCAAGGATTTATACGTTAATATTCCGACAAAAGAAATACTCAGGCTTACCAAATCGTTACTCCTAAAACATAATGACGCACGAACCACTAAGCAGATAACACTTTTGGATGTCATTCTACAACAAAATTACTTCTCCTTCAAGAATCATATACCCCGACCAAAAACAGGAATCTCAATGGGTTCCCCAATCTCTAGCAATATTGCAGAGATATTCATATAACATATGGAAAGCACACTTATGAAACAGTTGTTTGATACGAAGAATATAGCATTCTACACCAGATACATGGATGACATACAGCTCACAACACATAACTCCTGAGACAATACACAACTATATAAATCGAATCCACCCAAACCTCCATTTCAATCCTACATACGAAAACAATAACAGTGTAAACTTCCTGGGCCTCTTAATAATCCGAAACCAATTCTACCTGGCAATAGACATATCGAAAACCTTCAACGACAGACACCACCATCAACTTCTTATCCAACTACCCGACCGAACACAAAACTGCATCCTACCGCTATCAAATCAACAGAATGCTGTCACTCCCACTAACAGAATAAAGACGACAGACATAATGGGAAACAGTACAAACCATAGCGCAGAACAATAACTTCCCGAATACACACATATCAAGACTAAGAACAAAAATACAGAACAAAGCTCACATAAGAACAACAAAAGATGAAAACAAAAAATGGGCAATATTTACATGTCACAGCCCAAAAGTCAGAAAGCTTACCATTCTCTTTAAACATACAAACATAAACATCGCTTTCAAAAGCACAAACACAATACAGCAAAGCATCAAACCCAAGAACCCAGAAACATATCGGACTACAATAGAAGTGGGGTATATAAACGTACCTGCAAGACATGCAACATGTCATATATAGGGCAGACTAGTAGAGACCTGACACAGAGGTACCGCGAACACATACGCTACATCAGAAATAACGACCCCCAATCAGC
>Ga0123353_10013781_pt1 | contig 11602 bp, 7 predicted proteins | sample TergutLab28metaG_3_FD_92763 | JGI IMG/M metagenome (GOLD analysis project Ga0123353, IMG submission 92763) | Labiotermes labralis P3 segment gut microbial communities from Petit-Saut dam, French Guiana - Lab288 P3 | ecosystem: Host-associated > Arthropoda: Insects > Digestive system > Gut ... | reverse complement strand
GAATTCGAAGTAACGGCTGACGGGCTCGTGGCTTCTTACGCTGACGGCTATGTAGTACCTGACGTATTGTACGAAGCGGTATTAGCAAAAATCCACGCAAACGAAGACTCCGTCATCCTGAACGACACGGCGTCCTACACAGTTTCCCTGAGCGAAGCTAAAGGCCTGGGCGTCTTCGAACTGAGCTTTAAGTTTGACGGCGAAATCCTTGATAAGGACAGCATCAACGTGGCTCTGAAGAACGGCTTCACATATCATCTTCTTTCGCCGGCTCCTGTCTTTACATACCTGGGGTCAGGCTGGTGGAAGTGCACCGTGAAACTCATGTACTTTAATAACATCAAAACCAGCGACCAGCTTGAAGCCTTTGTGATCAGCGGCAAGGCGATCGATTACGGCGCAGCGGTGGTCACGCTCAGCGGTTTCTCGGCCCAGGGCGACAATGGCGCAGGAATGGGCGTAATGCCAAGCCTGATCCATACGCCTGAAGCGACGGTCACCGTCGGGGCAAAGCCGCCCGTATACTCCAAGTACGACCTGAACAAAGACGGCGTTGTCAACGAGACCGACCTGCTCTACCTGATATACTTCTACCAGTGGAATGACCGCGATCCCGGCTGGGCAACCGACGGCTTGTACGACATCTTTGCCAAAGACTGCGACTTCCAGGTAAACGGCAAGGTCGACCTGGCCGACATGATCGAACTAACAGCGAACTATGGCGCCTACGACCCATATGACTGGTAGGCGGTAATCTAAGCATTAACAGATATCGTTCTAAAATCCGTATGCTCTCTCCCGTACGGACACGCGGCAGGCTTGAAAGCCTGCCGCGTGTTCTTTTTAAAATCATTTCGTTAGTTTAAAAGGCTAGCCGTTCCAAGGGGTTTCAGACCCCAAAATAAATATCGCCCCCAAAAACGCAGGGATTAGCAGGTGGAACAGGTATAATCCCGAAAAAAGCACCCCATGAACTCGTACAGCAATCAGACTGACACCACCGGCGTCCTGCCCCGCATGACACGCTGCCGAAAGCCAATATAACATCCATTTCAGGAAAACACCATCATTTTCCGCACAGATGTCGGGTAATGTACGAATTTTGAGCGATTTTTAGCGGATTCTAAGGAAAAACACACGTTTTTTACTAAAAAATCGTACACTGCTGGCAGTTTGTGCGGAAAACGGGACGTTTTCTAGAAATCTCATTGTTTCGGGGCGGCGCATTATGTCCGTGGCAGCGGAATTTATGTCCGTGGCAAGATATGGCTACCCATGCGCAAAACGCATTGTGGAGACCGCAAACGAAATCATTTTTCATTCCACATATTGACGCCATACAATCTTTGTAGTAATATTGTATTGAATTGATTATAAAAGGCGGTTGATCAACGGTGAAAAACAATGACAAAGGACTAAACCTCAAGATACCTACGGAGCTTTACAACTCTTTACAGAAAGCAGCCGACCGCAAGTATATCAGCCTTGCATCGGCCGTTCGAATAGCATGTGCTGAATGGGTGGAGAGAAACGCTGATACAGGGCCGGACTCCAATAAAGCGGCAAGTGCTGCCGCAACGCTTCAACATGATCAATATGAGAGTAACGCTGCCGCAGTATTTGCAAGATTACCGCATACTGCTGTCAATGAAGGAGGTGTTTCCGGTGGGCGGAGCTATTCACGTTGACTGCTTTATTGTAGCGGACGGTAAGGTACTTTATAAGTGTTTTGATCCTGAGAATAATCGATCGTATAAATATGTGGAGAAAGAGGCGCTGGTTAGCAGCTTGCTTTCCTCGCGAAAAGATATGTATGACGTCGTCATGAGCGACGATGACATTGTGCGCAAATCCGGCGCGCCAGTTGCCTTTATGGATACGGGCGCCCAGTCGCGGATCATTGCTTCAAGGACGGGTCTTGTTTTTAGCAAACCGAAAAAAGAACGCCTGATAGTACAGCAATTAAGGGAGTTTATTGACAACGATACAGAGTATCCAATGGCGCTGCTGGCCGGGATCCGTCTCACAGGGAAGACTACGGTATTGCGGCAGTTGAATGAGGAGTATCCCGGTTCGGTCTACATTGACTTATCGATTGACGGGATTACGCAGGAGACTATAGAAGATGAGTTCCTGGACAGGCCGGCGAAACTGCTTTTACTGGACGAAATCACATATCTGGATGATTTTGAGCCGATCTCGCAGCGCATCTACAATCTGGCGGCGCGGTACGGGTTCAAGGTCATTGTTTCAGGTTCTTCACCGGCGCACATAACGAAACTTAGCATAACCAAACTCGGAGGGAGGGCCCGGTTGTTCAGGCTTCCGCCAATTTTGTTTATTGAGTATTTGTATTTGACAGGGCGTATTTCGTCCTATGATAATTACGATGAAGTAAAAAACGCTGACTTTGCGGACTACCTGCAGCTTAAGGGGCTTAAGGAGTTGCGCGTGCAGTTTGATGAAGAATACTTCAACGCTTTTTACGGCGAACTGAGTATCGGGAACACAAGGCGGGGGCTTGCCCATTCGCTGGTCGAACTGAAGGAAAACGACCTAATGAACATGTGCAACCTGATAGCGTACAGGCTTAGCGAAGATCGCTCTTACGAGAAGACCATACGCCCAAAAGAGATTGGACGACGCGAATACAATAGCCTCAAAGATTTAGGTGATGTATCAGTCCCGAAATGGAGCGGGCTGGACCTGTCCGACGTCCTGGTATCCGCTTCAAAAGTAGGCGCCCGAAGGCTTCTCGCAGCAGACAAGGCGCGGATTCTGAGCTTTCTGCTATGGTCTGGTTTGGCGACCATAGAGAAGGTAAAAATCAGCGAGAGCGAAGTCCTTGTTGATACGGCGGATGTTATGGGAGTTCTAAAGAACTGCGTTAAAGAGCAGCAGTTGTTTGATATTTTCGACAGCGTTTCCATCTGTCTGGCAACGCCTCTGTTCTATTCGCGGCTTGGTACAGACATCATTACCAGGATGAACGTTGACGTCGAAAATCTTTGCAGGGGGGATTTGCTGGGAAAAATGCTGGAAGTTTACGCGCGCGGTGTCGTTTCAATGTATTCAGCCAGCCAGATTATGTCTACCGTAAAGTTAAGGTATGCTAACATTGGCGAGGTTGACATATATGATATGGACAGGGAGTTGCTCCTGGAAGTAACAATTCAAAATGACCACAGAACCCGTACCGGAAAATACTTCGAAGACACGAAAATGATACGTATTTGCACAACACGCGATAAGGAGTCTTTCGACAACGTTCAATATCGGATTCCTTACGCAAAGCTATGCTGTATGCTGGATACCGGGGATATCCTCAGTATGCAAAAGACTTATGCCCGCGAGGTTACGGCTGATTGAATAAATCATGCGGACACGCGGCAGGCTTATGCCTGCCGCGTTTTCCTTTTTGGGTGTTTACATTTCTTTCAGGAGTCTCAGGAAGACTCCGCCTGGGTATCTTCCTCATTCGACAGTTTGTCCATTTTTATGCCAATGGTAACTACCGCGCCTTTGCTTCCGTCAATATGCATGTAACAATCCTCTCCAAAAAGATACTTCAACCGCCCATAGATATTTTTAAGGCCAATGTGGCGGCCGCGTATTTCTTCGCTTTCCGTGAAGCTATCAATTATTTTCTGTATCTTGTCAGGTTCGATCCCCCTGCCGCTGTCGCTGACCCTGATAATGAAATACTCGTTTTCACTTGTGATTTCAATAGATAGAGAACCTTTCAACATTCCTTCTGATTCGTTGAACAAACCGTGGAATAAAGCGTTTTCCACCAAAGGTTGAATTATGTTTTTTGGGATCCTCTTTCCAGAAATAGCTTCGTCAATCAACCAGGCAACCGAAACAAAGTTCAGGAAGCGGTATTTTTGGATCAGCAGGTATTCCTTTACAATATCCACTTCAAGCGAGACAGTATCAAACACTTGAATATCGCTGAGGCGCAGCCTGTCCTGCATGATCCTTATGAGCGCCGTGTTGATTTTAACTATATCGTCCGTACGGTTATCTCTGGCCAATATGTTTATTATATTCATAGTATTGTAAATGAAATGCGGATCTATCTGGCTTATCAACAAGTTGTATCTCATTCTTTGCTCTGTTTTCTCATGCTCCAAAATAGTATTGAAGTATGTGTTCAAGCTGCCTGTCATATAGTTGAAGATCCGGCTCAAGTCCCCAATTTCGTTATTTGTGTTAATTTCGGGGATGGGATCCAAATAACCTTCAGCGGCTTTCCCCATCGCAGAAGAAAGCGTATTGATCGGCTTGATTTTTCTATAGACTATTGAGGTTACGAGTAGCACGGTAATAATGCATTGTAATATAAATAAAAGCGTCGTCATGGTCAAATAACTTCCGTACCTGATTCTTATCACGTCGTTCCTGGCATATGAGATCAATTTCCACATATTTGACCTGATGGTGCTTACAAAAAATACGCCGTCACCGGACGGTATGATTTTTCCCGAAATGTTTTGAGGCAGATCGCTGAAGACAGTTTTTTCACCGCTCATGTGCAAAATGTTTTGATCGCGGTCGACAAGCGCAAAACCGGAGAACATACTTTTTGAATACCGCGTTATGTCGTCGAACATAGTGTCAGCGCTATACAAAACCGAGATAATATAGCGATCTAATCCAAAATTGACGTTTCGCGAAAATATGAATGTCAGGGACTCTTCCTCTGATACAAAAAATACCTGTCCGTAGTCGGTGCTTTCAAGAGCCTTATACCAGGCGCCCTTTAACGCGTCATGATCGCGATCCGATATGCTTGTAATCGAGTCAAACCGGAATTGTCCCGGCTTGTCCAGTATCACGCCCCGTATCAACGTCTGGCAGGATACAAGCTGGTTTAATGAAAGCTGAACTACTTTGAAGGCTTCATCCGTCATTTCACTGTCATATTTTTTAACGTCGCGCTGCAACTGTGCAGAAGACGCCATATATCTTGACGCCGTCATCATTGATTCAAAAGCGGAGTTGATAATGCCCGACATATAGGTGTTCATATCATACGCCAATTCTTCAGTCTGTTGATTTAATACAGGCTGAAGTAAAAATACCACCATTGACATCAGCACAAGGAAACTAACAAGTTCAATGATAACGATTTTGCTGATAATATCCCTGACAATGCGCGAGTTTTTGTATATGGAAAAAAACGCTTTCATTTAGCTGATTCCCCCCGATATTGCTGCGGAATTTGTTTTGTTTCCTGCGTAAATACTTTGCTGAAATACTGGCTCGTGCGAAAACCCACAAGCTGGGCTATCTCATATATTTTATATTCACCGAGCAATAATAGCTCCTTTGATTTATTGATCCTGGTGTTTTTGATGTATTCATTTATCGTGCAACCGATTTCTTTCTTAAAACTAATGCTCAGCCAGCTTGTACTCACCATAAGGTTGTCCGCTATTTTTTGAATACATAGATCCGGATCGGGATAATTCAGTTCAATGTACAAAACCGCCCTGGAAGTATGGGGGGTAATACCTTGCTTTTCTTCCTGATACCATCTGTGGATCAGATGGATTTGCGCGCTGACCCATTCCGCGAGCTCTTTCCTGGATATTGGTATTTTATGGTCAAAAAGATACGACTTTCCGTTCTCTTTAAAAGCGGACGCAAAACTATAGCCCAGATTGGTGGACAGGGTTTTTAAATCCCAGTCGCTTGCATCCATGACAATATATCGATCGAAATACCTCTTTATGTATGAAAGCAGTATTTCCGGCGTCTGAGAAGGCTCTTTTATATAGGCTTGAACAGCAGTACAAATCGACATAAAAGCTGTCTTTGCCTGGTCATGAACAGTCTTCTTCAAAAGAAGGACAAGCTCCAGCAGGGAATCATGGCTGATCTCGTTCTTCAGAATATACGTGAATGCCCCAAGCTGCATTGCCTGCTGAGCGTATTCGAATTCCCCATATGCGGAGAGAACCACAAAAATGACGTGTTCGTCTATTTTTCTGATGGCTTCCATCATTTCCAGGCCGTTCATTATCGGCATCCTTATATCAGTAAAAATAATGTGCGGCCTGCATTTTTCATACTCTTCAATTCCGAGTCTTCCGCTGCCCGCAGTCGCTGAGATATCAAATCCGAGTCCATTCCAATCTATCAGCCGCTGCAAATCATGCAGAATCAGATGTTCATCATCTACAAGCATCACCTTGATCCATTCCATACACATGCCCCTTTGCAAAATAAACGCTAAAATAAGTGTTGCGAATACATATGGATTTGAGTAGAATATCAATATGATAAATAGGGGGATCACCTTTGAAAAGAACAGCTATTATTCTCATTTCGGTTCTTCTCATGTGTTCATGCGCGTCCGGCGCCAATGATACTTCATATCCCGAGTCCGGTTTTAGGGTGGGGATCTTATGGCGCTCCAGTGGCATACAGAGCCAGAATATCGCCCGTATTGTAGAAGCAGCCGGCGGCGAGCTGGTAACTCTGGACTTCGAGTCAAAGGGAATGATCAACAGAGTCCAGGAGTTGATCGACGCCAATGTCGACGGCATTCTGATCATGCCTACGGACGAGGCTGCTTTGCCCCAAATCACAGAAATGTGCGAAGAGGCGGGCGTGTTCTGGGCGATCAACAATCGCCCCATACATAATCAGGAAATCAAGCAGATCGTAGAGTCCTCCCCGTATTACACCGGACATGTTCAGGAAAGCGACGAGGAAACCGCGTATGAAATTGTAAAGCTGCTTGCGTTGGAGGGCAGCAAAAGTATTGCCCTTATTATGCCATTTGTAACAGACTCGGTCGGCGACGCGCGAGCGCGCGGGGTGAACCGCGCCGTTGCAGAGTTTGACATTGAAATCGTCGCCGAAATCAACACCGCTTCGACGGATGAGGACTTTTTCAAAGCTGTCAGCAACATTATTATCGCCTATCCAAAGCTGGACACCGTTTTCAGGGTCGGGGCTTTGAATACAAACAGTTCGCGGTGTATCATAGACGCCATCGAAGCCTCTGACCGGTTCGGACAAATCAAATTTGCCTCCATTGACATCGACGGTCTTACAGAAGAGGATTTTGAAAAAGGGGTCGTCATCGTGGCGGCGGGCGGGCATAAAGAGTTTGATTGTGTTTTAGCGGCGGGGATTTTAGTCAACGCACTGAACGGGACGCCGATTTCCGAAGACGGTCCGGCCGAAGTCACTGTAGAATACTTGATGTTCCACACCGCGCAGGATCTGCGGAAATACAACCAGGCTTTCAACGATAACGGAGGCATACTGTTTTCGGAAGAGGCGGCGAGACAAATGCTTCTCAGGAAATATAACGATAAGATAACGCAAACGGATTATGAAAAAATCGTAAATACGTACACTCTTGATAATCTGGATATTCTAAAAACCTGGAATCCTGATTGAGAAATATCTGTTCCAGTGTACACGGTTTCTGCCTGTAATTCAATACTCATGTTTAAGAGCTTGGTTCGGAATCAAGCTCTCTTTTTTTCTTTCAATAACGGTACACAAAAGATTTTTGTACAAAAAAGAAGGATTTTAATGTTTTATTCTGTATCATATTACTATAGAATTAAGTTGTAATGCAATAGTGCCTGTAAATCGTGGCGCGGCCGGGCAGTTTGCGCGGCGCGTTTCTTGGAGGAGGTGTTGCTGTCGGATATGTAAAAAACTGCAATCCAGGCGATCTGAAATGATAGACCGATCCCATCGCATTCCACTGTTGCACTACAATAAGAAACAATCAAACCAAATAACTATTATGAAGTGAGGAAGCTCTCCATGAAGAAATTCTTATCATTGGCGCTGGCTTTTTGTATGATTTTGGCTCTTGGCTCAAGCATTTCCTTCGCGGCCCCATCACCGGGCATCGACCCTGACGAATTTCAGTCCCCTGACTACGAGTACCGTCCCGGCGTGCGCTGGTGGTGGCCGGGCAACGCGGCCTTGACCGAAGATTTGATCGCCCAGGTGGATTATCTTGCGGATAACGGCTTCGGCATGGTTGAGATCGTGGCGTTCAGCGCAGGCTTCACGCAGGCGAACGGAACGTCCAACGGCTCGATTTACACTGGTCATCCGTCCTACGATATGGACAGCATACTGAGTTATGACTCGCCGGAGTATTACGCAAAGCTTGAGGCGGTCGTTAACAGATGCAACGAGCGCGGCATCATCGTCGACCTGAACATGGGCAGCGGTTATCTGGCCAGCGACGACTCGGTCCCGCTGGACGACAGCCAGCCCCATATGGCTTTGGGCAGAGCCAGAATTACGACTGAAAGTACGGCCGCAATAGCTGATATCCCTGTACCGCCCGCTGAAGCCAGTATGTTCTACGTAACCGCCACCACAGGGGTGCCGACGGGCATTTGGAGCCCGGCAGGCGCCACTCTGTGCGCCGTGATCATGGCGGAGGTTATGGGTACCGGCAGCAACATAAGCGGCAGAAACCAGATGTTCGATTTCGCTAATCCGACAGCTCCGACGATCCTGAAGACATATACCAGCCAGGCCCAGTTGGATCTGAAGAACGCCGTAGTATACGACGCGAGCGATCTTGTCGACGGCAAAGTACCGTCTTTCACGCCCGCGAAAGCCGCCGTGTATGAAATCGTCGCCCTGTACAGCGTACCTACCGGATCGGCGGGCTTGAACGCGATCAGGTACAACGCCGCAGGGGAACGTTCTTACGTTGCGGATCACTTCAACCGTCAAAAAGCCGAGGACTATGTACACGGCTGGTTTGGCGATCCCGGCTTGAACAGGATCGTAAATAACTATAACATCCGCGCCGCTTTCAATGACAGCTATGAGTTCTGGATGGACAGGTACTTTGGCGAAACGATTTATGCGCACGCCAAAGACGCGGCGAAACCTGACGGCCTGCTTGGCTACGATATCACGCCTTTCATTCCTAGCTTTTACCAGGTGTATGCAAATGGATTCCAATTGGGCACAGCCATATGGTATAGCAACCTCGCAGGGCAGGTCAACACAGGTACCGGCTCGGCTTTCATTACGAACTTTGGCGTGACCTCTGCCGAAACGACCAGAATTACATACGACTTCAACCAAATGGTCAATCTGGCCTTCCAGGATGGAATGGCCGGTTTCCAGGCTGGGCTGAACTCCTATGACGCCGACGGAACCGGTATAAAATACCGTCAGCAGGCTTACAACCCGCCCATCGACACGTTGAAATCCGCCAAGTTTATTGACATTCCCGAGACCGAGCAGGAAAATGAGAACAATTTCCGCAGAGTGGCTTCCGGCGCGCATTTGTACGGCAGGAACCTGGTCACCAACGAGGTGTACACGCTGGGCAACGTGCCCTTCAATGTTACGCCGCAAAAGATCAAGCTGGGCTTTGACACAATGGCCGTCGGCGGCGTGAACAACTTCTTCTACCATGGCTTGAGCGCCACTTATTTCGGCAACGGCACGGAAGATAACCTCTTTACGGAAGAAGGATGGCGCGCATGGCCGACGATCGGCGTGGAAATGGCCAGCACGAATGTTATGAGTCCCTATTATAAGACCATGAACGAATACGCCACCCGCGCCAACTATGTCATGCAGCAAGGCAAACCCAGTTCCGACGTGGCCGTTTATATGCCGCTGTTCGGAGGCGCGATATCCAGCACCGCCGCGCAGATCCAGCCGCTCAACCGTAACGGCATCGCCTGGGACGCCATCAACGACGACACCATCACCGACGATCTGATATGGAACGGCTCAAAACTGACAAACGGTATCATGGAATACAGCGCCCTGGTCGTCAGCAACGCGACCGTCCCCGTTAAGACAATGCAGGCCCTGAAAGCTCTGGCCGAAGCAGGCGCGCCAATTATCCTCACCACCATGCCAAACGCGCAGCCCAGCTACTGCGGAGGCGATTATGTGGCGCAAGACGCGCTGGTAGGAACCCTGGCCGGCCAGATAGTGGCGGCGCCCGGCGGTGAGAATATCGCGGCTACATCGAGCAATTACATAGCCAAAATACTCAGCGTCTGCACCCCCGGCATCAGCTATAACCAACTGAGCACCGACGATATCCGCCTTAGCCGCAGGGCGCTGACGTCGGGCGGCGAACTGGCCTACATCCGCAACTCCAACGCCAGCAATGCCTATGCTGTCACACTGAAGGTCGATCCGTCCCTGCCCAACGCTTACTGGCTGGATCAGGCTACCGGCAAAATCCACAAGGCGAATGTGGTAAACGGTTCGGTCTCCATTACCGTGAATCGTCTTGGCGCCGTTATCCTGCTGTGCGAGCCCAGTGGAGTAGTAATGCCCGCTTCCGCGCTTTCCAGCGGTATCCCCGCTTCGATAGAGCAGTATTCCGTACTTAACACAAAGAACCTGACCAACAGTGACTTTACGCTGACCGTCACGTCAGACGTCTTCAATACGTCCGGCGGCACAACTGCCGGCGTAGTTCCCGGCGCCACCGAGACGCGCGTGTTTACCGGAACCGTCTTAGGCAACTGGTCAGCCAACAATTTCCAGGGCAACGTCCTGAGATGGGTCAGCGACCCCGGAGTATTTTCAACCAAGGTCCAGGTCGACCTGGACGACTATCGCAGCAATCGCATGATCCTGGATTTGGGCACATGCAATTATGCCGCCACGGTGATCGTCAATGGTGAGACCGTCGGGCAGTTGTATTCCGTACCCTATAGGATCGATATCACCAATGCGCTGATCAGCGGCGAAAATGAGATCGATATTCAGGTCCAACCGCTGAAAATCAACCGTCGCGTCGGTCTCAGGGCCGCCTATGTCGCCAATCCGGTCGCGAACATCAAATACCGTCCTTATAACAGCCTGGCTTCAGCCGTTGTGGACGTCGGGCTTACAGGCCCGGTGAACCTGCTGACAGTCGCGGGCAGAAACGACGTAGCTGTCGAAGCCGGCATCCGCGCAAACGAAGCAAGCGTAATCATCAACGATCCCGCATCCTACACAGTCTCCGTGATGAACGCTACGGGCGCGGGCGTCGTCGAACTGAGCTTTGTGTTTGACGGCGAAGTACTGGCTAAGGACAGCATCGCAGTGACCCCGAAGAACGGTTTCATACCTCATATGCTTGAGCCGGCTCCTGTCTTTACATACCTGGGAGCAGGCATGTGGCAGTGCGACGCAAAATTCATGTACCTCAATAACGTCAAAACCAATAACCTTATTGACGCCGTTGTGATCAGCGGTACGGCGATCGATTACGGCCCGGCGGTGGTCACGCTCACCGGTTTTGTCGCTTCGGGCGATAACGGCGCCGGTATGGGCGCAATGCCGAGCGTGATCAAGTCGGCTGAGGCGTCAGTTACCGTAGTAGGAAAGCCTGCCCAATACTCCAAGTACGACCTGAATCAGGACGGCGTTATAGACGAGATCGACCTGCTCTACCTGATTTACTTCTACCAGTGGAACGACCGCGATCCCGGCTGGGCAACCGACGACTTGTACGGCGTCTGTGCAAAAGACTGCGACTTCCAGGTGAACGGCAAAGTCGACCTGGCCGACATGATCGAACTCACAGCGAACTATGGTCCATACGACCCCTATGCCTGGTAGACAGTAG
>Ga0123353_10013779_pt1 | contig 11603 bp, 9 predicted proteins | sample TergutLab28metaG_3_FD_92763 | JGI IMG/M metagenome (GOLD analysis project Ga0123353, IMG submission 92763) | Labiotermes labralis P3 segment gut microbial communities from Petit-Saut dam, French Guiana - Lab288 P3 | ecosystem: Host-associated > Arthropoda: Insects > Digestive system > Gut ... | reverse complement strand
GGCAGGGGCTCCGGTCGGGGTTGGCGGGGTGGCGGCGATCGGGGCCTGAGGCCCGGCGGCGGTGGTCACCCGGTCCAGACGGGTGGCGACCTCGGCTGCCGACAGGTGCTTGGTGCCGTCAGGGATCTCGGTCAGGGCGTGCACACGGTGGCCGCTGACGCGGTCCACGGTGAGCGGCACGTACTGCACCGATGTCACGACCGGCGGTCCGGCGGGTCGTTCAGCGGCCTGGTCGGCGCCTGTCGCGGTGACCTGCACGACGAGCAGCTGGCTGCCTGAGGTCGCTGGGACGCAACAGGCCGAGTCTTGGTTCGACACGTAGTTGCCCAGGCCGTAGGCGATCCACATCCCGGCGCCGTGCGGCCCGCCGGGCAGCATCTCGATGGGCTGGGGGACGTGCACGTGGTGGCCGATGACCAGGTCCACCATGCCCGACTCGGCGAGCGCGGTGGCAACCGAGACCTGCTGGGGGGTCGGCGCGGTCTGGTACTCCGCGCCAGCGTGCATCGACACCAGCACCATGTCGGCCCCGGCCTCACGCGCCACCCTGGCCTGCGCGATCACTGTGTCAGCGTCGATGAGGTGCACCGACCAGGGGTGGGGCACCGGGTTTCCGTTGGTGCTGTACGTCATCGCCAGGTGCGCGATGGTGAACGTCCGCCCAGCCCGTTCCAGCTGGTACAGCTGGGGGGTGTCCTCGTCCGCGGAGCGCGCTGTGCCGACGTGGCCCATGCCGTTGTCGTCGAACGCAGCGACGGTCGCGTCGATTCCGGCCTGCCCTCGGTCCACGGCGTGGTTGGATGCCGTCGAGCACCCGTCCCAGCCCTGTGCGGCCAGGTCTCGGACCACCTCAGGCACTGTGCCGAACACCGGGTAGCCGCTGGGGGCCGACCCAGCTGGTGCTACCGGGACCTCCATGTTGCACAGCGCCAGGTCTGCACCGGAGATCCACGGGTCCATAGCAGCCAGCAAGGGGGTGAAATCGAATCCGGACGATCCCTTGGCCGAGCTGAGCACCGGCAGGTGGGGCAGCACGTCGCCGCCAGCCACGATGGTGAACGAGGCGCTGGGGTCTGGGACCAGTGCCCGCGTCGAGCTGGGGCTCGGCGTGTCCTGCGTCGAGCTGTCATGCGCCTGGCCGCAGCCTGTGACCAGCGACACCAGCGCCATGAGAGCCACGAGCAGCACGGCCGTAGACCCGTGTCTGGTCGGCCGGTGATGCCTCATGCCCAGACCGTAACCGGGCTTGTACGGGCCCGCAGGTCGAGGGTTTGGGCATGCTGGGACGCTGTGCATGACGCACCTTCTCGTGCACGAATCGACGATTGACGCTGGTTAGAGGTCGCGTGCCTGCGTGCTGGTTCCCGGACCAACACACGGGCGCGCGGACGAAACCGTGGTCGGCTGCGTAGGCTTCACCACGTGGCCGTAAGGACCAGGACGCTGCCGAACCTGCTCACGGTGTGCCGTATCGCCGTGGTGCCGGTGTTCGTCGTCGTGCTCGTCATCGGGCAGCACCAGCTCGGGCTCCGGCTCGTCGCGGTCGGTCTGTTCCTCGTCGCCGCCGCCACCGACAAGGTCGACGGGTGGCTCGCGCGGCGCTGGAACCAGGTCACTGACCTGGGCAAGATCCTCGACCCCATCGCCGACAAGCTGCTCATGGGGGCGGCGCTGGTCGCGCTGTCAGCCCTGGGTGAGCTGTGGTGGTGGGTGACCGCCGTGATCCTTGTCCGCGAGATCGGGATCACCGTGCTGCGGTTCGCCCTGCTGCGCTACGTCGTGCTGCCCGCATCGTCAGGGGGCAAGCTCAAGACAGTGCTCCAGTCGGGTGCCATCGGGTTGTTCTTGCTGCCGCTGTGGTCCTTGCCGCAACCCGTCACCTGGGCGGCGTGGGTGACGATGGCGGCGGCGGTCGTCGTGACCGTCGTCACCGGGATCGACTACCTGCGCACCGCGGCACAGATCCGCCGGGAGCAGTCGTGAGCGACCTGGGGGGTCCCCCCTCGACGCATGCCCTGGCCGTTGACCTGCTCGCCGCGCTCGGTGCCCGTGGGCTGAGCGTGGGCGTCGCCGAGTCGCTGACCGGGGGAGCGGTCTGCGCGGCGCTCGTCGCCGTGCCCGGGGCGTCGCAGGTGGTCAGGGGGGCGGTCGTGTCGTACGCCACAGACGTCAAGCACACCGTGCTGGGGGTGGACCGTGACCTTCTGGCCGCCTCCGGTGCGGTGGACCCGCAGGTGGCGCAGCAGATGGCCGAGGGTGTGCGGGCAGTGCTGGGCGCTGATGTCGGCCTGGCCACCACCGGGGTGGCTGGACCTGCCCCGGCTGACGGGCAACCTGTGGGGACGGTGTACGTCGCGGTGGCTGGTCCGCGCCACGCCGAGGTGCGGGCTCTCACCCTGGGGGGAAGCCGTGAGACGATCCGCGCAGACAGTGTGACGAAGGTCCTCGGACTCGCGCTGGAGCTCGTCGGCTCGGGCCAGATCTGAGCCATACGCTCAAGCGGCGTGCCCGGGAAGCCGATGCACACGGTCGTGGGGAACATCGACAGGCCCGTCAACGTTGGCCCTGAAGTGATAAGTCCGCGGCGCTCCGGTGGACGAATCGGGCATACACGCTACGGTGGACCTGTGGCGGTGCGAAATGCACCGTTCGACCAGATCGGCCCAGCTGACGAGACGAGAGGAGAGACTCGGATGATCGTGCTACGCCGCGAGATCGGCGACGTCCTCCGCGACGCCCGCCAGCACCAGGGCCGTACCCTGCGTGAGGTGTCGTCGGCGGCGCGTGTCTCCCTCGGCTACCTCTCCGAGGTCGAACGAGGCCAGAAGGAAGCGTCCTCCGAGCTCCTCCACTCCATCTGCGGCGCCCTGGACATCCCCCTGTCGGTCGTCCTGCGCGAAGTCTCCGACCGCGTCGCCGTCGCCGAAGGCATCTTCGTCCCCGACACCGTCCCCGTCGACCTCGCCGGCACCGTCTCCCGCCGAGACCTCACCGCCGTCGGCTGACCGCGCGGTCATGCTGGCAGGCCTGCCGTGAGGTAGGCGACAACCTCGCTCACATCCAGGCCGGTTGGTCCAACCCGCCACGTCTGCTGCTGCCTTCTCGCCTAACGGGTTTCCGCTGCAGGGGCTCCAGGTGCCTCAACTGCCGGGATCGTGGCGTCATTCGGGGCGCTGGCGTTGTCAGGTTGCGACAGCGCCGTGCCCGGCTTCGTCTTGCCCTGCACCGCTCCTGTCCGACGTTTTGGGTGCACTAGGCTCGTTGGCCAGCGAGGTGACGGAGGTTGGGGTGCCAGAGGGTGATGCGCTGCGGATCACAGCCGCCCGCCTCGACGACGCCCTGGCTGGCCACGTCCTGGTCCGGGCCGAGCTGCGCTGGCCCACCGCCGCCGGTGCGGACCTGGTCGGCCGGACCGTGCGCCACACCCGCCCTTTCGGCAAACACCTGCTCACCCGTTTCGACGACGGTCGGACCCTGCACACCCACCTACGTATGGACGGCGCCTGGCGAGTGGTCCCTTCCGGTTCGTCTCACGCCCAAGCGCGCTCCCACCGGGTCCGAGCAGTCCTGGCGACCGAAACCGACACGGCTCTAGGCATCGACCTGGGCATGCTCGATCTCGTCCCCACCTCCCGCGAGCACGAGCTGGTCGCCCACCTAGGCCCCGACATCCTCGACGACGGCTTCGACACCGGCACCGGACCTCCCGGCCCTGGCCTGGCCGAAGCAGTGACCCGCTGGGCCCGACGCGGCCCGACCAGAGTCTGCGACGTCCTGCTCGACCAGGAAGTCGTCGCCGGTATCGGCACCATCTGGATGGCCGAGTCCCTGTTCGCCCACCGCGTCTACCCCTGGACCCCCGCCGACCAGGTCGACCCGGTGACGATCCTGCGCACCGCCCGCCGCCGTATGGCCGACTCAGCCGCAGGCCACGCCACCATCCACGTCCACTCCCGCCAAGGCCGCCCCTGCCCCCGCTGTGGCACCCTGGTCGCCCGCGGCCAGGCCCGCCAGCCCCCGCACGAACGCCCCGTCTTCTGGTGCCCCACCTGCCAGGCACAGGCACCCGCGTGAGAAACAAAGAACGCTGTCGCACGTCTCGTCCTACGCGGACCATGGATCTGCGACCTGCGGATGTGCTGGAGGATGAGGATCAGGCCGTGTCGACCCGCTCGCCCGCCTGCCTGGGGCGAGTCGTCGCGGGCGATGGGGAGCAGGTATGAGACGGCTGCGCGCGTGGCTCGTTGTCCTTGGCCTGTGGCTGGGTCTGTGGGCGGTCATCAGTTCTCTCACGTTCTTGGAATGGCGCTCCGGGCGTTTGCGCAGCGGCCCGGACGACGCGCCGCTTGTGTGTGACACGAAACCGGACCTCACCGGCCTTGGCCTCGGAGAGCAGATACGGCTGTTCGCCGACCGTCACCCAGACATGGTCATCCTGTTCGTCTGTTTCGCCGTCATCCCTGTTGTTGGGTATGCCATGCATCATGGCCGTGACGTGTCTTGTCCGACCGACCGGGCGAGAGACGAACTCGTCGCTCAGGCCCGTGTTTCTGGTGAACGAGGTCGTCCAGGATGAACGAGGTCGTCAGGGGAGCGTTCACGGCCCCAGACTCAGCCAAAAGGCTGGGCGGACGCCGCCGGATGTCTTGGTGGCGGGACGGCCACTGTCGTTGAGATAGCCGCCGACCCCGACGGTGGCGACGTTGCCCGTGTCGTCACCGGGAGAACGCAACCACCACCAGGCGCTCCTGCCATCCTCGTCGCTGGTCACACCTCGTTTGCCGAGCCTGAGCCATCTTTCCTCCTGGGGTTTCCGGTCGACGTCGTTGTCGCCTGCCAGGTGCCGCACGGCCTCGTCCAGGCTCAGCAGGAACACCTGGTCGGTCGTGTCGTTACCACCTGGTGTTCCCCAGGTCGGGTTGGGTTCGTTGCGCAAACGTGAGACCACAACCTGGGAGGTCAACGCCTCACCCAACGACGAGCAGAACTCGTCGTTCAACCAACGACGTAGGTCACAGCGCTCCCAGGTGATCGTCGCGTCGGCGCCGTGGTACCGGTTCCTGGCAACCACCTGGTCGGACAGCAGCAACGCCCGATGACCGTCCCCGCCGTTCACCACGTCCAGCACCCACCAGTCAAAACCGCTCAACCGGACCGGCCACGAGCGCGCCAACCACGACGAGCTGACGATCCCGCGGCACACCTCGGCCACCTCGTCAGCGCTCGACGCAGGACGGGTCCAGTACTCCACGAACCCCCCGCCCCGGGCCCCCACGACCCCCTCATCCCCCTCCACGTTCGGTGTCCCCCACGGCGGGGTCGGTTCAGGCCCCTCGTCCGACGTCTCCCGTGCGTCACCGACCTCGTCTCCGCCCAGACGCACCACTGCTTCAAGCTCCGCAACCCGCGCCTGGAGCTCGACAACCTGCGATTCGAGAGCGTCCACCCGTGCCTGAAGGCGCAGGTTGGACCCGTCTGCACCACTGTCGCCCATACCCGCAGACGGTAGCACCAGGCCGGTCCCGTCCAACCGCTCAGCCAACCGGTAAGCATGAGTTGACCGGCCTAGTGCCCTGGTGCACCTAAAACGTCGGGTTCGCGCCGCCATGCGGGGCACCTGGCGGCGTTGTCGTCAGTTGCGACAGCGCTGCTGTCGCGCTCTCCTCCGCCTTGCCATGCACCCCGCCTGTCAGACTGAACGAGGTCGTGACCAGCACCGGGATCCCGCGTCGCAGACCAGCACAGGCCATCCACCCTTCTGACCAGGCGAGACATAGGAACCGTCCCCATTGTCCCCGGGCGTATGGAAGAAAAAGGGGGACGACGATCCTCACTCCTCGTCGTCGCGGGTGTGCACCACCAGGAGCGTTCGGTGGAGTTCGACATGCGACGCGTGAGACATCGCGGTGGCAATGTCTGCCAGACGGGAATCAACCAGCGCGAGCAGGTCGTTGTTCGAGATGTTCCCGGTCTTGATGGTCAGCAGCCGGGCTGGGGCGCCCGTGACCACGTGCGAGTTGGTGAAGTCAGCATCCTTGCTCACCACCACACGGCCCTCAACATCGGCACATGCGGCGATTGTTGTGTCGGATGTCAAGTATCCGTCGGGCAGCTCGGCGACGTGACGTGCATCGTGCCCCTGGGCAGTGAGAAAAGCCGACAACCGGATCGGCAGCTGAGCGTCGACGAGGAACTTCACGAGCTGAACGATACGCAGTACTGCCCTGAGGCCTGGGCTGCCGCGAACTCCAGAGCAGCAAGGATGTCCTCGCGCTCCAGCACTGCGTAGTCGGCGAGCACCTCGTCGAACGTCATGCCGCTGGCCAGCAGTTCCAGCAACGTCTGGACCGTGATCCGCATCCGACGAATCGTCGGTTTGCCGTGACAGACCCCAGGGTCGACGGTGATGCGGTCAAGGTGGCTGGTCATGCTGGCTATGGTCTCACGTCGTGGCAGACAGCGTCGAGGACTCGCTGCCCAACACGGTCGCACCCCTGCCGACTTCAGCCCGCTGACCTCGGCTTGCTGTGCAACACCAGCTTCGAACGTTTCGACGGTCTGCTCGGCTCTGGGGACCTGGTCAGGGGGACAGGCGCAGGCCTCGGGGGGTCAGGCGGAAGCCGGCGGTGCGTAGGGCTCGGGCGGCGGGGGTGTCGGTGGCGGGGCCGGGGACGTCTGCGGCGTCGATGCGGGCGATGGTGAGGCGGCCGGTGCGGGGGACGACTGCGGCGAGGGCGTGGGCGGTGGGGGTGAGGATGGTGGGGTCTTGGGTCCAGGTGAGCAGGGTGTGGGCGCCGCGTTCTACGTAGGCGGCCAGGGCGCCGTCGGCCAGGACGGCCAGGGCGCCTGCTTTGCGGCCTGGACGGTGGCCTTCGCGCCCGGGCCAGGCCAGGGCGGCGCCGTAGGGGTTGGCGGGGTCGGCGGCGGCGAGGACCACGACGTGGGGGTCACGTGGGTGCGCGTCGTCGGGGGGCGGTTCGGCGGTCTGGGCGTCGGTGCGCAGACGGTCGACGGCGCCGGGGAGGGCGAACTGGGAACCGCCGAGGTGTTCGACGAAGTAGCCCCGGCGGACCTGGCCAGATTCTTCTAGGGCGCGTAGGACGCGGTAGACAGCACCGAGCTGGGCTCCGGTCAGGCCTTCGGCTCCGGCGACAGCGCGGGAGAAGACGCCGTGGCGGTCAAGGAGCTGGGCGGCGGTGGCGTGGGCGCGGATCGTCGCGTCTGGTTCGCGGGGTGGGAGAACCGACCAGCGGCCCATACCCCGAGGCGGCACGGTGGCGATGGGGGTGGGGCGTAGGGACAGGCGGCCTGCTTGGGAGCGTCCGCGGGGTGTGGGGGTGCGGGTTCGGTGGGCTGTGCGGCCTGTGGACAGCCACGCGCGCAGGGGGGCCCAGGCGTCGTTGGTGACCAGGCCGGACCACACGAGGTCCCACAGGGCGTCGGCTACTGACGTCTCGGTGACTGGGGTGGGGCTCGGGGGTTCACCGTCGGGGCCGGGGTTGTGCAGGGTGTTGGCAACCTGGGCGGTCAGGGGGGTGAGGAGCCATCCGCCGCCGCCGGCCAGAGCGGCCAGGACGGCGGTGTGCAGGGGCGTGCCGGGGGGAGGGTCGGCTGCGGGAAGAGTGAGGTCGGCGGTGGCGGCCGGGTGCAGGGCCACGAGGGCGTCGCCGGTGCCGAGGCGTCCGTGGCCGGACCACAGGACCTCGCCGGAGACCATGAGCTCGTCGAGCATGGCGGGGGTGTAGTCGGCGATGCGGGCAGGCAGGATATGGGTCTCGACCGCTGAGGCGGGCAGGACCACCCCGGCGAGCTGTTCGACCACCCGGGCCAGGCCGTCGACACCATGCAGTCCGCCGGTGGCTGAGACCGTGCCAGCGCCGCCTACCGGGCGCACGCCTTGCCATCGGGGGAGGAAAACACCCAGGGCCTGCTGAGGGACGGGTTCGACCTGGGCGCGCAAGGTGGCCAACGAGCGTCGGCGGACCATGCGCAGGACGTCCGCGTCGCACAGCTCGTCACCGACACCACCGAGCTCTTCGGGGCGCAGGGCACCGCGGACGAGCACACCCGCGCGTTCCAGCCGGGCTGCAGCTTCGTTGACGACGGCGACGCCGAGACCGAACCGGGTCGCCACCGCGGCGGGTGGGAACGGGCCGTGGGTGCGGGCGTGGCGTCGCACCAGGTCTCCCAGGGGGTCGGGGACCGGTTCGGTGAAGACCTCGGGGATCCCGACCGGCAGGGCCACACCGAGGGCGTCGCGCAGACGTCCGGCGTCTTCGATGGCTGCCCACTGGTCGGTGTCGTCCGGCGCCACCCCAGCCAGGCGGACAGCGATGACGCGACGGGCGGCGACCAGGTCGTCCAGCCAACCGACGATCTCGTCGCCACAGGTAGGCACCCGGGCCTGGATCTGCGACAGTGGCAGCGGACCGTGGCGGCGCAGGACGTCAGCCAGTCCCTCGGCGGAGTCCACCGGGCGCCCGGCCAGCTCAGCCTCGACGCCGATGACCGCCGCAGGGTCGAGCAGGTCAGCCAGGTCGGTGCCACCACCGCCGAGCAGCTCGGCGAGCAGGGCTGGGTCCAAGGTCAACGCGGCGACGCGGCGTTCGGCCAGGGGTGCGTCCCCGTCGTACAGGAACTGCGCGGTGTACCCGAACAGCAACGACTGGGCGAACGGCGACGGGCGTGCGGTGGTCACCTCGTGGACGCGGATCTTCCGCGAGCGCAGGTCGGTCATGAGCCGGGTCAGGGCAGCAGTGTCGAAGTCGTCGCACAGGCACTCGCGGACCGCTTCGAGCACCACCGGGAAGTCGGGGTACCCGGCGGCTACTGACAGCAGCTGGGCGGCACGGTGGCGCTGCTGCCACAACGGCTGGCGGCGGTCGGGACGACGGCGCGGCAGCAGCAACGACCGGGCTGCGGCCTCACGGAAGCGGGCGGCGAACAACGCTGACCCGGCCAGCTGGGCACGGACCGCGTCGACCACCTCGTCGGGGTCGATGAGCAGGTCGTCCACATCAACAGCGGGGCCGTCACCGGTCGCCGCCCGGGGGACGCGTGGGTCGTCCCACTGGGAGGTTTCGAGCATGTCGCCGGTGTCGGGCAGACGCAGGACGATCCCGTCGTCGGAGTGCATGGCCGCCACGTCGCCGAAGCGTTCGCGCAGGCGTCCGGCGACGACCAGGGCCCAGGGGGCGTGGACCGCTGCGCCGTAGGGGGAGTGGATGACGATCCGCCAGTCGCCGAGCTCGTCACGGAAACGTTCGACGACGACGACCTCGTCTGTGGGGACTTCGCCGGTGGCCTCGCGTTGGGCGTCGAGGTAGGCGAGCAGGTTGTTGGTGGCCCAGGGGTCTAGGGGGCCAGTTGTCTCACCTTGGGTGGGTGGGGCCGAGACAGTGGGGACGGTTCCGCAGTCGTTGCCAGGGCTCCGCCGTTGGCGAAACCCTGGCAAGACAGTCGGAACCGTCCCCACCGTCTCGGCCGGTTCGGTCGGAACCGTCGTCACTGTCTCCGTCGGGACTGTCCCCGTCGGGACTGTCCCCACCGTCTCGGCCGGTTCGGTCGGAACCGTCGTCACTGTCTCTGTCGGAACCGTTGTCTCGGCCGGTTCTGTCTCTGTCGGAACCGTTTCCACTGTCCTGGCCGGTGTGGTTGCTGCGTCGCTGCCGGGGGGAGAAAACGGCATGGTGGTGTTGCTGGTGCGCTGGGCGAGGGTGGTGCGGACCCACGCGCCCATGGCTTCGCCGAGCTCGGCGGGGCGGCCGGGGGCGTCGCCGCGCCAGAAGGGCAGACGGCCGGGGACGCCGGGGGCGGGGGTGACCAGGACCCGGTCGGGGGTGATCTCTTCGATACGCCAGGTCGACGACCCCAAGGTGAACATGTCACCAACACGGGACTCGAAGACCATCTCCTCGTCGAGCTCGCCGACGCGTCGGCCGCCGCGGGCCCGTCCGCCGGTGCGCTCGACGTCGGACATCACACCCTCGGGCTCGCCCGACCCGGCGAGGAACACACCGAACAGGCCCCGGTCGGGGATGGTCCCGCCGCTGGTCACAGCTAGGCGCAGGGCTCCGGGGCGGGCGGTGAGGCGGTCGGTCACCCGGTCCCACACCAGGCGGGGGCGCAGCTCGGCGAAGTCTTCGCTGGGGTAGCGGCCGGACAGCATGTCCAGCACGGCACGCAGAGTCGCGTCGCCGAGGGTGGTGAACGGGGCGGCTCGGCGCACCGTGCGGGCCAGGTCTTGCACGCTCCAGTCGTCCACGGCGACCATGGCCACGACCTGCTGGGCGAGCACGTCCAAGGGGTTCGCCGGGACGTGCAGCTCTTCGATCGCCCCGGCCGCCATGCGCTCGGCGATCACCGCCGCGGCCACCAGCTCGCCGCGGAACGTGGGGAACACCACCCCCCGCGACACTGCGCCCACCTGGTGCCCGGCCCGTCCGATGCGCTGCAGCCCGCTGGCCACCGACGGCGGTGCGCCGACCTGCACGACGAGGTCCACCGCACCCATGTCGATCCCCAGCTCCAACGAGCTGGTCGCCACGACCGCTGGCAGCAGACCTGCTTTGAGCTCGGACTCGGTTCGGGTGCGCTCGGCGCGCGACATCGACCCGTGGTGCGCACGGGCCAGCACCACAGCGGCGTCACGGGTGTCGACACCCGCGCTCGTGCCGGACTGCGCCGAGATCTCGGCAGGGTGCACCGCCTGCGGGTCAGGGACCGCACCGCCGTGCCGTTCAGCCCAGATCTCGTTGATCCTGCTGGTCAGACGTTCAGCCCCGCGCCGGGAGTTGGTGAACACCAACGTGGACCGGTGAGCCGCCACCAGATCGACCACGCGCTCGTGGACGTGCGGCCACACTGACGACGACCGGACCGCGCCGCCTTCCGCGGGCACCGCCATCGCCGACGACCGAACCGCGCCGCCGGCCGCGGGCACCGCCATCGCCGACGGTGTCGACCAGTTCTCCGGCATCCGCGCTGACGGGGCCCCGTCCCCACGCCCCGCCCGGGGTGCCCGGCGCATCGCTGCGTTGGCGGAGGCGGGCAGGACATCGGGTTCCGAGGCGGAGGTCAGGTCGGACAGGTCGGGCACGGCGACCGCGACCTGGACCTCGATCTGCTTGGTCGACGGTGGGGCGACGACGGTGACTGCCCGCCCCCCATCGTGCGGTTCGCGCCCCCCAGCCAGGAAACGGGCGACCGTCGTCACCGGCCGGACCGTTGCCGACAACCCGATGCGCTGGACCGGCCCGTCGTCCGCCAGCTCGTCGAGCCGTTCCAGCGACAACGCCAGGTGCGCCCCACGTTTGGTGCCCGCCAGTGCGTGGATCTCGTCGACGATGACGGTCTGCACCCCCGCCAGCCCCGCCCGTGCCGCCGACGTGAGCACCAAGAACAACGACTCAGGCGTCGTGATGAGCACGTCCGACGGTCGCGTCGCGAACGCCCGGCGCTGCGCAGGCGGTGTGTCCCCTGTGCGGATCGACACGCTCACGTCGTGCAGCGCGACCCCCGACCGTGCCGCCGCCTGACCGATCCCCACCAGCGGAGACCGCAAGTTCCGTTCCACATCCGTGGCCAGCGCTTTCAACGGCGAG
>Ga0123353_10013777_pt1 | contig 11603 bp, 10 predicted proteins | sample TergutLab28metaG_3_FD_92763 | JGI IMG/M metagenome (GOLD analysis project Ga0123353, IMG submission 92763) | Labiotermes labralis P3 segment gut microbial communities from Petit-Saut dam, French Guiana - Lab288 P3 | ecosystem: Host-associated > Arthropoda: Insects > Digestive system > Gut ... | reverse complement strand
TCAGAGACCTGTACATGTACTCCGACCGTGCAAGGGGACCGGAAGGTTTCATCCTCGCATACGACAACGCCTACAAGATCGGTGAGGCAATCGTCAAGGAAGGAAAAGACCTGTACCGCAGAGCAAGGGCAGCCGGTATCACGGGCGGTAAGCTCATACAGGAAGGCTTCAAGAACAAAGAGCTCCTGCTGACAGCGAAGCAGAAAGATGTCCTCGACAAGATCGTCAAGACACTTGAAGCGCTGCCGGAAGAGGAGAGCAAGTTCGTCGAGAAGTGCCTGAAGGACTACGCAGACGTACCCGCGTTCGACAAGAAGAACTACGAACTCTAAAGTTTCCGAAGTTCTCCAATCAAACTTTTTACCATCATTTTTATTATTTTCATTCAGAAAGAATATGTTTGGTTATCAGGTCGTCAATGGTCAACTTATCAGGTTCGATCAACGGGCAACATACGAAAAAATCGTTAAACCTGCGATGGAAATACTTCACAACAATAAATTCAAAGGTGCAGAGAATGAATTTATCCCTTCCTATCTTGGAACGAACTTGAGTGGCATAGAGAATATTCTTTCACAAGGAGTAAATGCGTTAAGAAATCACTTGGGCGGACATGGTCAAGGGGCATCAATCAAAGATGCGGATGCCGAGTTCGTAGAGTTTGCAATAAATGCGGCGACAACGAACATATTATTTCTTGTAAGGCTTTATGAAAGACATTCCGGAAGGAATGGATCTCACCTACCGTGAAACCATCGTTTCCGCAGGATTGGTGAAAGAAATAAAAATGAAAATGGGATGGAAAGAGGTTATTTGCACATCTCGTAGCCAAGATCGAACGCTTTCGCGTTCACTTCTCTGAACTCTTCCGGTGCCAAGGCGAGAAGGGCTTCCCTTATCGATTCTTTGGACAACGGGAATCCTTTCGCCGCCGCAGCGGCTCCGATCATGACAGCGTTCGTGGCCACAGCCTTCCCTGCCTTCAAGGCAACGGAGGTCGCATCAATTTTTATGATATTCTTCGTCACCTCGGACATGGCCGTAATGATGTCGTCCACCTTCGGATACGTGTCAAGGCCGGCGGTCACGGTTGAGGGATAGATCGGATCAAGATTGACGACCACTACTGTCGACTTGTTGCCGAGAGGGAGATTCCTGCATGCTTCCGCCGGTTCAAAACCGAGGATCATGTCTGCTTCGCCTTTAGCTGCAAGCGGACCTCTGACATTGTCTCCGATGCGCAGTGTCGAAACTACGCTTCCGCCTCTCTGCGCCATTCCGTGCACTTCCCCCATGGCCACGTTGAGGCCGGAGTTCATTGCCGCGGTTCCGAGGACCATGGATGCCAGGATAACGCCCTGGCCTCCCACACCTGCCATCTGAATGGTATATCTCATGCTTTCACCCCTATTGCTTTACGAGGACATACACGACCGCACATCATGCACCCTATGCACTGTTTCTCGTCTATTACGATCTTACCGTCAGTCTTGACAAGTGCAGGACACGCTATCGTCGTACTGCATACGGAACAGCCTGTGCATTTTGTTGCATCGACCTTACACATTCCGGGCGGAAGCATCTTGTTTTTCCTCAGGTCGAGGGGACACGAACGTTTTGCAACGACAACCGACAGACCATCGTACTTCAATGCGCGCACCATAACGTCATGCGCCGCATCAACGTCATACGGGTCAACCGTTTCCACGAAATCGATACCGAGGCCTTTCACAAGCTTTTCGATATCCATCGGTTCCGTTTTACGGGTTCCGTGCTTCCTTCCCGTTCCCGGGTGAGGTTGATGACCGGTCATCGACGTTGCACGGTTGTCCAATATCACCGTTATGAACTTATGATCATTGAACACTGCGGACACAAGCGGTGCGATACCCGTGTGGAAGAACGTGGAATCTCCGGAGAATGCGATCACCTTTTGATCCGTGGCAGTAGCGAAACCTCCCGCCGCGCCTATTCCTCCTCCCATGCATAATATCATGTCCGCCATGTAGAACGGCGCCTGTCCGCCGAGCGAATAGCAACCGATATCGGAACTGTAGATAACGTCTTCCTTACCGACCGCTTTCTTCACCGCATGATATATACCGCGGTGCGGGCACCCCGCACACATGGTCGGCGGGCGCAACGGAAGTTTGATATCCGCCGCAGGCAAAGATTCCGGACTCTTTTCAACGGTGACGAGTTTCGATAACAGCGATATGACATCCGGATCGAACTCAAACGCCATCGGAAGGTCCCCCGACCTCTTGCCGTGTATCGCCACACTGAGGTTGTTCTGTTTGGCGATACGCATTACCTGGTCTTCGAGATAAGGTTCCAACTCTTCAACGACAATTATTTTTTCCTTGTCCTTCATGAACTCGGCGATCTTCTTCTCCGGCAAAGGATTCGTGAACCCGAGTTTCATTATCGCCGCGCCTTTGACTCCCTCTTTTACATAGGTGTAAGCGACGCTGGATGTTATTATTCCGATCTTTCCGCTGCCTTCCACATAATTGAGTTCGGATTTCTCGGAAAGCTCGGCGGCTTTCTTGTTAAGTTCAAGCAACCTTATCCTGTTTGTTCTCGCATTTGACGGGATGTTAACGAACCTTTTGACATCGCGCTCGAAGCGGGACTTCTTCGGAATATCTTTTATGTCGCCTATGTTGACTATTCCTCTGGCATGGTTTATCCTCGTGGTCGTTCTGAAAAGAACGGGCAACGTCAGTTCTTCGGACAGATCGAATGCAGCTTTAATCATCTCCTTCGCTTCGGAAGGAGTTGAAGGCTCCAGCATCGGAAGCAACGCCAATTTTGAATAATGTCTGTTATCCTGTTCGTTCTGAGAACTGTGCGCGGAAGGATCGTCCGCGGTAAGTATTACCATACCGCCTTTCACTCCTCCGTATGCCAGCGTGAGCATCGGATCGGCGGCAACGTTGATTCCGACGTGTTTCATGAACGCAAAGGCCCGCACACCCGACATCGCCGCCGCGGATGCGATCTCCATTGCAACCTTCTCATTTGCGGAGAATTCGAAGAACATACCGTAATCGGAAGCTATTCTCTGCAGATTATTCCCGATTTCGGACGACGGCGTTCCCGGGTAGGTGGCAGCAAAGCCGACACCCGCCTCAATAACGCCGCGAGTTATCGCATCGTTGCCCAGAAGCAACTCCTTCTTTCCCTTACAACTTATCCCCGACATATGTTACCCTCTGAAATTGACCGTACTATCCATGATGGGATTTAAAAATTATCATGCTACTGAACCGCAATAGATATTAATGAATTACAGATTGAACAGATTACGCGAGGGTAGTTAAGCTTGGCCAAAGACGCGGGACTTAGGATCCCGTCCTCAGCGGTTCGGGGGTTCAAATCCCTTCCCTCGCACCACGATCGTACAGACCTTCTTCCGTGCAACAATTTTACATATTTCATTTTCCGTGTCAGATCCGCTCGGAATAAGCGTCAAAGGGTTGAGCTCGGGACTCGATGTCATCGGGAATCGATCCCGTACCCGAACGGTATAATTTCCGATTCGTCCGCGTTCCGAAAACATCCGTTACGGATCGACGATAATGATTGAGGTAAACGGCCCCGTTCCGATGAAAAGTTTTATTTCGATTGAACATGTCCGGGAAACAATGGATGCGGAAAAGGCGTTCGAGAGCATACGGACGGACATAAAAGACGGTAAATACGATGATGCGAAGCTGAAGGTGAAAGAGATCGCCGACGGCGTTGACAACGTGAACACGCTTTTGAAATGCGCATCATTGCTCAAAGTGGTGGAAGACGAGGAAGGATGCCGTGATATACTGCGACGCATCGCCGCATCCCCGATCCGAAAAGAAGAAAGAATGAACATCGCGCTCTCCCTGAGAAATCTGGGAAGGCCGGATGATGCGTACGAGTTCATGAAAGGTGAAGAGGAAACGGACGATCTGTTGCGGGAGAAAGCAAGAACCCTTCTGCTGATGGGCGAAGGCGAAGAAGCACTTTCGAACATCGAAAGATTATCGTCGCGCACATCGAAGGATGATATACTTCTGTCCGAGATACTGTGTTCAACGGGAGAATTCAAAAAAGCATACGAAATTTCTTCCCGATCGGTAAAAGACAACAGATCATACGATTCGTTGGTGAATCTCTGTACGACTCTGGCACTCATGGGAAAGAGTAAAGAAGCCGTAAAAACGGCCAAACAGAATCTCAAAGGTGAGAAAGATGCGGATTCGCTCGCATTGGCCGCATACGTGATGAGGATCGACGGACGGACGGCACCCGCGGTCGCGTATGCGTACCGCGCGCTCAACGCGGATCACACGCACAAAGGCGCACTGGAAACAATGGCCCTGTGTTTCATAGAAAAATCACGTTTCACCGAAGCCAAGTTGCTTGCGGGCGGAATAAACGAAAAATACCCGGGAGATCCCGCCGTGATCCGAATACTGGATGCGTGCAGGGAAGCGTCAAAGTGATTATTTACTTACCACACGTTTCTTCCTTTCGAGTTTTCTCACTTCGATGACGGCGACGGAAACGGAAAGGATTATGCTGAGAATACAGACAACAAAAAAAATGTTCGGTATCGAACCGAGTATGCTGTCTCTGTTCAGAGAACTGTATTCGCTTGACGAGAATACCGAAAGAAATGTTTCGTTCCTGAGGAAATCGAAGAAACCGCCCAGGTGCGTCCACGTCGTATATACGGCGGGATCGAAAAGAGCTCCCGCCCATTTACCTAAAAGGTCCGACAGCGACGGGCCGCCCGAACCCGCGTGTTCGGATGCGGATGCGAACGGAGACAACATTAGAAATGACACTAAAGAGAAAAATCCGGCGCACAGCGATATGTATAGTTTTCTCATGTTCCGCAGGTGTATCAGCGTGCAACGCATTGATAAAACTTACCTTTCGCGTGTTTCGTGAGCACCTTTATATCATCGGTGGTCAATCAAAGAAGCATGTGGAAGCAGCTGGACGAGGGATTCTGGGAAAAGAACCGCAATTCCAAGACGGATTCGGTGACCGAAGACGTCCTTAAAATAATAGACGCGGTGAGAAAGGACGGCGACAAGGCACTCATTGAATTGGCAAAAAAGTTCGATAAGGTCGACATAGATTCCGTGACGGTATCAAGGGACGAGATAGATGACGCTTACGACGAGGTCGATGAGAAGCTGATAGATGCACTGGAATCAGCCGCGGCCAATATCCAAAGATTCCACGAGATGCAGCTTGATCCGGATCTCAGAATGTTCGAGACCGCTCCCGGAGTCATATTGGGAATAAAGAGCACCCCGCTTGAGAGGATAGGCGCATATATTCCGGGAGGTCGCGCATCATACCCCAGCACCGCACTGATGAGTATCATACCCGCAAGGGTCGCCGGTGTCGATGAGGTCATTTGTTGCACACCGCCGCTCGTCAAGCCGATCACATTGGTTGCGATGGACATAGCCGGTGCCGATGAGATATACGCGGTCGGCGGAGCTCAGGCGATAGCCGCCATGGCGATAGGAACGGAATCGATGGAACCCGTGCAGAAGATAGTCGGACCCGGCAATCTTTACGTCACGGTTGCCAAGATGTTGCTCAGGGGCAACGTGGAAATAGACTTCCCGGCAGGACCGAGCGAAATAGGCATAGTTGCCGATAAAACCGCCGATCCGGCATTCGTTGCGGCCGATATACTCGCGCAGGCCGAACACGATCCGTCATCGGCTTGCATACTCGCAACGGATGACGCATCATTGCCGAAAAAGGTCTGGTCTCACGTGGAGAGTATGATGTCCTCATCTCCGAGACTGAAAATAATAAAGGAGGCGTTGAACAACTCCGGATATATGATCAAGAATTCGGTGGAAGAATGCATCGAGGCGATGAACGAAATGGCACCGGAACATCTCTCTCTCCAGGTCGCGGACTCAATGGCGGCACTGAACATCGTCAGAAACGCCGGCTCAATATTCATAGGCCCGTATTCTCCGGTCGCCGCCGGTGATTACGCGTCGGGAACGAACCACATACTTCCGACGGCGGGGAACGCCGCAGTATCGTCCGGACTGAATGTCGCACATTTCAGGAAAACGTCAACTCTGCAAATGATGTCCAAAGAAGGACTCGAGGAGATGGCATCCGTGATAGAGACGATTGCGGAGGCGGAGGGTTTGACGGCGCACAGAGACTCCGTCAGGATAAGGTTCAGAAAGTAACGCCGATGTTTCCCCATCGCTTTCTTTGAGAGTTGAACGGAATTGTTTCGATCCGTGCGAACAGCATTCGAGTATCGGGAAGAACCGATCTCCGGATTTGTGAAAAAGAACACGTTATATATTGAAAGTGTGTTTCGGGAACGTTACAGGAGACGAACCCTTGCAACGGCTCTCGAGAGTCGCTCGTCTCTTGTTCCATTTATCCGTCATATCCTTTCTCGTCTATTCTCATTTCGTGTATGCCTTTCATGAACAATGCCGATGACAACTCATCTTTTTTTGCCGTGAGCATGTCTATGGTGTCCGGCGACGTAAGAAGATTGGCGCAACCGTCACGCAACCTCATCCTTATCTGCCCGACGAGAGAAATGTTCCGTATGATCTCTTCACATTCTTCGATCAATCGTATGGCGGCATCATCGAACGGAACTCCCTCCGGGATCCGGGTGGCCATGCATGTTTCTTTCTGAACATCTATGTTCAGTTGAAGATCATCGAACATTTTTCTCACGACGGTACGTTCAAACTCCAGTGATCTCAGCGGACTGAGTATCCCGAACTCGGATGCCGCTTTCCGCCCGGGCCTTTCCTCACTTCTGTCGGATATGTTCTCTCCGTCCAAACAAACGGAATATCCGTTCAACGATGCCGTTCGCCTGACCTCGGAATATATCGCTTTTTTGCAGAAATAACATTTTTCGGATGTGTTGTCACGAACGCCCGGCATATCTTCCCATTTCAATTTCACGGTTATCATTTCGGTACCGAGTTTTTTTGCGACATTTTGCGCGATGATCCTTTGACGGGTTGAAAGCATGGGAATGTCCGCGAACACCGCAATATGGTCTTCCGGCAACACTTCGACGGCGGCCGCAAGCACAACAGTACTGTCGATGCCGCCGGAGAACGACACGACCGCCTTTTTCATCGATGCCATATGTTTGCAGAGGAGGGACCATTCCTTCATGTCATTCACGTTCGTCTCCAGGCGGTTCAAAAATATATAACGGTGCTCTTGCTACGTTATTCGGACCGAGCCTTTCGAGAACAATTCCTCGGGTGAAGACAGAAAGTTAAGATATTGTTGTAACGTTCTCCATACATGGATATCAAGGATGTTTTGGAATCTTTGAAGAATAATGAGATGACCCTTGATGACGCAGAGAAGATATTGCGGATGGATTACGTTGAAAGGGTGAACGGGCACACGGTATTCGATCACGGCCGCAAAATGAGAAAGGATATACCGGAAGTCGTTTACGCGCTCGCAAAGACACCGAAGATGGTGGCCGATGTTGCAAAAAGGATCCCGAAAGGAAAATTCCTTCTGATCTCAAGAGCATCAAAGGAACATTATGATGCCGTTGCCTCCGCGGTTACCGAAAATGAGGTCACGTATCATGAGGACGCCTTGATGATATCCGTCGGGAAGCCGGACGGAAAGGAAAAGAAAGGATTGATAGGCATATTGACCGCGGGTTCGTCGGACATACGTGTTGCGGAGGAAGCCAAACTGATGGCGGAATCGATGGGATGCAGATGCGTAACATCGTACGACATAGGAGTGGCGGGAGTGCACAGAGTTCTGGAACCGATGAAAGCGATGCTGAACGATGACGTTGATGTGATAATAGTCGTTGCGGGAATGGAGGGAGCGCTTCCGTCATTGATCGCTTCATTGTCGCCCGCTCCCGTCATAGGTGTGCCCGCATCCACGGGATACGGATACGGCGGCAACGGAGAAGCGGCACTGATGTCAATGCTTCAGACGTGTTCTCCGGGATTGGCGGTCGTTAACATAGACAACGGCATAGGCGCAGGTTCGATGGCGGCCATAATAAGCAAACGAAGACAAAGATGATGAACAAAGACACAGCATTCTTTGATGCGATGGCGGAGAAGAATTCCGCCGCACGTTCCGGATCATGCATAGTTTGCAAAGGATCGAGGATGCTGTGCGGCAAAAATCGTTGCCCGCTGATGATCAAGTTCTATTCGCAACACAAGACAATGAAGCTGATCGATGCGAAAGACATGGAAGGATGCAGCCCTCCGGCAGTGTTCGTCGGTCGTTTCGGCTATCCGAAGGTCGAGATCGGACCTTTGATTCCTCCGATGTTCGGTGACACATCGTTGATGGATAAGCCCGAATTCTGGATAGGGAAGAGCATCGATGAGATCGTTGATTTCAGATTCAATCTCGTACGCGGCAAGTACAGGATAGACGCAAGAAACTTCAAAGAAGGCGGAAGGATCGTCGATAACGTTCAAGAGTTGGCTTTAACGGAAAGGCCGCTGGAGGTTGAAGCTTCATTCACACAGAAGCCTCGCGGGCGCGTCATACTCGACGATGAGATACAGCCTTTCGGACCTTCGGCAAAGATGGAGAAGATGACAATCGGAAATCCGAAATTTGAACGCAATTTGGAAAGATCGTTCTATGACACGGATATGCGCGCCGCCGACGCAGTACTGTCCGCTTACAGAAACGGAACGTTAATCTCGGAGATACAGAAAGCATTCGCCGTCGGAACGATGGGCGTTGAAAAGAACAGAAGATTCGTGCCCACGAGATGGAGCATAACCGCCGTTGATGACATGATAGGCAAAGACCTTCTCAAAACGACGAAACACAACGACACGATAGACGAATTCCGCATATACCGGTGGGAGCAACTGGATAACAGATGGTGCATACTTCTTATGCCGTGCTCATGGAGATATGAGCTTATAGAAGCATGGTATCCGAACACGACGTGGAACCAGGGCGGACACGGTGTAGAGATAATATCCGATCATGAATTCTACGAAGGCCGTACGGAATATGCGCACATAGGCGGCTGCTATTATGCGGCAAGGATGGCGGTGAACGAATTGCTCATGCGCGAAAAGAAGCAGGCAGGCGCGGTGATATTCAGGGAGGCGCATTCCGGATATGTTATGCCGGTGGGCGTTTGGAACGTACGCGAGAACGTAAGGGCCGCATTGAAGACGCGGCCTAAAAAATATGAAACGATGGAGGCCGCGCTTCAGCACGTTGACAAAATGATGGACATACCCAGAAAGACATGGATCGCCAATTCCGGCATACTGAGGGATTGGCTCACGCAAAGGAGGATATATGACTATATCCAGCCTTCTTGATTTCACCGACGGGAAAGGATGGAACGGAAAATATGAGATATTGCGATGCAGGAAAGCGTTATCGCCGTCGAAACTTCCCGGAATAGATCATTCATTGAACCCGTACGGCGGATGCGAGCATCAATGCCTTTACTGCTATGCGCCGGAAGTGACGTACACGGAATGGGATGACTGGAACATCATCAAAATAAAATCGGGGATCGAAAGCAGACTGGGAAAGGAATTGGCGGCGATAAAGGGAACGGTGGGCATCGGAACGACCACCGATCCTTACCAACCTGCCGAAGAAAGATTCGAACTTACAAGAAAATGTCTGATAAAGCTCAAGGAGAAAGGAATAAGGATACACATTCATACGAAATCCGATCTGATACTTCGCGATGTTCACATACTGAAAGGAACGGAAGGAGATGTCGGCATTACGGTAACATCACTTGATGAAAACGTCTCAAAGCGCATTGAACCCGGGGCACCGTCTCCGTCAAGAAGATTCCGTGCATTGAAAGAACTGACGGACGCGGGCATCGATACGTATGCGCTCGCAGGCCCCGTGTTGACTGTATTGGAAGGTCATGAGGACGAATTCACGGAAGCGATAGTTTCAACGGGTACGAAAAGAGTATACTTGGATACATTGAACGGCCGTCCGTTGCTTAACGAACGCATGAGAAGAGCAGGAACGGAAGGATCAGCGAAAGCGAAGGAGAAGATAAGGCATCTGGCAACATCCTGCGGATTGAAGGTCTTCGATGTTTTTTGATGGTGACATCGTTGTTCGGAACATATAATATAACACGCAAAGCGATGATGTCAATGCGACACTTAATATAGAAGAACAAAATTACGTTTCCTTCAGAATTAGGAGAGTACATTACATGTATGGTTCCGGCAATCAACCAATTATAGTGCTCAAAGAAGGCACAGAGAGAAGCAAAGACAAGGAAGCACAGTTCAACAACATCGCCGCCGCAAAGGCCGTGGCGGATGCAATAAGATCGACGCTCGGACCGAAAGGGATGGACAAGATGCTCGTTGACACGATCGGTGATGTCATAGTCACAAACGACGGTGTCACGATCCTCAAAGAGATAGACGTTCAGCACCCGGCGGCAAAGATGGTCGTCGAAGTCGCGAAAACGCAGGACGATGAGTGCGGTGACGGTACGACGTCCGCCGTCGTCCTTGCCGGTGAACTCCTGAAGCAGTCCGAGTCGTTGATCGACTCCAACGTTCACCCGACCGTCATAACGAACGGCTACAAACTTGCAGCCGCCAAGGCCGCGGAGATACTGAACGGCATGTCCGTGAAGGCCGACGACAAGAGGGTCAAGAAAGTGGCGATGACCGCGCTTACCGGCAAGTCGATCGGCGGAGAGGGCGACTATCTGTCGGACGTCGTCGTAAAAGCGGCGAAATCCATACTGGATGACGGTAAAGTTAACGTCGACAACATCAAGATAGAGAAGAAAGTGGGCGGCGTCATAAGGGACACCTACATGGTAGAGGGCATCGTAATAGACAAGCAGAGGGTACACCCGCGCATGCCCAAGAAGGTCGAGAACGCCAAGATCGCACTGCTCGCGGTGCCGATGGAGATAAAGAAAACAGAGATGGACGCACAGATCAGCATCCACGACCCGACGGCCATGGCAGCTTTCCTCGCGGAAGAGGAGTCCACGCTCAAAGCGATGGTCGACAAGGTCAAGGCGGCCGGTGCGAATGTTGTGTTCTGTCAGAAGGGTGTTGACGATCTCGTGCAGCACTACATGGCCAAACAGGGCATCTTCGGATGCAGGCGCCTGAAGCAGACCGATCTGGAGGCACTCGCAAAGGCCACCGGCGGCAGCATAGTGGGCAACATAGCCGAACTGACGGCGAAGGACCTCGGCAACGCCAAGACGGTCGAGGAGAGGGCAGTGGGCGCTGAGGACATGACGTTCATCACCGGCTGCTCCAACCCGAAGGCCGTATCGATAGTGATACGCGGCGGTACCGAGCATGTGATGGACGAGGTAGAGCGTGCGCTGCACGATGCGATACGTGTGGTCGGCGTCGCGATGGAGGACGGCAAGGTCGTCGCAGGTGCGGGCGCACCTGAGATAGAGCTTGCGCTGAGGCTCTCCGAGTACGCGTCATCGGTCGGCGGCAGGGAGCAGCTGGCGATAGAGGCGTTCGCCAAGGCGATGGAGATCATCCCCTGGACCATATCCGAGAACGCGGGAATAGACAGCATAG
>Ga0123353_10013776_pt1 | contig 11604 bp, 8 predicted proteins | sample TergutLab28metaG_3_FD_92763 | JGI IMG/M metagenome (GOLD analysis project Ga0123353, IMG submission 92763) | Labiotermes labralis P3 segment gut microbial communities from Petit-Saut dam, French Guiana - Lab288 P3 | ecosystem: Host-associated > Arthropoda: Insects > Digestive system > Gut ... | reverse complement strand
TTATGTGTGTGTGATTGTGTGTGTGTGTGATTATGTGTGTGTGTGATTGTGTGTATGTGATTGTGTGTGTGTGTGATTATGTGTATGTGATTGTGTGTGTGATTGTGTATGTGTGATTGTGTGTATGTGTGTGTGTGTGATTGTGTGTGATTGTGATTGTGTGTGTGTGTGTGTGATTGCGTGGTTGTGTGTGTGTGTGATTGTGTGTGCGTGTGATTATGTGTGTGTGATTATGTGTGTGTGTTTGTGAGATTATGGTTGTGTGTGTGATTGCGTGATTGTGTTCGTGTGTGAATGTATGTGTGTGTGTGATTATGCGTGTGTGATTATGTGTGTGTGTGTGATTATGTGTGTGTGTATGTGTGTGTGTGTGTGTGTGGGTGGGTTTGTGTCTCAACACAAAGGCGGCCTAGGACCGTGTGGGGCTGTTGTACGACAAAAAAAATGTAAGGACTGCTGTCTGTATGTGATCCAAATTACAACGTTCATCTATCCGGCCGCTCTACAGTAGCTTCGTTTACATCCCACAATCCCTTAATGGTCCCAGTTCTATTTTTATATTTCTTTTTGAAATATTTGCTTTTTAATAACCGTACAGTATGATGTTTATTCATGGAATTTTGAAGGTACGAGAAACCACCAAACATCCTGAAGCTTGTACGTATTTTTTGCTATTATTATTACATTACTAGCCTATATTTGTTGCTGATGTCACGTATTTTTTAATGCACGCCTGTTGCAGGATTTTATTTCTTGGCAATATTTCTGAAAACTCTATTATTATTATTATTATTATTATTACTATTATTATTTTTATTCATGGTGGTGGTCGTGGTGTTGGTGTTGGTGGTAGTAGTGGTAGTAGTAGTAGTAGTAGTAGTAGTAGTAGTAGTAGTAATATCCTCATCGTCCTCATTGACACCAAGATACGGTTAGATAATTACGTAGAATTTTGTACAATGCACCCGTTACCGGATATTTTGTGAGTTGGCTCATAGGAAATGGTTTTTGGTTAAGTATGACAAAAACAAAATGGTTTTCTTTAGAAAGCCTGAATAACAAATATACACAAATATGATGTCAAGACAAAGGAACAGTCGGTAAGAAATATAACCTTCATCAGGCAAATATTTTGTGCTGCGAATGTACTGTTCAAAGCATCTGGAAAATTCTGCGTTGTTTAGGTACAGCACTGGAACATTTTCCTTAAATTGGTAACAAATACTTAAGTTTAATGTGACCGCCCTCTACAGTGGTACGACGGCCAGTAAGGTTGCATAAAATATGGTCATTTTACTAGGTTGACAATCGTATAAACGGAAAATATTGGACTGGGTTCTGTTCCTCCCAAAACCGAAGGAACTTCTGGCTCAGGAGGTATTATTTAGTTAACGCATGTATTCAAATACTGACAAGGATTTAGAAATTGTGAATGGGTGTGTCCCATATCTTCGCGATAACCAAGACTTTCTATGATATTATATGCTGTTCTGAGAGTAAAACAAGAAGTTTCTTAAAACTCTCCACCATGTACTAACAAAAATACAGTCGAATGTATCACCCACACACAGCATGTATAAAATTCTCAATGCGATGTACTTGTGGGCCAGGGACTGACCGTAATACGAATTTCAGCAATGGATCATTCCTGTTAGTCTGCAGCCACTTCAAATAATGATAACATTCTCTTACTGTATATATATATATATATATATATATATATGATATGTGTCCAATTCCAGATTTTTCTTATTTTTTATGTACCAAGAGTCTGTTTGGATTTCTTGACTTCAACTGACATGCATGCCAAAGTAATTGGATGCTTCTAGCTTTGACTAGTCTGAAGTGTAGGCCCACATTAGTCACATGCAAAAATCATAAAATTTTCCTTTATGAACATCAACATAATATTTTCTTTTTCCCAAAGCAATCTTTTAGACCCTAGCCTGGCTCTGAACACTGTTTCTTAAAAGAGTACACTCATATAAATGTGACTGTTGGAAACAGACGTCTTGGTAGCTTATATTGCTTGTGTTTTGGTTTTGTCGAAGGCGTGTTGAGTGTTTTTATCATGTCTGTTATTACTAAAAATTTTAGAAATTTTTGGAAGCCTTGTTTTGAACATTTCAAAACCTTTGTTCTTTACCGCCATGACACAAGATCACGCAAAGAACAGCAGCACTCTGCAACGTCTGTTTGGCTATCTCAACTTGTCATCAGAAACAGGAAGCTCTCGTGCTTTGCATTTCCAGCAAGCAATTTCGGAGAAAATGTTTGCTGGAATTGCTATGCTATGCTATGCTATGTACAGAGGGGCGTTGTTCGGTGCTGTTAGTAAGTTTTCATGTCTAGATCCATAGTATTAATAAAAGGAAGAATGTGAAACAGGCACCATATGTGTTGGATTGTGGTGGGAGAATTCCTGTTTAAAGATTAACCTTTTCAAGTCTAGTTTAACCTAAAGTAACATTTAAAACCCCTGCTTTTGGTCACATAATGTATATGTGTGCTTCCTCTGATTCTCAAATTCAGTATCGATATTTCCATACATTTCATTTACTGAATGCCTTCTCTGTGAGGTAGGAAATAATTTTTTACATGAAAAATAAAGTCAACTTTTAAGAGAAGTGGCCAAAATAGGTACTTTGAAAGAGAGCAATGGCCTTTCGGATACTGAAAAGAGTGGATAGAAAATTACTGTCACATAACAGTCTTCAAAGGTAGTTTATTTACTAGATAATTTTTTAATGTACTTTTCTGGGTTTGTGTGCAACATACAGGAATTTTAATGAGAAGAAACCAAAGGTGATGTAACTGGAAAAATGTGTGTGAAATTTACTGGGCAAATTAACCCAGCCGCGGTCTTGCTGTCAATTATCAGAATAAAATATTTTTAATTTTAGACGCAAACTTTTATTATTATCAAGGTAGGATGTCGATTTAAAATTAATGTGCTTAGTCTACCACACCAACCAAATGCTCAAAGACGTCTCTCCTACACGATTCGGTACAAGTGTCCCACTTCCAGGGGGCACAAAGTGCCTTCATTTAAAAGCAACTGCCAGAATTAGACTATTACTTACAAGGTTCTATAGCCTGTAGTATCTCCGGATTTGCTACAGGCTGTAAAACTTCGTATGCCTAAATAGTACCTTGTCATTGGCAACCGGTTTTAAAACTACCTTTCTGTGCCCCCTGAAGATAGTACACTTGTTCCGAAATACGTCGGAGATATATCTTTAATATTCATATTTAATTAATGTTGTGCATTCTGTTTGTGCAATAAACTGAGTCCATTCACCAAATAAGTGAAAGGAATGGACGACTTTAAAAGAATGAATTGAACATATTTAAAAATGTTCGCTTTTCTCTCCTTTTTCACGCCATCTGGTCGTCACAATTTACGTCGCGTTCAAGGAAGGTAGTCTTCTTTCTAGCGTCTGTAAGTTTCAGGCACTTCCCTTCTTCAATTGAAAATTGTGTGTGTTGAAAGGTATATAGACAATTATAATTAAAACTTACATTTGTGCTTAATAGCTGCTGTGCAGTGAAAAACAAGATGCATAACTTCCTGAGAGGAGTTTATATTTCTCTGCCTGGTCATTTGCTTTAGTTGCTTGTTATATTATCACACTTTGTTTGAATTATTCTGTTCTCGTTCATTCGGCTGTTATCTGCCTGCGTTTTACAGTCACTGGTTTTTATCCCAGACGCTTTTTGGCGCGTTCGCAAAATCGTGAAAAGTGACTATTAGCTTCGTCATGTCTGTCCGTCCTTCTGTCTGTCCATCCGCCCGTCTGTCCACATGGAACATCTCGGCTCCTACTCGACGGATTCTTATGAAGTTTGATATTTGTGTTGTGTTCGAAAAACTGTTGCAAAATTCAAGTTTCATTAAAATCGGACAAGAATAACGATTAATTTACACAAAAACCACTAGAGATTTTTTTATCTTTTCTCTCTCAATTCTTCTTAGAATGAAAATTTTTTTCAGATGAAAGTTGTAGAAACAATCAAAAGACATTTTATGTTCAATAACTTTATTCGAAAGGCATGCCGTTAATGAGATATGTGTAAAAATATTGTAGAGCTTGACAGGCCACGGATAACACTATAATAAGGTACATGCGCATTGTATACTGGATACCCAAGGCTACAAATACACACCCAGATTATGTAATACTTACTGCTTGTCTATTGCAACAATAGTTCCACGAACGCGCCCGTGTTACGTTATACGTACGTTACCTGTCTTGTTAATTATAACTCTAAAATGCTTTCTTAAAGTAACAGATTTTATTCTGTCACTGTTTAAATAATTTGTAATGTATGCTTATATGTTGCCTTAGTCTATGGCTTCATGTATAGGCGGTAAGTGTATTAATTCTTGGCTGTAGTTCAAGTGTTACACAATGATTTGTTTTTCTGGCAAATTACGAGAATGAGTAAAGGCGTGAATAGTTTTAGCCTGTTTGTAGGACACACGTATATAAAGAAGAATGTCAGAAGGCGCCGTAACACGTTTTCAGACATTATCCAATCTATGATCTTAGTAAAATAGGCAACCTCGACGTCTCTAAATCACTTCGCTAGTTCCGTCGGGAACAATGTTTTCTATAAGACAGAAACTTTCTTTTCCCTGTAGTTATTTCAACTTGGAAAACAAATGCTTTGAATTCTTGAAATATAGAGGGTTGTTTGACCGTGCATCTTCCTCATGAAATAATATGAAATGCCAACTTAATGCATCTAGGTAATATTATTGCTGTATTCTTAGCTCGACATGTTACCTTATTATTGTTCTTAGTTGGCCTGAAGATGGCCGGTCACGGCCGAAACATGTAGCCAAATACAACCTAATTGTAATTATTGCATCTCGTCTTGATGTATGTTGTGTATTGATGGTACATAATATATTATACAAATTAGATAAAAATTCCTCTACGACTTTAAGTCCAATTTTCGCGAAAGTCTGGCCGTTTAGTTATCTTTTTAAGGAACTAGTTTCCTAATTATTATGAAACTCAGAGAAACGTTTCAAGAACTACGCTTTTCTGAGTGATTACGCGGCGAGTATTGGTACTTTCTTACCGACGCTTCGGAACAACTTTTCTGTCCCAACTTTAAGAGTTAAGAATCCATTCTTGACCCTTAAATTTGGGACCGATATTTTTACCGAAACGTCGGTAAAAAATTTCCACTACTGCCTTCTAAAAACCCGGAAGAGCTCTGTTCTCATCTACTTCGCGGCGGAAGCCTGAAATCGCACAGAGAAAGGGTTTAGTCACTGATATTGGGTTAGAGACAGACTGGCGACGGACAGATTTATGGACGGGTGCACGAGTGGACGTATGGACAGATGGACGGACGGAAGTGGTCTTAACTTACAGCTCTCTTCTTTTGTACTTCGGATAGAGGCCTAATAATTTGACAAAATGTCGTGTTTTAGAGCCATCCACATATGTTCAAACTGAAATTTGTGATCACAGACTGCTCCACTGAATTTAATTTTCATTTTTTATGGTGAAATAACGTCATATGAAGGGAACTAATTTTAGATTTATGTGTTGTGAATTTTAAATAAGCGTAAACAAAACTGTTAATTTTGTCTCAAAATGTTACAGCTTAATACTTGTCTGTGTTCTCTTGGCACTTGATTTTCCCAACAGCTTTGTTATTTATGTAGACCATTGTGAAAACACCACTTCATATTTGAACAAGAAGGCTGACATAAACTGTAATAGGGACAATGTTTTTACTATACGTTTCAGAACCAGTCCTTCTGTGTAGCGTGTTCTAGTTGCAGGGTAGCACCTACCTGTATCAGCCTGGGGGAATATGAGGGACAGCTAGTGAAGTGGTTATGAGGTCATCAGGGTTCCTAATTAAAGTGTCAGGGCATAAGAGTTACGTAAAGCTATCAATCTGTACATTTGCTGCAATAAAAAAATATATCGCCCGTAGGAATGCAAATGATCGGGTTATTTCTCATATTCTACGAATACATTTACTCTCAAATTTAGGGACAAGTTATATGGTGAATTTTCAGGTTTTCTGAAACATCACGCCGTTTCGACTGGACTTTCAAAGACAATAAAATCTATCGAAACTTATTAGTTATTGACTAAGGTTTCGGTGGATTGTAGAGACTTTGAGACGCCAGTGGTTCGAAATGGTGTAATATCTCAGAAGACTTGAATCTGCACCTCATGACTTGACCCTTACTTTGAGAGTAACAAACTTATGCTGTTAGGTTCTCAAGAAAGATTGTTCTTTGTAGAGTTAGTTAGTTAGTTAGTTAGTTAGTTAGCTAGTTACAACATCCTTGCGAACTGTCACGGTTACAGTTCCGTCATGGAATTTCTAATGTGATATACGATTTTAATAATAGAAAGTAAAGAAGTTTTAAAATGAACAAAATCTACTAGATGTACGTGGGAAACGGGATAACTCAGTCGGTATAGTGACGGGGTTACTGTCTAGAAGACACAGGAATCGCGGTTCGAATACTGACTCGGACAGGATTACTTCTTTTCTCCATAAAAAGGCTAGATCAGCTCTGTCTCCCATCCAACTTTTTACTCAACGAGTATAAGGGACTCTTCTCCGAGATGAAAGCGGCCGGAATGTGAAGTTAGAAGCTCATAATTATGTGTACATACATAAGTACGGAGTGGATTTATAACTTGCTCCCGCAAATGTCTTCATGGCATGTACAGAGGCATCTTTGTTTTTACCTTAACTTTTAGTGACAATATGTAAATCGATACGGACCCAACGAGTTTCAGGCGCTGTTTACTGAAGAGCGTTTCGTCCCATACGGCCTAAGTATAAAATTATGAGTGCAATCATTTCTGTTTGAACAGAGTTTTTTACGGAATACACGAGGTTTCCTTACTGAGAAATTTATATAGCAAATTCCTTACCAAAGAAGAATAATCACGCTCTTGTTCAAATTTATTATTCTGTATTATTGATGTGCTTTGTAATGAAACTCTTCCCGACATTTTTCAAGTTTCCCGATTCTGTCATTATTAAATATTTTTAACTCAATCAATTGATTAAATATTTTCATTGGGTTCTTAGTTTCAGTTTCACAGATAAAGGGAACTTATTTTTCCCACCGTGGGACCAAAATATAAACGGTAAAATACGCTACTTTTTGTTTATGGAGCAGTGATTTTTACATTTTTTATTATTAGCAGTAGTATTACTCAAAATAAAATGACAAGCAATAAGCGAAAATGCAGGAATATTATGTATTTATGGGATGTCTCGTGCTAGGTGAAAAAAAGTGCTGTTTTCTCGACTTCATTTCTGAGTGAAGTAATAAAATAAAATGAGGCAGACTAATATATAGACCTCCTGCCTGACATCTTGACACTCTGCAGTCTTCTGAATGTGTACAGAAACAATCTGTAAATTCTTCTTACACTTTACACACCGTCAACGGTTGCACCATCAAAGTGATTCTCTACGCGGATGGCTGTTACCTTCAGTGGCAAAGTTTCCATATCAAAGTCCGTTAAAATCTTTAACTCAGTTTTACAAAAGTTAGGGCCAAACATCGACACTAAAATTTCCAATATGTCCTTAAAACGTAACTATTGTAAGTTTAAGTCATTCTGAATTAGGCAATTATAAATATTTGCGGATTTTATAATACCTTTTTATGTAATTTAATAAAACTATTCAAATTGTATTTATAGGGAATTATTCGGTAGAAAACAAGTATTAACCTTTGTATAAAACTGTAATTTAATTTTAATCCTATTTAGTAATGCAATTCCTACCTCTTCAAAATCTGGAGTTTTAGTACCATTCCCACTTTTTCTTCGTGCCGTGCACAGCGAATATAATACCTTCAACCTTCACTGTATTTGGACTTGATACACATTTACCTTTCAGAAATGAATATACGTACTATTCCAACCTGCTTTGCAATTGGTAATATACAATATATGCCTAAATAATACCGCACACTTAACAAAATTGACTTTCTATGACCTTGCTTTTATCCTTTCATTTTTATTGCATATAGAAGCAACTATTGTATTTAAGCAAATTCTGTGGACGAGTGGTAATGTCTGTGCTGTATGAAACAGGTACAATTGTAAGACAATTCAGTGTAACAGACGCAAACTTAACGTTGACTCTCATGACGTAGAGCAGTTTCAGGTTCTTACGAGTGTAAAAAATTAAGAAAACAAGACGATATGTCCATGCGTTTTTGTCTTCTTAAGCACTGCAATGAACCTGTACAGTGTGGTTGTGTAATTGCATGTGAAAGGCTGTATCCCAATTATCTGTGTTAAATTAAATGGGGAAATGAAAATATTTCGGTGCGGAAAGAAATAAATTTTACATGTTCACTCCAGGCCGCCGCAGTTAATCCTCTCTGGATTATAAAATAAGCACAGAAAGAGAGAGAGAGAGAGAGAGAGCGACAGATAACAAAAAGAAATAAAATTATTTTTGTGGTCTTGCAAGGGACAGAAAAAGTAAAAACAGAAAGATTATAACTGTAAATTATCTGCTGCAGACAATTGCCGCTCGCATTGCACTGCTTTACACGAATATTTTCCCTTCTCTCGCTACGTTTCTAGCAAATAAAAAAAACTGTGATTATTTATTTTACTCCCCACCATCCGCTTTTTTTCCATTAATTTTCTTCTCGTTGTTAGAATATGCTGGGTTGGGATTATCTTAAATTGTATCGGCTGTAGCAAGACTGTGTGTAAATATAGTTGCACTCTGTAATGGTTCTACGTATGACCAATCACGGTATCTGAGGGCATAGTGCTTCTTTTCAACCTCAACGTCTGTAAATGTTCGATTCCAATCTGAAAGTTTTTTCCCTAACTTTCTTGACAACTGTTACGTACCCGTAAATTTCGAACAATACCTTTTCCATATTGCTATCATTTACAAAACTTATTTCCTGAAAATTTATAACTTGGTTAATGAGAAACGTACCTTTAACTGTGAGTATTTCATTTGAAAATTGAGCGATTTCTTACGAATTGAAATTAAATTTCCTACTTACTTATTTTATGCAAAAATAGTCAAATAATTGCAATTACGAAAATTAACTTTAATTTCATTTAAAAATTTATTTCACATCCCACAGTAAACACACTCCGTCTCAGTTACACTATCAGCCAGTTTGAACTGTGTGGAGAGAACATCACATTTAGTTCGGAGGTCTGGATAAGTAATTGTAATGAACCGTGTGGGAAGTGTGAAACACTTTATTTCAAGCTTGATGGTGAATACAAGGAACCCTGGGCTTTGAATGGTCAGTATGACTTCTGCATTAGTTTGTTGTGAATATTACATGTTCAGGGGAAGAAACGAGGTAATTTGTAAACCTCAAGATCTAAATTATTTTAGTATGCGTTCCATCATTTGACTATTTATTCCATCGCCTGAAGAGTATTATAGTCTGTATATGAAAATAAACCGTCATATCTGCAAATGAATTCTGGAAAAATATAATCTTTAAAACAAACAGCTCCTTCATGAGTTTAAATGCACTGTATTCATAATTGTGTTTGCGTGTTTATGTTTATTGCAGTGTAAAAGTATGAATGTCAGGGAGTGTCTGGAAAAATTGTCGTAACGTAGTCGGTATGAAAAATTATTCATTACTGTCTACTTAAACTTTAGAATTATTGTTATTTTATGTATTCTTGTAGTGACAATCGGACGCTGTATTACAATTCTTGCCATATCATAACCTCGGAATAATGATTTTCTGTTTGTAAATGGCTAGTAGAAATTTGCTTTTGCAATGTTCTATATTTATAAATGAATTCAGAATATATATATTTTGTCAGCACTGTAACAATTTCCATTCCTGGTTTCATTTCCAGCCCCTCATATCTAATTCTTAAAATCTTCCCCTTCAACCCCACTACCAAAACTTTCTTATTTACCCCTGAGTTGAAAAGAAAAGAACGAAGAACTAATTTCTTGATAATTTGAAAGTCTGTACCATAGGAACAGATTCTTGGAACAGGTTTAAAAACGGGGAGCTGCAAGGAAAGAAGAAAAGGCAGAACAGAATTGTAAAAGGGAAGATGGAAGAAGAAAAAAAACTTTAATCTGAGCGCCAACCAAAACTCTAATCTTCTTATAGTATTCTTCGTTACTTATTCTTTTCGCTCCGTTTATCTCAAATGCTCCCCCTTTCTTTTAACCACCACCTTTTTCTTTACCGCAGCCATAGTGGTAACCCCCTCCCTCCTGCAAAAACAAACCACTTTCAGATAAAGGAAGGAATGCAAATCAAACGTTTTCTCTGTTCGCTTAAAAAGAAAGAAAGGAAAAAAGATGATGCAAATTGTTCGCATTGTAGATAGGTCCGTATGAAAACAATACGAATTTTAAATAAGTCCCATTCTATTCCTATCTGGCTAACTCCAGCAGAGGGTCTTTTCAGGAACCTAGTAACATGTCAGCTGGTCAAGGAAATCACTACTTTTTGGGAGTCAGAAATTTGTTGATTTGTTACTGTGTTTACTAGAGCCTGGCAGTGGACCATACAAGTAACCAGACGAGTTCTGTCCACAGTCCCACACCCTATCGATTTAAATATTATATTTGACGTCATCGTCCCTTCACACATAGGTTTTCTAAATGCTCGTTTACCTTCAGCACTTCAGTCAATAATCTGGCATCCATTTCACACCTACGTCCATTCTTTCAAATCTGTCCCTCTTGACTTCACTTTTGATGTGCAATTTAAAGCAGAATGTTAAGTCATTCTTTACTAGTTTCAAAATTTTCACAAATGCTCTAAACTCTTTTTTCTTCTCTTAAGGTCAGACATACACCACCTCCACCAACATCTAAACCAACACATACACAACAACGACAACTACAACATCTGGATCAACACGTAAACAGTCATTACACATTCATCTACTCTAACATCTACATCAGCAATTACACCAAATTTTCATGTTCCCAATTTACGAAGAATAATTTTAGTAGCTGCTTCATTAAGAATGTTACAAGGAAAAACTGTGTTTTGAATTATGATGATTTTAGTACTTGCGCGAGTGGAGGACCTTACGAAGGTAATGGTGTGAATAATAGGACTATACAGCGCCTCGGTTTTGTTAGCCTTCTATGAGGTCTTACCATTTTTAACATTATGAGGCTACACACTGTGTCTGTAGGACGCATTTTTATTTCATATAATTAACAGAAAAAATATCGATTACTTCTCTGTAGAGTCTTCCCAACTAGTTCTTATAACAAAGTCTCAGACTGCAGTACTTACCTTGAAGTATGAACTCAGCTTTCGAGCATACATGCCGTAAAATTCATGTTTCAGAATGTTAACCTCCTGCTGTGCTGATTGCCTCAAATTATTTACATGCAGCAAATCGTAGAGTTCGTTCCAAGCTCAAGAAATTTAATCGTATATAATATTTAATATCAAATTGTTGCACAATATTTTTATTGATTGATTATTGTTGCGATATGTTTCGGCCTCAGTACTTGGCCATCTTCAGGGAGCTCATAATTTTGTGGAGCTCCATAAAATTATGAGTTCCCTGAAGTAGACCAAGGGCTGAGGCCGAAACATGTCGG
>Ga0123353_10013775_pt1 | contig 11604 bp, 10 predicted proteins | sample TergutLab28metaG_3_FD_92763 | JGI IMG/M metagenome (GOLD analysis project Ga0123353, IMG submission 92763) | Labiotermes labralis P3 segment gut microbial communities from Petit-Saut dam, French Guiana - Lab288 P3 | ecosystem: Host-associated > Arthropoda: Insects > Digestive system > Gut ... | reverse complement strand
TTTCACCGTTACGTTATCCGCAGAAAGCACATCCATCTTTATCTCATAAACTCCGTCGGGAAGATTTTTACTCCATGTAATTTTATCTTTAGCATTAACATCTTCCTTATTATCAATATACCATCTTAAATATCCGGGTATATTACTCCTATCTCCGTTAATATCGGCACGAAAGTTCGTTTCATGGTTATAGAAAATATAATTGGGTAAATCTAAATAGTAATTCTCATTTACATAGAAAGCCACCTCTAACGGACGCACCGCCGATCCAGCCATATAATAATAGGATATAGAATTGCCAAATCCATAACTGTAAACAATAAGCCCTGCCTCGTTAGTATATAGATAAGAAGCGGTTGGATTTGTTAGCTCAACATTATAAAACGACATACCTGAAGCTGGATTGTCATACCAGGTGCCCCCGCTTAACTTCTCAGCAGGGGACACACCGATAGAAACAAGGGTACTTTCTTTCTTTTTTGTGGGAGTAACAATTAAAGCATAGTGATGAAGCAGATTATCAACTGCAAAAGGAGATATTAATGCCGAATTTACTTTTTGCTCAATAGGAGGCACCCAACAAATAGCCTCGTCGCCACCTACAGTATTTGCAGCGTTGGGGTATTTTGCTCCTACCATATAAGTACATACCTGTACCGGCTTGTCGGATTGAATATAACATCCGTTTTCGCTAAGTTTAATCTCTAATTCAACCCATTGACCGGCGTTTAAGGTAAGTGAATTGTGCCCGCCGTAGTTGGTAATAAGAGTTCCTCCTGTGTGTGTTATCGTTGTATTGTTTTGCGAAGCAACTATCCGAACAAGCTCAATCTCTCTATTCGTAACCGGAACAATAAAACTTTTTCCCCAGGTATTTACAGGTGTTAATTGTTGAAAGAAGTTGTCGCCCCCGCCTGTAATTTGGCAATAAGCGTGTGCGGAAAAATAAGCCACCGGCTTATTAGATGTAAACTTGTCTCCGCTAATCTCATTGCTGTACTGGTGGTAATATACCTGCCCTGCCAAGAGATTAGTTGCTATCTCATTTCCATTACGATAAATATTAGTTCCGTTTTGAGTAGCAATGATTAAGTTTTGGTCATATTTGCCTGAAGTAAAATTATCCGATACTCTTCCCAAATGATAGTACTCCGTACCCAATACTGCTGTCGGCAAAACGTTGGTAGCGTCTGCCAAAGCCTCACTTGTAGCAGGTTTCACTTCATTAAACGCATAAACACTCACCGGCTCATTGCTTTGTATATGAACAGATTTTTTGCTTACCGGAACAGTGTAATTTGCGTTATACATTAATTCCCTCCGTTCGAAACTTGGGGTATAGGTATATACACCATGCGCAGGAACAGTAAAAGTATCCGAGTAGTCAGGGTCTTCCGAATATGTTATGGTAACCTTAGCGGCTTTCTCTGCCACAACTTTAATTTGTAGCACCACGTTAAGTGGCGAATCGTGGTTGGAGTTTTTTGCAAATGCTAACCAAAAATCGGTTCCTCTTGTTTCCATTTGTGCCTGCATTGAAAAATTACAAAACAGAGCCATTATAGCGACTAAAACTATATTAATATATTTATTCATTACTATATTCATAACTTTTTGTCCTTTTTATCGTTTAATTACGTTGTTTTTTCGAGCGGCAAAAATATATTGATTGTCAACAATTTATGCTTTGTTTTCGTAAAAATATTTTTTTTATTTCGATATTCTACGTAATAAAAATTCAAGCGAAAGCATTTTCCAACTTATTGCGAATTTTCTATTAACAAAAATTGCTAAAATTGAAAAATTTAAAATTTTATGACACTTTTTATGAAAAGTATCAAATATTGGATCAAAACCTTTTCGGATTTTTTTTGGAGATAAAGGCTATAATTCCTTACATGGATTCTATAAGGATATTAACCGTATCGTTAGTGGTTACAAAATTTATCAGCAAATGTTTCTCCAAATATCACTATATTTTCTTCTTCTGATGGTGAGGGAATAAATTTAATGAACATAGATTCGCCGTAGCTGTCAAGTTTCATGTTTTCAATATTTGAGGTTAAATTTTGTCTGGCTTCACCCGACCATCCGTAAGCTCCAAAGGCAGCGGCAAGTTTTCCTTTGTCTCGGATTGGCGTCATCAGTGCAAAAAGATTATAGAGTTGAGGAAGCATATTTTGATTAATAGTTGGACTGCCCAATAAATACGCATTAGCTTTGGCTACTTTATTGCTCAGTGTTTCCAAATCAATATTTTCTATATCACAAAAATCCACGATGATATTCGGATTTTTTTCAATCCCCTCCTTTAATTTTTCTGCTATTCTTTTAGTAAATCCGTAAGCAGAAACGAAAGCAATCAATATTCTGTTTTTTTCGGGATAATTGCTGAGATAGTCTTCGCACAAATGCTTTGTTTTTTCTACAATATCCATCGGATTTTCGGTCAAGAGCGGCCCGTGCCCGGTACAAATCGCATCAATTTTAAGAGACGTTATCTTATCTATCGCTTTCAAGAAAAATTTGCTGAATGGTTTTAAAATAACATCGAAATAGTACTGAAAAGCATCATCATAGTTTCCCACTAGATTGTTGTACATAGCTTCATGACAAAAATGAGCGCCAAAAGAATCGCAGGTAAACAACACCTTATCTTCATGTAAATAGGAATAGATAGAGTCGGGCCAATGAAGATTAGGCGCACTGAGGGCAGTAACTCTCTTATTACCCAAATCGGTAACAAATCCATCATTTATTGTAACATACAGAAAAGGCATATTCAATTGCTCCTTTAAACACATAATGGCTGAATGAGACGCCACTACGGTTGCATTTGGAGCAATTGCCAATAGTTTTTTTAGTCCTCCACTATGATCAGGCTCCGTATGATTTATAAAAATATAGGAGATTTCTTCGGGGTTGCATAATTTTCGCAATTTGGCTTCAAAAACAGAAAAAAACTTCTCTTTTACCACCTCAACCACCGCCTTTTTTTCAGCATTAATGAAGTATGAATTGTAGGTCGTTCCATATTTTGTTTCCATTACAATATCAAAAGTACGAATATCTTTGTCTAAAACTCCGATCCAATGAACACCATCTGAAACTCTTAATATCATAATATCTATTATAAATCTATAAGGGACTCCTAAAAATTAATTTTTGAAATTTTAGTTTTCCAAAAAGCAAGGAATCCATTATTACTTTTTGAAAAGTTGTTAAAATATCGCTGCGAAACTATAAAAATTTTTTATATGAAATCTTAAATATTCAAGCGCGAGTATAAAAAACACAGAAAAGATGCTGTTTTCGTTTTTTTTCTATTTTTGCTCCCTCTTATAAAAAACGTTTGCCAAAAATCAAATTAATTAATCAACAGTATGAAAGCTAAAACTTTATTCAACATTTTATTAGTTATTGTAGCGTTAGGACTTGCGCTTCTTGCAACTCGCAGCATTTTACGTCCCGAAAAATATAAAGCGGTTTACAATCAACGCTCGGAAGAGGTTAGAAATCGTTTGGTTACAATTCGTGCTGCTCAGGCGGTATATCGTAACGAGTTTAAAAAATACGCCGGAGAGATTGACACTTTGGTTGATTTTGTGAACAATGGTGTTGTACATATTATTAAGACTTCCGGCGAAATTCCTGAAAATATGACCGAAGAGGCTGCTTTTAAAGCAGGACTTATAAAGAAGGTGGTCGAAAAAATCCCTGCGAAAGACAAAATTATAGAATCAGATCCCAATGTGAACTACGAAAACTTGAGGAACTTTGAATTTATCCCCTATGGCGACGGGAAAAAATTTGAAATCCAATTAGGCAAAATATCCAGCAAAACTTATGAGATTCCTGTATATAGAATAGATGTGCCATTGGATGATATTTTAGCCAACTTAGACAGAACCATCACCCCCAGAGAATCAAGCTGGAGTGATAAGCTTTTTAACAGAGTGTTTTATAGCGGATTGGCTGAAGAAACTCAATTTAAAGTAAAATATCGTCCCTTGTGGTTAGGTTCCCTTAATGATGCCAGCACCTCCGGAAGTTGGGAATAAACATTTGCAATATATGCCTGCTGTTGTTCACAATACGCCCGCCTGTTTAATTCCAAAAGAACTATTTAAAGAAGAAAAAGCTCAAGTGTATTGGTATGTTTTATACCCGAATTTTCATTGCGATAGCATTGCAAAGGATGATTTAGATAACTTCTACTTGCTTTATCCAAGTTCTAAAAATGCAGATTCAATACATGAAACAACATCCATGTACAATAGTTTGCGCAAAAATTTTCCACAACAATCAGATGCAATTTGTATAAATATTTATGACGGCTGGCTTTCTCTGCTGGCATTGAAAGATAATCAGATTGCTTATGCCGGATATTTTTGTTTCTCTGTACGGGAAGATATACTTTATCATATTGCAAATATCTCTCAACAATTTTTTGAAGACCTGTCTCAAATATTAATTTACTACAGTCAAATATCTACACAAAATCTACTTTTTTTAAAAGAATATTTTGAGTTGAAGCAATTATAAAATTATGAAAAAAGCAATTTTATCAATTCTCTTTTTTTCAGCTACCTTAGCCACCGTTTTTTCGCAGGAATTTTTCAGAAAAGATAGAAACTATGTAGATACAGCTACATTTATGATTTGGGCAAGCCCGAGATTTGCTGCACACGCCCCGTTTGGGAACGGCTATTTAGCTTCAACTTTTAACTATAATTATGATATTGGCTTTGACGTAACCATAAAAACTAATTCAAACTGGACAATTGAGCTGGCATTTGATTATATGTTTGGTAGCAAAATAAGATTGTTGCCTCCGGAAATTTTAGGAGATATGGCATTTATAGAGGATCATATTTCCGGCAGTGATACCATAAAAGACCCTGTAACATTTAATGGTGCCGGTAATAACAATGTAGCTCTCAAATATGAAGGCAGATACTGGTTCTTTGGGGTGTCTGCAGGAAAGATATTTCCGGTAGATCGTTGGAAAAACTCGGGACTTTGGCTTAAAGTCAGCGCCGGATATTTCGGACATAAAATTCACTTTACCGACCCCAATCACTATTTTCCACAAGTTGACCAAAATAGTTATCGTTTAGGATACGACCAGCGTTCTTCTGCAATAGCGCTGAGCCAGTTCTTTGGCTATCTCTTTATGCAAAAACGAAGAGTATTGAGTTTCTATGTGGGCATAGAAACATGGCAAATTTTTTCCAAACCGGATAGAGGCTACATTTTTGCAGGTAACCTCAAAGGTCCAACAAGTCAGTTGAAAAGAAAATTCAGCGGGCTAGTGGGAATTAAAGCAGGTTGGGTTTTACCGTTCTATGAAAAAAAACGCGTAACGACATACTATTACTATTAGTTCAACCTTCTTTCTTCTATTGCTTTGTAGAGCCTTTGATTGCGATTGCTATTTTTCACAACAAATCAAAAATCTCCCCGCAAAGTTCGGAATCTCTTCCTTGCATCCACTACAAAGAGACTGCCCGGATAATCTTTAAGCAGTTTTTGATAACATTCCATGGCACGGGAGATGTCTTTTATATAAAACTCATAGAGGTCGCCAAGATAAAAAAGAGCATCATCGCCCAATAACCCTTCAGAATATCTGTCGCCTATACGTTTGTACAACTCTGCAGCTTCCAAATATTTTTTCTGACGGGTGAAAATTTTCGCCTTAGTGAAAAGCACAAGATCATTAAGTTTTGATAAATGATCAACGATAGCAATAGAGTCTAAATATTTGAGTGCCTGCTCATCATTGTTTTGAAATAACATAAAATCAGCTTTGGCGTAGTAGAGAAGCCCTATGTTTTTTCTCAAGTCATTGCCAAACAATCCGTAAAACTCAGTATCTTCTTCCTCTTCTTCATTCTCCTCTTCTTCGTCTTCATTATCAGAAATTAGCAGAGAAAGTTGCATGGCATCGTTAGCGATTAACTTGGAAGTGGCAGCTCGCAAAATATCAAGCTGGCTTTTAGCCCATTCAAACTCACCGATATAAAAAGAGAGTTTTGCATTTTTAAATTTGGCGTTCTGCCCAATAGTGTCGTTGGGAAAATCTTTATCTACTTGCGAATACAACAACGTAGCATCCCAAACATCTCCCGAAAACAATAATACATCAGCAAGATCTATTTTATACAATGCTTTTTGTTTCGGGTCGCGGATGTCGGCATTCGCAATTGCAGTATTCAGAATTTCAGAGGCTTCAGCCGGTTTGTTCACATAAAATGCTAATAGATGCGCATATTTTCGAATCCAACTTGCTGTACCTTTATTCATACCATATTCATCAATCAATTCTTTAAATTCCTGTTCCAACTTTTTAGCTTCCAATATTTTTACAGGGGAGATAGAAGATAGTTGGAGGAATTTTACGTCCAACAATTGAAATTTTGCTGTAGTATAAAGAGGGGAGATTTCCCCTTTTGCAATAATAAACACCAAGGCTTCTTTTGCTGTTTCGTAATCTCTGTTTTGGGCTGCGTTGTTTGCCAATTCCAGAATAATACCTCCATCTCCCTTACTTCTTCTATCCAACGACTTGGCGATAAGTAAAGCATCGGCAAATTCCTTGTTTAATTGATATGACCAATACAGCAAATAAACATATTCCAAATTATTTGGGTTTCTTTGAATCTCCTTTTGCAGCGCCGTTTTAAGCAGCAAGTAGGTTGTTTGTTCTTCATCATCAACAATTAAGTTTTGGAGAATATTCCGTGCTTCTGCTTGTTGCTTATCATCTCCATCTTTCACTAAATTAAATACTTCATCAAAAATTTTTTCGGTATTTTTTAAAGAAGTATAAACGCTAACCAATTCTTTTGTAAATAGCTTTGGGTTTTGTAACGTTCTTCTTCCTTTCAACAGAACATCAACTGCATAATCTCTTTTTGCTTTTCCCAAAAAAGCATAGTGCAAATCTCTGTAAGCAGTTTCTTGTGCTGGCAAGTTTTTAATGGCGGCATCATATTCTTTCAAAGCTTTGTTCAAATCTCCTTGACGTTCATATAGATACCCCAAATCAATATCATACCTTCTTATTGTTGGAAACGCTTTCTGTTGCAATTTTACCACCCTTTCCAATTCTTTATAATCTTCTAAATACAACAAAACAAGATAATAGTAAGAATAGATATAAGTATCTGGTTTTCTATCGAAAATAGGTTTAAAAATAGCTTTGGCCTTATCGTATTCCCCTTTTTGGTAGTACTTAACAGCTAACTGCTCTTCTTGGGAACGTTGCGCAAATACAAAAACAACATTACATGTAATGATTAGAAAAAGTAAAAGTCGGTTCATTATAATTATTTATCGGTTAAATAACGATAAGGGGAGGAAGATTATTTTTTAGATTGCGAATGGACATAAAATTTTGATATTTTTGCCGCCAACTTAAATTTTATGACCCCAATACTAAATTATATTACATGGTCGGTTTCTCCTGAACTGATTTCACTTGGCAGTTTCTCTGTTCGCTGGTACGGCGTACTGCTCGCCTTAGGCTTTTTCTTCGCCTATGTAACGCTGTCGAATATTTTTAAAACAGAGAAATTATCCCAGCCCCTATTAGACAAACTCACTATCTGGTGTATCGTTTGGACATTAATCGGGCTTCGATTGGCGCATTTTTTGTTTTACGAACCCGAATATCTGATTCGGAATCCGTTGCAGGTTTTACTTCCATTTGATGAAAACTGGAACTTCATCGGGTATCAGGGGTTAGCCAGTCATGGGGCAGTCATTGCGCTCATTTCGTTTCTCACCTACTTTGCATGGAAACGCAAGATGAACGCTTTGTGGTTGTTAGACCGCCTGTGTATCGTTATCCCCATTGCGGCGGCTATGGTGCGCCTCGGCAATCTAATGAATCACGAAATTGTGGGCAGTATCACAAATGTATCGTGGGCATTTAATTTTACTCATGGAGGATTCGGTGTTGCCGATACCCCAAGGCATCCGGCGCAATTGTATGAGTCGCTTGTCTATTTTTTGCTCTACATCTTTATGCTAATCTATTATTTTAAAATTACGAAAGGAAACATTCCCGCAGGCAGAACAGTAGGGATTTTGCTTACCGTAATTTTTACTGCCCGTTTCTTCATTGAGTTTGTAAAAGAGGTACAGGTAAGCAGCGAAGTAGGAATGGCTCTGAATATTGGGCAGTGGCTAAGTATTCCGTTTATTATTATTGGGTTGGGTCTTTTAATCTATTCTTTTGTTAACAAAAATAATATTCCTCATTATATTGAACCCAAACCTACTGCAAAATAATTATGGAATATCTTGAATTAGAAGTTGTGGATGTGGAGAGCTCTCCTGCGCCTTCGGAGGCTTTTGCCTTAATTGTGCGTGAAAAAGAGGGCGAAAAAGAGATGACTATCGTAATTGGATTGTATGAAGCGCGTACTTTAGTTTTATTGATCAACAAGATTCAAACACGCCGCCCTGGTACCCATGAGTTGTTTAAAAATTTTATGTTACAAGCAGAATATCAACTGAATAGAGTTCTAATTTATCATTACGACGAAGGGGTTTTCTATGCGCACCTGCTGCTTCAAAACGGACAAACAACCTTTGATTTAGATGCCCGAACTTCCGATGCTATTGCTATTGCTCTGTTATTGAATGCACCGGTAATGATTAAAAGAGATATTTTTGAAAAATTGGCAGCGTTCCCTCGCAAAGAAGAGGTAAAAATAGAAGATTTTAATCTTGACGTTGACCTCCAACCCGAAGAATTAGAGCTTTACATTGAGAACAAACTGCAAGAGATGTCTTTAGAAGAATTGGAGCCTCTTTTGCAGGGTGCTATTGACAGTGAGGATTTCGAATTAGCCTCAAAAATTCACGATGAAATCAATTCCAGAAAACAATAAATCCAAATACCTAAAACCCTTATCTCCAAAGGTGCCCTTAGTAACAGACAAAACCTCAAGGGTGTTACTTGCTATGAGCGGCGGTGTGGACAGTTCTGTTGCCGCATTCCTTTTGCAACAAGCAGGGTATGAAGTGATTGGTATTACTTTGAAAATGTGGAGTTACGAAAAAACATACCACGGCAAAACAGGTGCAACATCAGATGATAATTTCATTCAAGAGGCTCAAACTTTGGCAAAACTATTAAATATTGAACACTATGTAGTGGATATTCAAGACGAGTTTGCACGAACTATTATTCAAAATTTTGTAGATGAATACTTTGCAGGTCGCACTCCCAACCCGTGTGTGTTGTGTAATCCTACCATAAAATTTGGAACACTGTTGCAGTATGCAGACCAATTAGGCTGTGATAAAGTTGCTACCGGTCATTATTTGCGCTCGAAAAATGAAAACGGCAGGTATTTTATTTCTCGGGGTAAAGATATTACCAAAGACCAGTCGTATGTATTGTGGAAGATGTCGCAGGCGCAGTTGTCGCGTTGCATTTTTCCTTTGGGAACATTTACAAAAGAGGAGGTAAAAGCTATGGCGCACAAGTTTGGCATTGCCTCTATTGCAGAAAAGAGAGAGAGTTACGATGTCTGTTTTATCCCTAACGGTGATTACGGAGCCTTTTTGCAGATGCAGCGCCCCGAAATGTGCGAGAGGTTGCGCGGAGGGATTATTTGCGATAAAAATGGAAAATGGTTGGGAAAACATCGCGGGTATCCGTTTTACACCATCGGACAGCGAAAAGGATTGGAAGTAGCAGTGGGACACCCTGTTTATGTTACACATTTAGACCCTGAAAACAACAAAATAATCTTGGGCGAAAGGGAAAATCTGCTATCGCAAACACTTTTTGTAACAGATTTTAACATTTCAAAATATGAAACACTCCCTAAAAACTATCGGGCATTGGTTCGCATTCGCTACAAAGATGCAGGGACGATGGCAACCATTACTCAAGTAGAGAATAGATTACGCTGTAATTTTGACACTCCTGTTTCTGCTGTAACCTCCGGACAGTCTGCTGTATTTTATGAAGGAGAGGATGTTGTGGGAGGTGGGGTGATCAGATAACGATTTATTATGTGAGACCTTTGCAGGCAATTATCCCTTGTAATTCTTCTCAGTATTATTCAAATGGAAAAACGCATAGCCGAAATGGAAAAACAAATGGTTAATGATTAATTGTTAATTATAATAAAAACCTCATTTCCAACCTAATCCAAACAAAACAACCTCAATAGCAACAATTTTTCCCCACAACCACAACCTCATTTACCGCATTTTCATTACGTTTTTAGTTGATAAAATATTATTTCTTTATTTTTATTGCAGTTTTTTGGTATGATGTTACTTAACCGGAGTAAAACAGCCATAAAACAACAAAAGAATTTACATATAATTCAGATTTTCATTTTAACATATACGAAAAAAGTATTGTATTATATTGATAATCAGTTTATATTTGCCGCTAACTCTAAATATAGAAAAAGTATGAAAAAAGAACCAACAGCCCATAATATTCACATAGGTGATTATAGAGAAGTTTAGCCTGCGCTTTTTTATTGTATAAAGATTGACACAATGAGCAAATACCATATTCATATAGGCGAATTAATTTTACAGAAATTGAAAGAAGAGCAACTTTCGGTGGCGTGGCTTGCCGTAAAAATTAATATTGACCCAAGCAATCTTCATAAAAAATTGAAGAAAAAATCTATGGACACTGATTTGCTCCAGCGCATTTCTAAAGTATTAGATTATAATTTTTTTCAATATTATCTTGCCTGTAAAAAATCTTAATCGGGTAAATTTTACCCTAAAATCAGGTGAATTTTAACCTTAAAATCGGGTAGATTTTTACCCGATTTTTTTACTTGTTTAGTAATATAAGTTGTTACTTTGCAGCGTAAAAAAAATGAAAATTTATGCAGAAAACAAAAAAAAATCATTAGCCACTAATCACTAACCACTAATTATTATTTTTGCACTATTATTAACTTAAATTAAATCAAAATGAAAAAAACTGTTATTTTCTTGCTCAGCATTGCGCTGATAATGAATTATGTAACCCTTGCTGCACAACCCTCTGCGCCCACAGATTTTAGTGCAACTCCGATAGGAATTTCGCTTGCCTGCCACCTCTCGTGGATAAACCCCGCCACTACAATTACAGGTGATCCTTTAAACAGTATTACTAAAATTGTAATTGAGCGAAACGATGAAATAATTAAAGAGATTGAAAACCCCACCGTAGGCACTCCAATGAATTTTATCGGTTGTGGAAAACTAACCATTCAAAATGTTAAAGTTTTATATACTTCTATTGTAAATATATCTGCTCCAGAAGAAATAATTATTAATCCCGATTTTCATGCAGCATTAGGTACCAATGTGTGGATAAGAATAAAAGAACCAGATAATAGAACTCCATCTAATTCAATTACAACAAAAAATACAACCACACCAATTGATTATACCTTACAAAGTTTGTCGGTAAATAATCTTGATTTTTCCATTTACCCTAACCCTAACTCCGGCGTTTTTAATATTGAGGCAAACTTTCCTCTGTCTGATATTGCCAACCTTAAAATTACCAATATGCTGGGGGTTCCCGTCTATGAAACCCAAAACCTTACTTCAACC